>Ga0315282_10003019_pt1 | contig 30440 bp, 28 predicted proteins | sample YL17G07_20_MG_FD_203693 | JGI IMG/M metagenome (GOLD analysis project Ga0315282, IMG submission 203693) | Sediment microbial communities from Yellowstone Lake, YNP, Wyoming, USA - YL17G07_20 | ecosystem: Environmental > Aquatic > Freshwater > Lake > Sediment | place: USA: Wyoming | collected... | reverse complement strand
GCGTCGTGTTCTCACATGGATGAATCATTCAGACGCTTCCTTCCGAACCGCCTTATGTATCAAGCACATTCGCCTCACTCGAGGTGAACGAAGTAATGCGAGAGAAGCAATTGCCGCTCTTCCTCGTCGCGTTGGCTCTCATCGCGCTCATGACCGTTCCCGCGTTCGCTGATCCCGTCGCAGCAACCAGCCCTTCCATAGGTGACCGGTACGCAATAACACCAATCTCAGGCGAAGCTCGGGCTTGGGTCGCTGGTTCCTGGGTAGTGAGTTCAGCAGACTTGCCGCTCGTAGTGCAGGTCACTAATGTCGGGCCCAACAACATCATTTTCAGAACGCTTTCGGGAACCATTCGATTCGACGACAAGGTCTACAACATAGTCGCCGACGGTTGGCGAGGCGACTACAACAGGGTCTCCAAGACATGTGTCTATCAAGGTCCGGCGGTCGCACCAAACGGGGCGCGAGCGTTCTTCATAATCTACGGTCATGACACAAGCGATACGCAGCAGGGCACCTATATGCGCATGTGGAGTGCTTTCCGAGACGAGAACGCGGTGCTGTGGAGGATCGACCTGCAGACCTACAGATTCAAGCTCAACTAGAAGTTGACTGTCAATCTACAAACCTTTTTTCTTTCTCCCTTTTGAATCTTTGAGGCGTCAATGAATCTCGCAAGACAACTCATTTAAGGGAAAGCCTGACTGATCTACCGCTTGCATAGATTGCAAGTGTTCGTTCTGTGAATGAAAGCACGTTTTTCATAGGAGAGGCGCTCGTTGGTAAATCGCCAGAAGTCGCGCATATTGACCTGATCGTCGGCGACAAGAACGGGCCAGTCGGAAAGGCCTTCGTAAGCGGTCTAACCCAATTATCCGCTGGCCACACGCCGCTTCTCGCGGTAATACGACCGAACCTTCCCCCGAAACCCCACACATTGATCGTTCCTAAAGTGACTGTCAAGGGAATGGATGACGCGGGGCGAATATTCGGCCCAGCTCAAGCGGCAGTTGCCAAGGCTGTTGCAGATGCAGTTGAGGAAGGAATAGTTCCAAAACAGAAGATCGATGATTGGGTAATCATATGTAGTGTTTTCATCCACCCTGACGCGCGTGACTACCGGAAGATATACCACTATAACTATGGCGCCACGAAACTCGCTTTGAGCAGGGCGCTTTCAAACTACCCGAGTTTGGAGAAAGTCATGTATGAGAAGGACAGAGCGATTCACCCGATCATGGGTTTCAGGGTTCCCCGCCTCTGGAATCCTCCCTACCTTCAAATTGCACTCGATGTGCCAGATGTTGAGAAAGCTAAAGACATCCTCCAGCGGTTACCAGCGAGTGACAGGATCATAATCGAGGCAGGAACCCCGCTCGTCAAGAAATATGGGACGGGGGTCGTGCACGAGTTGCGAGCCTATGCCAAGGACTCATTCATCGTAGCAGACATGAAGACTCTCGACGTAGGCCAAGTGGAGGTTGATGTTGCCTTCGAAGAGACAGCTGACGCAGCGGTCGCTTCAGGACTAGCCTCGAAAGAGACTGTTGACAAGTTCATCTACGAAGCGAAGAGGCTGGGCGTCTACTCAATTGTCGACATGATGGAAGTCTCAAATCCTCTGCCCGTACTGGAAAGCTACAAGCAGCTTCCGGATGTCGTGATCATTCACAGAGGGATCGATGCGGAGAAAGGCGGAGGGCCAAGATGGAACCTCGTCGGCGAGATCAAGAGGGCCTTCAAGGAAAGGAAGATACTCGTTGCCGTCGCTGGCGGAATAGAACCAAGCACCCTCAAGAGCGCATTGGATGCGCAGGCGGACATAGTCGTCGTCGGACGATACATCACTCAATCGAGGGATGTCAATCGTGCGGCCAGAGACTTCCTGGACCAGCTGGGGCCCGACATCGATCTCTTCAGAGTGCACGTAGAATAGCGAGAAGGGCCATCGCGGGCCCATGGGGCCTTCATTCAATCTTCTTACGAGCGAACAGATCATATCGGAGTCTTTGCATCATGACGGAGGTGGCGCCGTAGTATGAAGGTCCAGAAAACCGGCACGATAGTCGGGATAGTGCAAAGCGAGGATCCTGTGAAGATCCGTGTTCAAGTGAAACTCGATGAAGAGACACTCGAACAGCGGGTTAGGCCATATCCGCAGTCGGAGCAGGAGAGGATGAGCCAGCAGATGACTGAGAGCATTGCGAAACAACTTCGCACGGCAATTCCTGGCGCGCTCATAATGGGTCCTGGTTTTGCTGGCGTCTCAGGATCCAATCTCGAAGAATGGCTTGTTCCAGCTGACCAAGCTTCGAAGCTGTCCATAGGGAAGAGAGTCAGAGTCAGTCTAGAACTATTGGATGAAGACCAGACAGTATAGAGCTTGGTCTCGTCGTTCGCGACTCTCGACTGGGCGCATTTGGTTCTTTGCTCGGCGTCAAAGAAGCGATAAATAGGTCTTTGCGATACGTTCGCGCCGACCAAGTGGAATGCGATGAACACCCGAGTATTCTTCGTAACAGATGTTCACGGGTCGGAGAGATGCTTCAAAAAGTTCCTGAACGCTGGGAAGTTCTACAAGGCGAACGCGGTAATGCTTGCGGGGGACATCACAGGAAAGATGATCGTCCCTATTGTCAAGCAGCCTGACGGCACATATTTGTCCTCATACGCAGGATCGGACATCCGGTGCAAATCGGAGTCTGAGGTCCAAGATCTGGGGAAATCGATACGAGACTCGGGCTACTATCCGTATCTAACCGAGCCTAACGAGATGGCGTCGCTCGAAGCCGACAAGAACAAGGTGAATCAACTTTTCACGAAACTGATGGTTGACACGGTGGTAAGATGGGTTCAGATGGCCGAGGAGCGCTTGCGCGAGACGGGAATCAAGTGCTTCGTCTCGCCTGGAAACGACGACAGGTGGGAAGTCGATGAGGCACTCAACAAGTCGAAGACCATCACTAATCCTGAAGAGAAGGTCGTCGAGCTGGACGAGCATCACGAAATGATTACCCTAGGATTAACCAATCACACTCCATGGAAGAGTCCCAGAGAATTCGAGGAAACGGAGCTCGCGGAAAGAATCGACAAGATGGCTGCAGGCGTCAAGAACATGAATGACTGCATATTCAATTTCCATTGTCCTCCATACGGGACAGTTATCGACCCCGCACCTAAACTCGACGAGACGCTCAAACCGGTGCTGTCGGGAGGACAGGTGGTCATGGCGCCGGCTGGCAGCACCGCAGTTCGTGACGCCATCAAGAAGTATCAACCACTGGCTGGATTCCACGGCCACATACACGAATCCAAAGGAGTTGTCTCCATAGGCCGCACCAAATGCTTCAACCCAGGCAGCGAATATGGGGAAGGGGTCCTCCGCGGTCTCCTAGTTGACCTCACAGAGAAGGGGATCAAGAGCTACCTATTCACATCTGGCTGACATGGAACTGGCATCGTACAGCCGTCAGCATGCTCTCGGAAAGCTTTAACGTTCATTCCGTGTGAAATTCTGTCTGGGTGGCGTGGCTTGACCGAAGAGAGAATCATCAAGATGCCTCCTGAATGGGGAGGAGTTGTCCCAACAGAAGCATTCCTGGAGCAGGGACGGAAAATCGTTGATGAGGCAACGAAAGCGAAGATCCCGCTCAGGTTGATCGGTGGGGTCGCAATTCGAGTGCACAGCAACGAATATGCGGATTTCGCAAAGAGGCTAGGTAGGCTTGGCCCTGGAGAGCAGGAATACACGGACCTCGATTTCATGTCATACATGAAGCTCCGAGACAATGTGCGCAAGTTCTTCGAGTCAGTAGGCTACCGCAAGAGGCGGACGACGCTATCCTCCGCTGCGACGCAACGCCAGATATACTTCCATCCAGACGGGTGGTTCTATGCAGATGTCTTCTTCGATAAGCTCCTAGCGGCAAACCACCCGATTGATTTCAGAGGCAGGCTTGAGATGGACTCCCCCACAATCTCTCTTGTGGACTTGCTGCTTGAGAAATTGCAGATAGTATCATTCAGCGAGAAGGACCTCAAGGACACGCTTCTCTTACTCAGAGCCCACGCCTTGGGAGAGGGGGAAGCGCCAGAGACTATTGATATACGCTATGTTGCTTCGCTCCTCTCGAGAGACTGGGGGTTCTGGTACACCGTCACGACAAACCTGAACGGCTTGTGCAAAGCAGCTTCAGAAATGGCTGAGTTGAACGAGACAGAGAAGAGCGACATAACCTCAAAGATCGCTAAGCTTCTTGAAAGAATCGAGAGTGAACCCAAGACCACGGGCTGGAAGATGCGGTCAACGATCGGCGCGAAGAAAAGATGGTATGAGCCGGTAGAGACTTCTCAGACGGTAGGAGAATTCGGCATCTGGAGACTCTAGCTCAGAGCCACAGATCCGTACTAGTTAACGATCTCCTTGTCGGCTTCCGGAAGTTCGTACCAGGGGACTTTCTCCCCTACTCTCGCTCTCACTTTCCATGACATACTCTTGGGTGCTTCCTCTATCATGGTGAGGATCTGCTGAGCTCGATCTTTGACTACCTGCTGCTGCTCTGCCGCAAGTCCGTAGGCGTCGAGAGCACCTAGGAGGTTGTGAATCGTCTGCTTGAAGGTCATGTACATTCCCCAGTCGCCCGAAGTGAGTTTCGTTAGGTAGGCACCGTTGATGACTTCAGGTTCGTCTTTGCTTCCGACGCTGTGGTCAAGCAGCAGACACATCAGATCCTTGTATTCTCGTTCTGTCATCTGTACAACTTGGAGTTTCGTGGCCACCAAGTCCGCCAGAGAAAGCGTGTATGGTTCGATCTCAAGTCGGTCCTTGAAGTTGAAAACGTGGCACATCTTGAAGACATCAAGGAATATGTCCGCGCGACGTTCATGCTCTAGATCATTGAAGATCAGCCGGGTGTCGCCATGCATCGCATTGAATCGATCTCTTGGGGTGTACCCAAGATCCACGAAGAGCTTCTTGATCAGCTTCGACTGCTTCGCATGCCCGACCAGGTCCACATCAACGTATCTTCGAGTGAGCGGAGGTTTCTCGGCACTGCGACAATGGAAACGAATAGCCATACCGCCCACGAGGCGAAGCACGATCTTGCGTTCTTCAGCCAAGCCGAGTATTCGCTTTGTCTCCTCGTGGATGTCTTTGACGGGCATGATACGACCTCTGCTAGACTCCTCTTGTAGTATTGACCCACGGCACGTGCCGCCGCTCTAGTGAATAATAGGCATTTTAGCTTTCCTAAAGCCTGTCCAGAACTGTGCAGTCAACGCCTAGTATGTAGGCGAGTTTTGATATGCCGCCCCTGAGGTCTCCCGGCACCAATGCCCAGTGTTGTGTTGTTCCGACAGATGTAGTTACGGCAAAGAAGGACTTCAGAGGGATATCCAGTTTGATCAGCGCATTCGGGTAACCCTGCAGTTTTCCTTTGGCAGGCAAGGTCTCACCTTTCGTGACAACAAAATGGAAGCCTTTTCGATCGCTCGTGATCGCTAGGAGTGTAACCGGTCCTGGCTCTACGCTGAATGCCATCCATACCCCCGCTTCTTCTTTCGGATACTCGTAGTCGGAGGTGATCGTCACGGTCGAACGTTCCCCGGCGAGCCTGATGTCGTGCATGCCGGCGTGCCCGACAAGGATCTGGTTCTGCTGTTCATCGTACGTAAAGATCTCCGTAAACATGGTGGGCTGACCCGAAAGCCTTGCAAGTATGAGTTGGGCGAGAATGCACAGCAGGTCTCCCTCTAGGCCGACCACGATGCCGCGCTCGAACACGGAGGGAAGGTAGAGGCAAGGCCTGCAATTCAGCACAGCGTGGAGTTCATCATTGAGGTCGCCCAAGGAAACGGCATCCAAGCGCTGATCCTCAATAATCCTAGCAAATCCAAGTGAGACTCTGGTCGCCACCGAAAGGCCTTCGGGAGTAACCTCAGGTGAGATGCGCATTCCTCGGAGTCCATCGATGTAGCTACTTACTTCCGTGTCTTTGACTGTTGCTGTTGACGAGGCCAGTTGGTTCACAGAAATGTAGATGACATCGACTCCGAACTTGCTTGTCAAATCGAATTCATCCACCCAAGTGTTCGTCATGACGACGTATCTGTGTGGAAGCAGGCCAATCCTTGAGTGCTTTAGGCTCCTCGCGACGGCGGCTGCTGCAAGGAAGTCTTGGATCTCTCGAAGAGTTTCTTCCTCGATTTGGTTTCCCATGATGAATGTGAACTTGCGTCCGGAACGTCTCAGTGCCCCCGAGATCTGCTGTGCGCCGACCGGTCCGCTCCACTTTATCAAGTCCAGCGCAGTGAGGCTCTCGGGAAGAGTAGTGCCCGGGGTCCAACACCAAAGTAACAGTGGAGTGTCTCTCAGCTCCTCGAGCACTCTGAAGAGGGGTTGATCCTCGCTCCACATGGCACAGCAGGCGACCAAGGCATCCACATTCGCTTCTTTGAACTTGGCCGCTGCAGACTTCGCGGACTCTTCAGTAGTCACGAGGCCTGCACTGATTACTTCATTAGACGCAGCAAGGCTCGCTTCAATGCTCTTGATGTACGCTTGCGCTTCCTCAGTGAAATGAGAGTCAGACATTCTCGTGTCCCAGAACCATCTAGCGGCAAGCGCGAGGAAACCCACTTTGGGCAATTCAACATCCTCTATCACCGCATACTGCTCGATTGTGTTGATAACGCTTCTTGCACAGGATTGCGAGACAGGATAGTCTTACGACTAGAGCGTGTGGGAAAGAAAAAGGGGGATAAGGGTCGGTTCGCGCTGTTGTCTATTCTGGCGGGACTTCGTGGAAGATCATGTCGATGTCGATGCCCTGTCGCTTTCGGTAGGCTCGGACGATCCAGTACAGTACGAATGGTATGGCAGCCGTGAGTATCATGATCCATGTCGCCCTTGCTATTCCCCAGTCGGTTACGTTCCCGAATCCCACTGCAGGTGTGAATGTAAAGACAGCAACTGCCCACCCGTTGTAGTATGCACCAATAATGCCGGTTATGACTATCAATGGGATCCCTGCCACCTTCCAGTTCTTCACAGGTGACTGTGCCCACAGATGCTTCCGTGCAGGCAGCAGAGCACCGGCTACGCAGAGCAATGCGATCGAGATAAGCGTCGTGTCCCATCCTATCACGAAGAAGGCTGACAGGTACTGGGCGTACACAGTGAAGAGGATCAGCAGTATCTCTGCAACGATGAAGTTGGTCACTATGCTCCAGACGGGAGTGTGGAACCTCTCGCTGACCTCCGAGAACTTCGCCGGGATAAGTCTATCAAAGGACCACGCGAACAGTTCCCTCGTTATGATGAGCCACGTGGCTGGAACGTACGCCAAGCTAGTGCATATGAGGCCGAGCAAGATGATCAGTTGCAGCCAGTAGTTGTCAGCTGCCATCAACGCCAAGTACGGTATGGCGACGCCGCCCCAGCTCAGGGGAGCCTTGACCACCTCTGATCCTATGTATGAGAAGTTCGTGATCGCGATAAGGAATTCCCTTCCGGCGAGACCATAGAGTAGACTGTAGGTGATAGCGCAGAGCAGCGTGATCACGATGCTCGGGACTATCATTGCCGTTGCCTGCATCTTCGCATCTCTTCCATGCCTCACTTCGCCCGCGACGTACCCAGCCCAGTAGGTATTTGCCGAGCCTGCTCCGAATGCAGCGGCTGCCATCAGTGGGTAGAAATCACCGGATATCGGCACCATGGAAGGCAGGTCCTTTCCTGCCGACACAATTCCCTCTAGAGTGTTCCCTAGATACTTTGGCATCAACTCAGCGAAATGGGCAGGGGTTATCGTCGCGAAGAGTCCGAGCATCAAGAATATCATGATGAACATGATGACTGTGACTGGCAATTGAAAGGTCCTCACTAGAGTTTTCGTTCCGGCAATCGCGATGAACAAGCAGAATATCAGGAAGATTGTTCCGAGTATGAGTGTTGGCATCGGATCCGACATCAGCCAATTCGCGGTAGCAATTAGGCCTACATTGCCTGTTGATGTCCCCATCGCGTACAGGCTTGGAATCAGAGCAAGGAAGATGAAGAATCCGCTTGGATAGAGCGCCAGTGCTATGACCCACCCAAACCACATGAGCGTTTCGCTCGGCCAACCGATCCAGGGTGCAAGGACACGGCTCTGGGTGACATAGGGCGAGTCTGTCCGTGGGAACGTCGCACAGGTCAGCGCATATGTGAAAATAGTTCCGAAGACTGAGAAGATGCAGGCCGTTATGATGCCGATTATTGGGTCGCCTCCGGGGATGGCGACGAGAATCCAGAACGGCGTCATTGCGATCGCGGCCATTGGGACGACACCGTTCATGGTCGTAATTGCGTAGTCCAGAGTACTCATCTCTCGAACGAGCCCTGTTGCTTCCCTAACAAAGACTTTTGATTTGCCTGACATATCACGCACCAATTTTCCTGCAACAGATGGTGACCAAGTTAGTATAAGGAACTTTCGATGAGGTTCTACTCTCTGCAGGCAATGGTTGAATACAATGTGAACGCTGCCCAGAACAAGTCTAATATCGGCGCGTCGTAGACTGCTTGGCGCCTTCAGAAAGGGTGGATTCTGTCGTTCTTGAGCCAAAAGCGGTGTCGGAATAATCCACGAGCTTAGGTGTCAGCTTTGATTGAGTCTCGTTCTCTCACATATGTCAGACTGGCGAGATCGTAGATGGGATGGTGACAGGCTTGAACAAATTACCGTTTGGATACAAGGGGAAAGTGCTTAGGATCGACCTGACCACCCGCAAGGCAACGGAACAAAAGACTAGCGTTTCTTGCTCGGAGAGTTTTCTTGGCGGAAGGGGACTGGGAACCAAGATCTTGTTCGATGAGACGGAAGCGAATATCAACCCCCTGAGCCCCGCCAACAAACTGATATTTGCCACAGGCCCACTAACCGCAACTAAAGTCCCAACAACCGGCAGAATCGCCGTCGCGTTCAAATCTCCGCTCACAGGCATCATCGCACATTGCAGCGTCGGAGGGTTTTTTGGATCTTCCCTAAAGATGGCCGGGCTGGATGCGCTGATTGTTGAAGGTTCCTCTGAGGACCCATGCTACCTGGTCATAGATAACAACTCGTACGAGATAAAACCCGCTGACGAGCTCTGGGGTCTCAACGGCTACACATCTCTGAAAAGGCTCAGAGAAGAGAATGTGGCAAGAGACTTTCGCTTTGCAGTGATTGGAAAGGCAGGGGAAACTACTGCAGCTTTCGCATGCATCAATTTCAACGGCGGCAGACAAGCCGGCAGGTGCGGTTCCGGAGCGGTCATGGGATCCAAGAAACTGAAGGCAATCGCCGTCAGGGGACAAAGCAGGATAGATGTTGCAGAGCCGGAGAAACTGGATGCATTGTCACGTAAGATGACAGCAAGGATCATAGAGGGTCTGCCGGATCTTCGGAAACACGGCACTTCAGGCTCGATATCCTCAGTAAACGAATTGAGAGCTCTGCCTGTAAGAAACTTCCAACTCTCTTACTTCGAGGGCGTGGAACAGCTCAGTTCAGAGAAGGTCAAGGAGAAGATCGAGGCCGGCGAGATGAGGCTTGTTTCAAAATCCTGCTGGATGTGCCCGGTCGGCTGCGAGAAATCAATGAAAATTCTCAAAGGAAGGCACGAAGGCGACGAGACTTCCGTAGAGTTCGAGAGTCTGGCAATGCTTGGCCCGAACCTAGGGGTCTCAGACCTGGAGTCGGTGCTGCATTTCATGATGCTCTGTGACGATTTCGGGATCGATACTGTTTCCACGGGAGGAGTGATCGCCTTTGCCATGGAGTGCTTCCAAAGAGGAATAGTATCCAGAAAAGAGGCAGACGGGATGGAACTGAGCTGGGGCAACGACAAGACCATCGAGGAATTGATCAGGAAGATCTCGCTTGGGGAGGGAATCGGAGGAATTCTTCGCCACGGCTCGCTGAAAGCTTCGAAAGAACTGGCCAAAGGCGCGTTCGAATACGCCATGCAAGTGAAAGGGCTGGAGATTCCTGCATGGAGCCCGGCAGCTTTCAAGGGAATGGGACTGGTGTATGCAGTAGGCGACAGAGGAGGGGATCACCTTCAGGCACCCATGATGAGACTTGAGCAAAAGTCTTGGGCGCTTCCTGGCATTGGTCCAGTCGTTATGGACAGATCGAAAGTGAGCGAAATCAAGGGAGACGTGGCAACTGTAGTTCAGGATGTGAAGGCAGTCATTGACTCGCTTGTAGCATGTTTGCTGCCGAGCAAGCTGGACTTGGAAGAGTACTCGCTCATGCTGTCAGCAACGCTGGGGACCGAAATACAGCCGACAGACCTGTTGAAGATAGGAGAACGCGTGATCAATCTCGGCAGACTGTTCAATATCCGTGAGGGAGTATCTCGTAAGGATGACACCTTGCCAAAGAGGTTCTACGAGAACCAGGTAGGTGAAGCGGAAGGGGCGTTTGACGCGATGGTTGACCAGTACTACAGAGCTAGAGGATGGGACAAAGAAGGTCGACCGACCTTGAGGAAGCTAGTCGATCTAACCCTAATGGAAGAATACCGCAGGATCAACTACATGAAAGTTGAATAGGACGGTGTCTGAAACCACAACCCCCGAGACCTCTATGTGACGCGAGACAGATGCAACATGCGTCCCAAAGTATTGCTTGTGGAACCTATTGGTGACCCCGGGATGAGGATTCTGCGAGAAGTTGGGGTTGTCAGGATCCTGCCTAGGCGATCACAAAGCGAATTGATCGCACATATCAGGGATGCGGACGCAGCGATCATTAGAGCAATGCTGCGCATAGACTCGCAAGTCATAGATGCGGGAAGACGACTCAAGGTCATAGGTCGGTTTGGCGTTGGTCTGGATAATGTCGACGTGAAGAGGGCGACAGAACGAGGAATACCTGTAGTTTGGACTCCTGACGCAAACTACGCAGCGGTTGCAGATTTCTCATTCGGGATGATGATTGCGATAGCGCGGAGGATCGTCTCCGCCAATGACGCTCTGAGGCAGCATGGATCCTGGGAGAGGCGACACCAACTCGTGGGAACTGACATATCCGAGAAGGTTCTGGGCATAATCGGGTTCGGGAGAGTGGGCCGTGCTGTGGCAGAGAGGGCAAGAGGTTTTCGGATGAGAGTACTAGTTCATGACCCATTCGTCGAGGAGGAGGTTGTCTCTGGTCTCGGCGGCATTCCTGCTAGTTTGGAGGAACTGCTTGCCCAATCGGATTTTGTTAGCATTCATGTGCCCTACACATCGGAAACAAGGAAGCTGATAGGAGATAGAGAGATCAACATGATGAAGCCGAGAGCTTTCATAATAAACACTGCAAGGGGAGGAATCGTGGACAGCCGCGCCCTCGTCAAAGCATTGCGAGCCAAGCGAATTGCAGGAGCAGCCCTTGATACCTTCGAAGAAGAGCCGCCAAGAAGGCGCAATGCCCTGTTCCGGCTGGAAAACGTTATTGCAACTCCACACATCGCCGCCTTCACCCAAGAAAGTCTAGAGAAAGTGTCAGCAACTGTTGCTGAGGGAGTGGCGAGTGCACTGAGAAACGAGAGACCAAGATACGTATTCAATGAATCCGTATACCAAACCTCATAGAGAAGCCATGAGAATGAACTAGAATGATCACTTCTTCACGAGGACGGTGGGCGCTCGAATGATGGTCAAAGTGGAAGAGAAACTTGGTTATCAGAACATAGTATGGCAAAAGGCCTCTCCGCTAAAGTTTTTGGCCATGGATCTGTTAAGGCTGGACCGTACGATCCCCGAGTACAATGGATACACCGGGGACGAAGAGTTCCTGTTTGACGTGTTCGAAGGAAACTGTTCGATCCTGCTGGAAGGCAAAGAGCCCGAGAGACATCTGAGTGTGGGGAATCGGCGAGATGTTTTTGCCGGTCCCCCCGAGGCACTTTTACTTCCAAGAAGAACAAGATTCACGATTACGATGTCGGATGGAGTTGAGATAGTTATCGTCCGTGCACCATCTGACAAGGATGGAGACCCGGATCTGATCTCTTCTGACCGGATAGTGACGAAGACTGCCGGGAAAGGGAATTATTCTCGTGAAGTCAGAACCGTTCTCCCACCAGAGTCTGGTTCGAGTAGGTTGATAGTCGGAGAAATAGTCAATCCGCCGGGGAATTGGTCCGGTTTTCCAGCGCATAAGCATGATACTGTCTCAGAAGACGAGAACTTTCTAGAGGAAATATACTTCTACAGGCTCGAACCTCGACACGGCTACGGTATCATGAGAGTGTATGACAGATCCCTTAACGAACTCTACTACCTAGAGAACAACAGCGCAGTCACAATAACAAGGGGTTATCACAGCGTTGTTGCTGCCCCCCATACGAAGCTTTTCGCGCTGTGGGCTCTGGCTGGAGAAGTCAAACGATACAACGTCTCACTAGATTCGGAAGCATCGATCTAGAGAGGGGGCGCGAAGAGAACACGATACTCGAGAAATTCAGTCTGAAGGGAAAGGCTGCCATCGTAACGGGCTCCGCGAGGGGCCTAGGAAAGGGAATCGCCCTCGGTTTAGCGGAGGCTGGGTGCAAGACTCTCTTGGCGGATGTTATCCCACCAACGGAGACGGAAAGGGAAATCATGGCAATAGGAGGGTCGGCGAGATCGATTGTATGTAGTTTGCGAGAAGATACTTCCATAGAGAAGATTACGAACGGCGCTCTGGATGCATACGGTAAGATAGACGTCTTGGTCAACAACGCGGGTATCACGAGGCGATACCCGGCGATAGAGATGCCAGCGGAATCTTGGGACGAAGTTATCAGCGTGAATCTGAGGGCATGTTTTCTGCTATCTCAGGCCGCAGCAAGAGAGATGATGAAGCGCAATATTCGGGGAAAGATAATCAACATAGCTTCAATGCAATCCTTCCAAGGTGGGGTGCTATTAGCCGCCTACACTGCCGCTAAGAGCGGTCTTGCTGGTCTGACACGAGCCTTGGCAGTCGAGTGGGCTCCACTCGGCATTAATGTTAACGCGATTGCCCCGGGATACATGGTCACTGAAATGACGGAACCGATCATGAGAGATCCAACTAGGAATCGGCAGATACTGGACAGGATACCTGCAGGAAAATGGGGAACGTCTGACGACCTGAAAGGAGCAGTTGTTTTTCTTGCCTCCGAGGCATCGAGTTACGTTCATGGCATCATCTTGTGTGTTGACGGAGGCTGGCTAGCGAGGTAAGAGATGACTTGCTGCTATTCTCCAATCTCGACGTGCGTCAGCCTTTCGAAGAAATTCACTATTACCGAGTGATCAAGGTCTCCTTTTCCCTGATTACACAGTTCTATTATGGCCTGCTGAACTAGGGCCGTCATAATCAACGGGATCCCCAGTTTCTCGCTCTCCTCTAACACCCAAGAAAGTTGCTCCATGTGGTACTTCAGTTTCCCGCCACCCGAGAAATCCCTGCTTAGGATGCGCGGGCCCTTGATATTCAATACCGCGCTCCCACCCAGACCATGCCTGATAGCCTCACAAGCCAACTCAGGCCTGACCCCCTGTTTCTTGGCAAATACCAGCGCTTCTGAAACGGCTGCGAGGTTTATGGCGACTATGATCTGATTCGCCAGTTTGGTGGCGTCTCCGGCTCCGCTTTCGCCAACATGAACTACGTTCTTGCCCATTGAAGCGAACATGTCTTGGCACTCCTGGAAGACTGAGCTCTTCCCACCTACCATGATTGACAGAGTTCCCTCGATGGCTGCCTGCTCTGCTCCGCTCACAGGCGCATCGAGGGTTTCGACGTGCTTCTTGCCGGCTTGTTGAGAGATTCTTCTCGCAAGTGACGGGGGACTGGCGGTCATATCGATGATAATCGATCCTTCCGTAGCTCCATCCAGCACACCGTTGTGTCCGAGCACTACATGCTCGACTTCCGACGGGCCGGGCAACATGGTTATGACGACATCTGACCGATTGGCCACTTCGCTCACCGACGTTGCGTCCACAGCCCCGGCTTGGACCAATTCCTCCACTCGTGGTCTGCTTATGTCATAGACAGTCAATGGGTATCCTGCCTTCAGGAGGTTCTTGGCCATGGGCTTACCCATGACGCCAAGGCCGATGAATCCAACATTCTTCAACGCGAGTCCCTTGATAGTATCTCGCTATCTGAGATCGCTCTAAAGGCTTTTCAAGAGATGGACTAGACTTGTCAGAGTCATAAGGGATAGGGTCATGCAACTTAGAGCAAGCGTACTTACACAAGACGAGCTCAGGGACATAGATAGTGCAACTTTCGAAGTTCTCTCCCAAACGGGGGTCTCAATCGCAAGTGAAGAAGCCTGCCGACTGCTCGATTCCGCAGGCGCTAGCGTTGACCACAAGAGAGGAATCGTAAAGATACCGGAAGGTCTCGTAAGAAAGTCCATCTCATTAGCCACTCAAACACCTCTCGAGTTGTTTAACAGAGCCGGAACCTCAAGCATCAAACTGGAAGGAAAGAAGACCTACAATGTCAGCGGGTTCGATGCCACTTATACACGTGATTCGCAAAGCGGGGAGCGGCGACCTTCGACCAAACGCGATGTTGGTGAATTCGCGAAGCTTGCTGACGCGCTGCCCAACATACACGTGGTCGGGACTCAAGCCATCCCTCAGGACGTGCCTGCAAGATCCGCTGAACTTCACGCAGTCGAAGCCATATTGAACAGCACCTCGAAGCATTGCCATTTCTCATTGTCAGATGCGGAGATTGCTAAAGCCGTCTTCGAAATGGCAAAACATGCCTGCGGGGGACGAGATCTTTCCTCAAAGCCGCCAATCACATCAATGGCTTCGCCCACGAGTCCGCTTCGATGGGAGAAGAACGCGATTGAGACATTGATCGAGACGGCCTCTGCTGGTATCCCTCTGCACATTATCTCTCAGCCAATTGCCGGAATCACTGCTCCGATCACGCTCGCTGGCGTGTTGCTTCTGCAAAACGTGGAGACGCTAACCGGGTTAGTGGTTGCGCAACTGCTCAGACCTGGGACTCACGTGATCTACGGGTATGTTCCTACTGTTCTCGACATGCGCGAGGCGAACGCAGCGATCGCTTCTCCCGAGGGGGCAATAATGAGAATTGCGAGCGCCCAAGTAGCGAAACACTATGGCCTCCCTTGCCTCTCAGCAGGGCCCGATACGGATGCGCACGTGCACGACGAACAAACTGCATGGGAGAAGGCGATCACAGGGTTGGCGATCTACCTCGGAGGAGCTGACCTGATGCTCAATCCGGGGATGTTCTCAAGCGGATTGATCGTCAGTTATGAGCAGCTGGTGATCGACAACGAAATCCTCGGCTACCTTGATCGGGTGGTAAGAGGAATGCGTGTAAGTCCAGATACACTTGTAGTTGATCTCGTGCGCAAGGTCGGTCACGGAGGACAATTCTTGAAAGAAGTACATACGTTGAAACAGTTCAAGAACGAGTTTTGGATTCCTGAGATATCTTGTCGTGCGACCTTTGGCCGTTGGACGCACATGGGTGGTCGCGACATCGTGGAATCCGCCAAGGAGAAAGCTCGTAGGCTGCTCAGTGAGCATCATCCGCAGGAGTTGCCCACCAGCACGAAAGAGAAGCTGGAACGAGTCGTCAAGGATTTCGAGGCAAAGTCCTGAATGCGGCCGGGACAGCAGACCGTCCAGAGACTATGAAGCAACCATCTTTTTGAAAAGCTCGACGGCGTCGACGGCGTTATCACTGTAGCCTTCTGCCCCTATTTCGCGTGCCCATTCAGGGGTGACCGCGGCTCCGCCCACTGCCACTTTCACGTTCTTCCGGATACCTGCCTTCTCGAGTGCTTGAACCGTATTCTTCTGCTCCGGAGTCGTGACTGTAAGGAGTGCTGACATCGCAACTATATGCGCTTTCGACGCCTTAGTCTTGTCAACGAAACTGTCCGGGGGCACGTCCACACCAAGGTCATTTACCTCGAAACCGGCTGCTTCTAACATCACCGTGACTATGTTCTTTCCAATGTCGTGTATGTCTCCGTGGACCGTGCCGATGACCACGATCCCGGTGCTCTTTCGCTGGAGCTTACGCTGGAGGATTACCGGTCTGAGGACCTCAACTCCGGCTTTCATGGCTTCTCCAGCCATGACAAGCTCTGTAAGGAAAGCTTCGCCCGCAGCGAACTTGTCTCCGATCGTGCGAACGCCTTTCGCAAGACCATCGTCAATCGCTTCGATGGGATCAATTCCAAGCCGAACGGCTTCTTCAGCGGCAGCTCTAACCCGGTCCACGTCCAGGTCAAGCACTGACTTTCGTAGGTTCTCGATAACATCGGACTTTGAACTCATCTCGACAGTACCCCCATTCTAGCGCGCCACACAGTGCAGAGTCTACCAATATTAGCCTTAGGTCTTCCGGTGCATTCGTCTCTCCCGAGGAGAGCGAGCATGCGAAGCTAAGAAATAGTGAGAGGGGATGTTGCTAATGGTGGGCTTTTCTTGTCTGTGGAGGTTCTTGACGAGCTGGCTAGTTCAGTTGAACATATGGATCCTGAAGAAGTGGCGGCTCTTTCGAAACGTGCGGTCGATGACGGCATTGATCCTGCAGATATTGTGGAGAACGGCATTGCGAAAGGTTTGAGGAGAGTGGGCGAGAGGTTCGAGAAAGGCGAGGCGTTCCTCACAGACCTAGTTGGGGCAGCAGCCGCTGCGAAAGAGGCGTTAGACAGCATACTCCGGCCAGCGATGGCAAAGGCTCATACGACTCAGCGATCTCTTGGAAAGGTTGTCCTAGGAACGGTATCAGGCGACATACATGACATAGGAAAGAACATCGTCGCCGCAATGCTGTTCGCTTCAGGTTTTGAGGTCGTGGACCTGGGAACGGATGTCTCGATTGACGATTTCGTATCCCGATCGAGTGAAGTTGGGGCCAAGATCGTGGGCACTTCAGCTCTCTTGAGCACGACCCTGCCTGTCCAGCGAGAGATCATCAACGAATTCGTCAAGAGAAAGATACGCGATCAGCATAAGCTACTGGTTGGCGGAGCTCCTGCGACGGAGCAATGGGCGAAGGAGATCAAAGCGGATGGATACGCCCCCAATGCGGTTGATGCAGTTAAGCTAGCGAAGAGTGTGCTCGGTCTCACGTAGGAGTGGTAACGAGAAATGGTGAAACGAGGAATTCGCGGCGGAGTATTCCGACCGCTCTCACGATCAGATGTTGATGCAATCCACGGAGCTTCCTTGGAGATTCTTGAGCAGGTCGGACTGCAGGTCAAGTCGAAGACCATAATCGAGGTCTTCAAGAAAGGTGGAGCCGACATCGACGAAAAGAAGAACAAGGTGAGAATTCCAGAATACCTCGTCAAGGATTCTCTGAGCAAGGCTCCACGGAAGGTAGTCCTCGGCGGGCGAACCGAAGCCAATGACCTCGTGTTAGAAGACGGTAGAGCGTACTTTGGTCTTGGGGGAACCCCCACCCCCTACACTCTCGACATAGAAAGCGGGGATTTCAGACCGTCCACTAGCGATGACGTGATCAAAGCTACCATCCTTGGCGACGCACTGCCTAACATCTCGTTTGTGATGTCGCTCGGTGGCGCATCCGATGTGCCTCACGAAATCGCGTGGCTTCACGAAGCCTCACTCATGCTCCGGAACACTGAGAAGCCGATCGTGTACGCTGCAGCGGGCTCCGAGGGAGCCAAGTACTTGCTCGCCATGGCTGCAGCTGTCGCGGGAGGATTCGACAATCTCGCTCGGCGACCAATTGTCACGCTCTTCAGTGAGCCGATTACTCCGCTTGTGATGCCTTCGATAAACGAAGCTGTGATCGAGTTCGCCAAAGCACATGTGCCCGTCGCCTACGCTCCCGGACCGATGCCCGGTGCTTCAACTCCAATCACCTTGGCAGGCGAACATGCCGTGTGCAACGCGGAGTGTCTGGCAGGTGTCGTGCTTGCCCAGCTAACATCTCCAGGTGCTCCAGTTCTGTACGGGATTCACACGTCCGTACTCGATATGCGGACAGGGAGTGTCTGTTATGGCGCTCCTGAATGGGGTCTCGGCTGGCTGATCGTAGGACAGCTCGCTGAATACTATCATCTTCCGACCTTTGGTTCAGGTGGCGCGACGGACTCCAAATGCCCGGATGCGCAGGCAGGGACTGAGGCTTTCATGAATGCTTTCCTCAATGCAGTCGCGGGCATTAACCTCATCCACAACTGCGGAACAATCGCGCACGGTTCATCCGGTAGCCTCGAAATGGGCATCATCTGTGATGAGATTATCAACTACATTCAAAGGCTCTTTATGGAAATCGAAGTCAATGACGAGACGTTGGCGGTCGATCTCATTCGTCGAATAGGCCCTGCCGGGAGCTTCATGGCTGAGAAGCATACCAGAACTCATTTAGAGAAAGGCGAGATTCTGCATCCGAAGCTGTTCAATCGGCAAGCGATAGCTGACTGGAAAGCCAAGGGTCAGTTGAGCGCACGCGAAGAAGCAAGACTGAAAGTGAAAACGATCCTGCAGGAACACAAGCCACCCCCGCTGGCGACTGAAGTCACTCAGCAGATCGATCAGATACTGAAGCAGGCATCCCAGAGGATGACGAGGTAGCATAGTCGGGACGCGCATCCTCAGAGAATAATGCATTAACGTTAGCGAATGCAACAGTGGGGGCACGCGGGGCAAATCAAGGTGCATTTCAAACTCCCATTCGGGCATCACCAGAAGGTCGAGTTCGACATACCAGACAAGAACCTGACTTACTACGTAGAAAGGAAGAAACTGCCGTCAGTCCCAGAGGTGCGTGATTCGGTCGCTGAAGCGGTCAAGAAACCGATCGGAATGCCTCCTCTGAGCAAGCTCGCAAAGAGAGGCGACAAGGTGGTCGTGCTTGTTGATGACCTAACCCGTCCGACTCCGCAGAACGAGGTCCTCCCCCCGGTCTTGGAAGAGCTCTGCGCAGGTGGTCTCAGTGCCGACAACGTGCAGATCATGATCGCTTTGGGAACTCACAGGGCAATGACGGATGCTGAGATTGTGGATCATTTGGGTCCAGAGGTGGCTGAGCGATTCGAGGTAACGAACTCGGACTACAAGGACGAGAAGAGGCTGGTGAATCTCGGAATGACTGAACTCGGGATTCCGGCTCTTGTGAACAAGACAGTTGTGGACGCAGATTTTGTGCTCGGTGTGGGGAACATTGTCCCTCACAACGCAGCGGGGTGGGGCGGAGGAGGAAAAATCATCTTGCCCGGTGTCTGCGGTGAAGATTCGGTCGGGATGCTCCACATCGCAGCGGGGAAAGTCAAACCGATTGGGAAACTAGTCGCGACGCTTGACAACCCGATGAGGCGAGACATCAATCTAGTCGCCAGAAAAGCCGGCCTGAAAGCGGTAGTGAATACAGTCCTCAACAACGAAGACAAAGTGGTACGAGTGCTTGCAGGCGATCCGGAGCAGGCCTTTAGTGAGGGCGTCGCAACGGCACGCCAAGTGTACTGCAAAGAAGTGCCCGAACTCGCGGACATAGTGATCTTCTCGACTTATCCGGCTGACATCGATTACTGGCAGGCCATGAAAGCTCTGGATTTCGCCCACGTTGGCGTCAGAAAAGGTGGAACGATTGTATTGATCACACCTTGCACCGAGCGAATCTCACCAACTCATCCAAGCTTCAAGGCTAGAGCCACGGAAAGCTACTCCAAGCTACTGGAGGCAGTAGACAGAAAAGAGTTCGAGGATCTTCCAGCTGCGGGTGCGCTGTTGATGCACTCGCAGATGCTTGAACGCGCGAAGATCATTTGCTATTCAACGGGCTTCACGGAAGAGGACAAGAAGGCGCTCGGTTTCGAGCACGCCTCAACTGTCGACGAGGCCATCAGAATGGCACTCAAGAGACACGGAGAGCACGCGAAAGTAGGAGTCATCGAGTGCGGAGAAGTTGTTCCCGTTGCCCCAAACTCGGATATCTGGGATAGCTAGACGACGAGTTATGGGTGCACACAGATATCCGTGGCAAACCACGACAACGGGGGAACTATACTGTTGCTCGTGGACAGATTAGGGTTCGCGCCAGCTTCGGGAACTGTCAACCCTCTCCAAGCGGTCGCTTTCGGCATTGCTCAAGAAGAGACGTGGAAACGTGAATGAATTCGCGCTAGGTAGAAGTTGGAGAGATCAATTGTGTGCTCCTGAGCACACATCTGAGTTGCGGAATGTGGGAGATGGTTCCCAGAATGGCACTCGGAATTACTAGAGTCTACCCATCATCTTGAGGAGTGCTTCCTCCGGTCCTGGAGGAACAAGTATCCAATACGCGTGCAGCGTTTCCTTTCCAGTGTTGACTATCTGATGTGTCGACTTTGCTGCGGCGTAGGCGATCGAACCCGGCTCAACATCCACTTCGCCTCCGTCAGCGATGACTTTTCCGTGACCTTTTGTGATGATCCAGAACTCGTCCGTTCGTTCATGCATGTGCGGGTCGCTCTTGCCTGTCGGCGGAATCGTCACCGTTCCGATCGAGGCTGAGCCTATTCCTTGGATCTTCGGTGAGTACAGGACTTGTCTGTGTCTCTCATAGGGCGGAGGAGTAACCAAGTAGTCGGCTTCCCAAGATTTTGCTACTGACGGTTTCAACTTGATTTTCACCCGGCTATATGGATTGGTCTTTCCGGAATGTACGCGGTATCTCGGTCTGCTCGCATAAGAAGACTTCTATATGGGTTTGCGTTCTACGTGCGAAATGCGGTGTCCAATAGAATGGTCTCAGAGAGGAAGTCCGAAGTCCTGTTTGAGAAAGCAAAATCCGTGACCGTTGGCGGTGTCCACGACGAGCTCCGCTACACGGAGCCTTACATGATGTTCTTCAAGCGAGCAGCCGGATCCAGACTTTATGATATAGAAGGCAGGACCTACACAGATTTCCTGCTTGGCTACGGACCGTTGATCCTGGGTCATTGTCATCCGAAAGTAGTACAGGCTGTGAGGAAGGCGGCCGGGAGCAGCGATCTCTGGGGAATTGGAACCACAGAAATGGAGTACAAGCTCGCGGAGAGAGTGACTCATCACATCCCGTCGGCCGAGAAGGTACGCTTCTGTAATGCAGGTAGTGACGCTACCTTCCACGCAATAAGACTCTCCCGTGCATTCACAGGGCGGAAGAAGATCCTCAAGTTCGAGGGAGGCTACCATGGCTGGCACGATTATGTCGACATAAGCGTGATGCCTCCTGCTGACAAGGTTGGAACTCCTTTTGCACAGTCAGCAGGGATCTTGCCGGAGGCCATGGCACAGACTATTGTGATTCCTTGGAATGATGTTGATGCACTTGAGAAGACGATCGCGAAGCACAAGGACGAGCTCGCTGCAGTGATCACCGAACCAATTCTGCACAACATTGGAGTTGTCATGCCAAAGGAAGGATTCCTGCAGACCATAAGAGAACTGACCGAAAGACACGGCATCGTATTCATCCTAGACGAAGTCATAACGGCGTTTAGACACAGCCTTGGTGGAGCCCAGAAGCTCTTCGGCATCAAACCTGATCTCACGGCATTTGCGAAGGCAATGGCCAACGGCTACCCAATGGGTGGATTGGCCGGACGAGCAGACATCATGAACCGGCTGAGACCGTTGGGAGACGTCCACATGGCTGCAACATACTACTCTCACCCAATCTCTGTCGCCGCAAGCCTCGCCACCATAGGTGAACTGGAAAGCGGTAGGGTGCATGAACGTATGGACGGATTGGTGGACATGATATCGAAAGGACTAACTCAACTGATTCAGGACTTCAACTTGAAGGCGCAGGTGAAGCACTTCCACTCGATATTCACTCTCTATTTCACGGACGCTGAGATCCGCAACTATCCTTCGGTCCTCAACAATGACGCCGAGATGTACAAGAAGTACTGGCACGCGATGAATGATCAAGGAATCATACTAAGCACGCATCACCTGAAACGATGCCACCTTTCAGCGGCACATACGAAGGCCGACGCGAACAAGTTCCTAGCATCAGCCAAGAAAGCATTCGAGAAAATCACGAAGTAGGATGCAGAAATAGCGGTAGATCGTGGAGGCTTCAGACAACGCACGGGGGAAGGTGAGTTTCCTTCGTGGCAGATCAGAGACGAGGCCTAAGATTACGGGAGACGGGTCCCACAATCTGGGTTACGATAGACACCGAAACGATTCCAGAAGCAATTGCCATAGGCCGCAGGGCGTTGGCAGCAGGGGCTCACTGGCTAGAGGCAGGCACTCCGTTCATCTCTTCGGAAGGAATCAAAGCGATAGAAGCGCTTGTCAAGACTTTCGAAGGTTCAACAATCGTCGCCGATTTCAAGACGATGGATGGAGGCGACCTAGACGTAGGAATGGCGGCAAGAGCTGGTGCACACGTAATCACTGTGATGGCTGTTGCAGAAGACGCGACCATTAAGAAGACAGTTGAAGAAGCACGCAAGCATTACCTCGGAGTAATCGCAGATGTCCTTGCAGCCAAGGACAAACCCAGGAGAGCCAAAGAGGTCGCCCAACTGGGAGTTGACGGTATATTCGTTCACACAGGCTTTGACGAGAGAAGATTAGACACTTCGAGAAATCCACTGATCGATCTTCCTAGTGTTCTCAAGGCTGTCCAAGTCCCTGTGGCGGTTGGCGGGGGAATAACAAGCGAGTCTGCAAACAGGGCCGTTGACATGGGTGCACAAATCGTGGTCGTCTCAACAACAACGGCCACATCCCCATTCGAGAACGTGATCCGGAGCGTTCTCAGCAGACACTGATAGCCTTGATTCCGAGCCTGACTTTCGGCTCGCATTGGACGACTTGCTGTCGAAGTGGGTTTCAGAGCCGGGGCGGATGCGTCGGACTCGGCTAGTATGCAAGGAGCGGTTTGATGTATTCGGCGTATTCCTTGAATTTCTCCAGAGTCATCTCGACGGGGATTACATGGTCGGCTCCGGGCATGTAACCTCCCATCTCTTTCAGAACTGGTACCTTGGAGTCGACTTCTTTCTTCATGGCTTGTCCGCCTTTGGCCAACTCGCTCTTGTCAAGGTTGCCTATCAAGAAGAGTTTGTCGCCGTATTTCTTGCGGACTTCGATCGCGTTCATGCCTGAGTTCACCTCTAGCGGCCAAAGTCCATTGATTCCGGATTCCACCACAAGATCCAGAATAGGGTTGATGTTCCCGTCGCTGTCCATGAGTATTCTATCAATCTTGTTCTTGGCAAGGAACCCTATGACTCGCTTGTAGTGAGGCAATAGGAATTCTTTGAAAAGCTTCGGTGAAATGCAAGGTCCGTGTCTGTCCGCAAAATCCTCCCACCAGTAGACCACGTCGATTCGATCTTTGAGCGTCTCAACTGCCGAACGAATTGTCTCCACAGTGAAGTATTCCCAGTATTCGATCATGTCGTGAATCAGTTCCGGGTCCCTGTAGAACATCAAGTTGAATGTCGGGATGCCCATTATCTCGGCGCCGAAACCGTAGAAACCATTGAACCTCATCATGGTGTTGCCGTCTTGGTAGGCCTCGTAGCTCTTGACGTACGCTTCTGAGTCCCAGTCCTTTGGATATCTTCTCGGGTCCTCCGGATTGAGGCGTTCTCTGTACTCGTACCAGGTTTGTCTATCTTTGACCGGAAACTCCACGAACATCGGCATACTGTACCACGTGTACTTGCCCGTCTTAGACCTGCGAGCGACAGCGCCTGTTTCAGTGATATACTCTAGGTGTCTGTCTGATTCCTTGAGAAGTCTCTGCTTGAATCTCGGCATGGGTCCAATGTCAACCTGAAGGAGGCTTCCATACAAAGACTGGCAGCCAAAGAGTGGGTACGGATTGAAGCCCTTCACGGTGACCATGTTTGCCAATGCAGTCCCGCCTCGACCCATTTCCCAGTCGATGACCGTTACCCGTTCGGCAGGCAGCCCCTGCCCAAGCCATTGCACGAGCGTCTCGTCGTAGACGTTTTCCAGCCAAGGCAGAACGTCAGGTTTCTCGAAATGCATTACCGCTTTGAATCTCTCCCTTAACGTGCTCATTTCTTGGTCCACTCCTTACAGATTTCCAGTCCCTCAACGGCGTCAAGTGCAGTGGCATCTGCGCCTATCTCCGCACCGAATTCTTTCTTGACGGCGTTGCCTCCCAGGAGTACTCTGAGGTTAGTCTTCACGCCTGCGGTTCGAAGTTCATTCAACGTGTTTCTCATTTCTTCAAGTGCAGTCGTCAGCAACGCGGAGAGCCCCAAAACTTGAGGGTGAACTTGTCTTGCTTCATTGATAAAAATCGCAGGTTCAACGTCCACTCCTAGGTCATGTACTTCGAAGCCGGAGCTGTCTGCAAGCATCTTGAAGATATTCTTGCCGAGGTCGTGGATGTCGCCTTTCACGGTACCAAGAACTATGGTTCCTTTGCGCTCCAGTTGACTGTCTTTCAAGCTGGGCTTCAGGAGATCGAAAAGTTCGCTCACGAGTGATCCAGCGTAGAGAAGCTCTGACAGGAAATACTCGTTGGCCTCATATTTCTCTCCAACTATCTCAAGTCCTCGTCTTATCCCCTTCTCAGTGATCTCTGTCGGGGACAGGCCCTGAGAAAGTGCATTGGTTACGAGCGCCTTCGCGCTTTGGGAAGAATCCAGTTTGCCGATCGCCGACGCAATGCTATCTAGTATATCGGTCAAGGAATGGTCTCCTCTCGCGGTCGCACTATTCGTGTAGGTGCGCTATATGAAGAGGAACCCCTTTCAGTTGATGCCCTTCACTCTTGCCGTTTCTCTTATCTTGAATCATCTTCCACAGGCGGGTTGGTTCTAGCGCCTGTTGCTCTTCTTGGCCGTTTGGAGCTGAGCCCAGGATTGTCTCCAGACTCGCTTCGTGCTCGCGAGCACTGCCTCGGGACTCTCGCCAGGCAGCGGTTTGATCTCGAATCCTACGATCGGTAACTTCTCGTTCGCTCGCAGCCTCTTCCCTAGGTACCCGACATCAAACAGTGTCTTTAGAAAATGCGTCAGCTCCTCAACATCGTGTAGCCCGCCGTTGACGCCGAATCTGGGATGCTTGTCTCCATATGCGGGGTTGCCTGCGACCTTCACACAATTGCCGACATGGATGTGGACGAGATAGTCCTTGAGAATGGTGAGAGCGCTTGTAAAGTTCTCTTCAAGCAGTGGACCATGGGCCATATCGTAGAGTATGCCAAAATCAGGAAAATCTGTCCTTACACTCCGCGCCACGGCAGCCGCTTCTTTGGCAGGCCCAATCAGGCACTTCTTCTCGATATCCCGGTCAAATGCCTCTAGAGTGACTGCCAGTCCCATTTTCTCACCATAAGCGCAGATCTCTTTCAGGGAGTCAACGAGTGTTCTAGTCGCTTCATTCCGTTTCGGTGCGCCGGGATCTGGTCCGCTGAGAAGGCTCAGACGTTCGGCACCCAGTTCATATGCCTCGTCAACGCACGTCATGGTTTCCTTGATTGCTTTCTTACGCTTTGAATCATCTAATGAGTTCAGGTCGAGCTTCTGTCCCATCAATGCGGCTTGTGCTGCATAGGTGATCGAGAGGTGAGATATCTCAGCGAGGTTTCTGATTGTCCTTCGTTGCGTTGGGTCTTTGACCAGTGCCAGCTCAAGAAGTGAGAAGAAATCGTCTTCGGCGAGAGCCGTGAATGTGTCCAGAAACCGCTGTTCTCCCGATTGCACCCCCGGGTAAGCCATTATGTGAACGGCGCCCAGTCGGAGCGTGTTCTCCCAAGAATTGCCCAATCAGCGTCCTACCTTCTGCACACCGTTCGCGATCCTAGAGGAGAGCAGTAGATATAGGTTTGTAGACCTAGACTCCGCACACTTGAAGAGCAGTTCTGGGCCGATACGTTTAGGTGCCAAATACGTTCGAGAGAGATCGTCGCCTTTGGCTCTGAGATGTGTTCGCATTGGAAGACGAAATGACTTCTGTTGAGAGAGTGAGAGCTGCCTACTCTCTTGAAGAGCCGGATAGAATCCCAGTTTTTCCGATGGTGACATACGCGTCGGGAACGCCCATTGGTTACAGTCTGCGCGAGTACTGCCATGACGTTGAGAAGATGGTTAAGGGGCAACTTCACCTCCAGAAGCTGCTCGATTGCGACTTCGTACTCAGCTTCGTGGATGTTTGGGTTTTCGCGGAAGCAGTTGGCGTGAGGCTAGACTTTCCTGAGAACAACACCCCCAACCCAGTTGAATCCCCAGTGAAGTCAAGCGAAGATGTCGAGAAGCTTGAGGTTCCTGATCCGAAAAGGGATGGCCGACTACCGGTCATCGTGGAGGGAATTGAGCGGCTGCGCAAACAAGTGGGCGGCAAGGTCGCCATCTACACAGGAGGGCAAGGGCCATTCTCGCTAGCCGCCGAGATAAGGGGACTACAGGCTTTCCTCAAGGATCTCTACGTGAACAGGGATCTAGCTTTGAAACTAGTCAAGTTCTGCGCGGAATACATGGTCGAGATGGGCAGGGCCGAGGCTCAAGCAGGAGCCGATATTGTTCATCTGGGCGATTCATTTGCTGGCCCATCATTAGTTTCACCGAGGTTCTTCAGAGACTACGCGAAGCCTTATGACAAGATAGTGTTCGACCAGTGGAGGAAGGAAGGCGTTCTCACCTCGCTGCATATCTGTGGCAAGAGCACGCTAATTTGGGATGATATGATCGAGACTGGCACTCACAACATCGAAGTTGACCAGACAGTCGACCTTGCAGAGGCGAAGGTCAAGGTGGGGCATCGGGCTTGCCTGACCGGCAATATCGATCCGAGCGCAATAATCCACCATGGGACTGCAGAGGAGGTAGAAAAGAAAACCAGAGAGTGCATAGAGGCAGCCGGTTCAGGAGGAGGCTATGTTCTGAGTCCAGGCTGCGTTGTGATGCCGGGTTTCCCGCAATCTAATCTCGAGACAATGATCCGCGTTGCAAAAGAAAGTGGACGATACCGCTGAGACGATCGCTCAGTATTCAAGCTGTTTCCCCTCTTAACACTTGACTCAAGCGCGTTCGTTTGAAGTCTGACCCTAATGGTCTTCTGCAGAGACAACTAAGAGACAGCTCGCCTTGACACGGTTCAAGAAAGTTATATTTCGGTTCTGGACGACATGAATCGAGCTGGAGGACCAGATAGATGCGAGTTCTCGCGATAGGGGCGCATCCTGACGATATTGAACTATTGTGCGGCGGAACTATGGCGAAGTACACGAAGAACGGTCATCAAGTCACTATCGCGACCATGACAAATGGTGACAAGGGTCACTTGATAATCCCCCCTGACGAACTTGGCAAGATGAGGTTGGAAGAAGGTCGGAGAGGCGCCTCGGTTCTGGGTGCCACTCATATGTGGGTGGGGTTCAAGGATGCGGAGGTATTTCATGACAGCCATGCCGTGATGAAGGTCGTAGAAGTGATTCGAAAGGCGAGACCGGACGTGGTTTTCACCATGTCCCCTCGCGATTATCATCCTGACCACACGAATACCGGCACAATCGTGGTCGACGCCGTCTTTGACGCCGGTGTTCCCAGGGTCCAGACAGAATCGCCAGCGCATGTTCCGAAGAAAGTGTACTTCTGCGAGACAGTATTTGGAATAGGTTTCGAACCAGACATGTGGGTCGACATCTCAGATTTCATGGACGTGAAGGTGAGGTCACTTCAAGAACACAAGAGTCAGGTCGAATGGCTAAAGGAGCATCATGGTATCGACGTTCTCGAGGACGCACGCACTTGTGCCCGCTTCAGAGGGCTTCAAGTCGGTGTAAGATACGCTGAAGTCTTCCAGCAAGTCAAGAAACACATGCAGATGGCCCCAGTGGATCTTCCATAGACGACATCTGCCCGCATTCATTCACTTCTTCATGACTTCGGGGTTTGCCAGATAGCGCATGCGTTCTCCTTTTGTAAATCTGATGACATCTTCCTGAACAAGGCGGTCACAGTAGGCTTGTGCCTCTCTGGTGTACGAGGCGATGTGGGGAGAAACGATTACGTTGTCAAGCGTCAGAAGAGGGCTGTCACGGCTTAAGGGTTCGCTTGCCTGAACATCAAGAGCGGCCCCAGCGATTGCCCGCTCTCTCAGAGCATCTATCAAGGCAGGTTCGTTCACAATCTTGCCCCTAGCTGTATTCACAAAGAAGGCTGTATTCTTCATCATTCTGAAATGGTCTGGCCTAAGCATGCCACGGGTCTGATTTGTCAAAGGAGCATGAACGGTGACGAAGTCTGATGCCTTCAGCAGCTCTTCGAGTTCAACCACTCTGCCGAACTGCTCTAGACGCGTTGGCAGAATGCCCGGATCGAACAGGAGAACATCCATTCCGAAAGCTCTAGCTATCGTGGCAACACGGGATCCAATGCTGCCAACTCCGAGAATGCCAATGGTCTTGCCTCTGAGCTGGATTCCCATGAGAGGCTTGTACGATTCGACCTTTGGCGTCAATCCCTTCCTGAGAACATCGTCAGCACCCAGGATCCTCTTTGAGATAGCGAGTATCAAGGCGAATGTGTATTCGGCGACAGAGTCAGCGTTTCCCCCGGGTGAATAGATGACCGGAATCCCCCGTTCCGTAGCAGCCTGCACGTCAATGTGATCAATGCCAGCAGATGGCGTGCCGATGAGTCTTAGGTTGCTGTTGCCGTCCAATGCTTGCGCATTGACTTTGTCCTCATTTGTGATGAAGACTTCTTCTCCGTGCATTCGGTCCGAGAGCGCCTTTCCAGTAAGAAAAGGGAAGTCTGCGAACTCCAGCCTCACATCCATGACTTCTGACAGCAAATTCCAAGAATCGAGGAGCCATGTCGCACGAACAAACGCCTTCACAAGGCAGACCTCGTATCGAGCACCCCGCCCCTGCAGTATTTTAGGATTCTCGATCATTGCTGGCAATTCGGCAGGAACTTGTCATGGTTCCCTAAGTCTGAATACTTAAATTTGTGAATCCAGTCGTACGGGGTTCGGGTAGTAGCAGACATGGAAAACGAAATCAAAGTAGTCCTTTTCGGAGCGGGACCCCTGGGGGTGGCCATCGCAAAAGGAATGCTTGAGAAAAAAGGAATGAAGATCGTTGGTGTAGTAGATACAGCGAAGGAACTCGTAGGGAAAGACCTCGGTGAGATCATCAAGGCAGGAAAGATCCTAGGTGTTACGGTTACGGATGATGCACAGAGTCTGCTCTCAAAAGTCAAGCCCAACATAGCTATCATAGCAACGAAATCCTCCGTCAAGGGCGTCTATCCTGAGTTGAAGATGTGCATCAATGCCGGGGTCAGCGTTGTATCGACCTGCGAAGAACTATCTTACCCGTATCATAGGGAACCGCGGCTATCGGCCGAAATCGATGAGCTCGCGAAGAAACGTGGTGTTGCAGTCCTCGGAACTGGCATTAACCCTGGGTACCTCATGGACGCATTGCCCATAACACTCACTGGGCCATGTCTACGCGTAGACACCATCAAAGTCACCAGAATGATGGATTCATCTAAACGTAGGATTCCCTTTCAGAAGAAAATTGGCACCGGCCTTACAGCCGAGCAGTTTGAGAAGAACATCCGTGAGAAGATCATAACCGGTCATGTAGGTCTTGCCGAGTCGATAGCGATGATCGCGGCCGCTCTCGGATGGAAACTCGATGCAATCACCGAGTTCCCACCCGAGCCTGTAATAGCCAAGAAGGAAGTGACGACTCCATACACCACCGTCAAGCCTGGTTATGTGGCAGGTTTGAAGAGCGTTGCGCACGGCGTTAGAGGCGGCAAGCCTGTCATAGTGCTGGAGTTCGTAGCGAACGCCTTGGTGCAGGAAGAGTATGACGCTATTTCAATAGAGGGCGTCCCGAACATCAACGAGAAGATCACCGGTGGGGTCCACGGCGACATCGGGACAGTCGCAGTGGTTCTCAACATGATCCCGAAGGTGCTCAACGCTGCACCAGGCCTCGCAACGATGAAAGATCTGCCTGCCCCTTCAGTACTCAACGAAGATGTCAGGGTCTACCTTCGCTCTTCACCGTCTCGCTAGCGCCTGTATGTTGGAAAATAGGCAGTCATGCCGCTCGGTAGCGTGAGCCTTCGACCTGGAATCACCTTCACGATCTCAGCTTCGCTGGGAAACCGAAAAGCCATATAAAGAAACGTCCGACGAGACTGCATTTTGGCCAGAACAACTAATGCAAACATGAGGAATGACCTTGTTGAAGGTGGCGTTTGAAACAGGAAGTCTCTCCCTCTACGGTTATCGACTTGAAGAATGCATGCAATTCGCTTCGGATTTGAAGTTTGATTCTGTTGAGCTTTGGCTATTGTCGGTCGTTAGGTCTAGTTTGTTGCGTGTATTCTCTTGGAGCACAAATGGATGCTGCTCACAGACTTCTGTTGCAGTTCGTCGTGAACTGGTTACTTCGAGTTCTCTAGCGCAGCCCACT
>Ga0315282_10003017_pt1 | contig 30445 bp, 23 predicted proteins | sample YL17G07_20_MG_FD_203693 | JGI IMG/M metagenome (GOLD analysis project Ga0315282, IMG submission 203693) | Sediment microbial communities from Yellowstone Lake, YNP, Wyoming, USA - YL17G07_20 | ecosystem: Environmental > Aquatic > Freshwater > Lake > Sediment | place: USA: Wyoming | collected... | reverse complement strand
AATCACATGTACCGAGGCGCAGGAATCAACATGACCGTCTACTCAATCGACTGGGAGCATCCACGTGTCGACAGAGACTGGTCATTCCCAGGCGATGAGGTCTACATATACGTGTACGATGCAGCAGGAAACAGCATGGGCTACGTCTCATTCTGGAGTACGAAATCGTCAACTCTTGGAACACTTTACACAAGTTTCGGCTGGGCAACTCCAGTTCAAGGCAAATATGTCACAACGATTCCAGACAAGGGTTGGGCAGCAGGCCAGAGCAAACTGAAATTCAACGGTACAGTAGTACTAGAGAAATATGGACCTGACTATAGAGGCTGGTTAACAGGAGACCACTGGGTAGGCCCATCGACCGGCGCTCCGACCAACAACTTTGGACTCGACGGCAACACCAAGACTGATGGACAGACAGGCATATGGCTAGAATTCGGATGGGGTTGGTACGGATTCCTAGTAAGCCCAGGTAACTATCGTACAAGTGACTTGAAGACAAAAGTCGCATTGGAAACTGATACATACATGATGAAGGCTTACACGCTTGGTTACGTCCAGAAGAAGGACGCAGTCGTGTACGCGCAGAAGGGTCAACAATCAGATGGAAAGATCAACATAGCACAAGGCGTTAACATAACAGTCAACGTGAAATTCAAGAAAGAAGGCCTCTTCACACATGTACCATTCAACCAATCTTTCAGAATACGTGTATTCGACGATGTGAACGAATTTCCGGTTGCCACATGGATCAGCAGCCTCTACGATGGATCCACATTCTACAGGGGCGTCATTCATGACGGTGACACAGGCTACGGTGGATACGGAATAGGGCCCAACGCTATAGGACCCGCAACTGGACACTCAAATACGGAGAATCGCAGCTGGGTCCGCGACAGCACGACAGACCTACAGGTACTACTGACAGGCAACCACTTCTGGTCTGAGATCGATCAGTACCATGCCGGCGTTATACCGCGAGATTACAGGTTGAAAAGAAGCTACGGAATTGATGGATGGCCCAACTACCAGGGTACATGGCGTATCGAGGTTGATGCTGTAAACCTATACTACAGTGACAAATCGTTCCCATCTCCACCTGGTCTACTGCTTGGTGAAAGCTACCACATAATCAACGGTGTCGAAGGACCATACGGAGGAATATGGAAATTCAACCATTTGGGCCCATGGGAACAGAAAATGGTTGTGACAGTGCCAAACGCGCATCTAGGTGCTGAAGCCAGCGTCGTCTTCGAACTCGACCTACGTGGCCTACTCTCAGGCAATATCGGCGCGTTCACATGGAGTGATGAACTAAGACCAGTCAGCTGGGCTTCGATCACAGCGAGCGGGGCAGGTGGAACATTCGTAAGCTACTCATGGGACGGATATTACGACATGTACCTACCCGCAGGCACTTACGAACTTACAGTAGCAGAATCCGCAGGCCACGTGAGCCAAACTGCACCAATAACGGTTAGCACAGGCCAACTAGTAACAGGTTTTAGCTTCTACCTACAGCGCAGCAATATACCGATACCCGAATTCAGTGCCGTCATTCCATTAGTAGCAGCACTTAGTGCATCACTATACATACTGCGGAGAACAAGGAGAAAGCCCTAAAGACCGCCTACTTTTTTCAGTTCAGTTGCCCGATAAATATAGTTTGATAGTCTTGAAGCCAGTTACGGAAAACCCAAGATCTATTTTTTGAACCTGAATGTTCAGATTTTGGGATTGATGACGGTTTGAAGAAAGACGAATATACTCAAATTCTACGTCGCCTATGGCAAACTCATTTCGGATGAAGCTGAGGGGCGCTACGAAAACGTTAAGCATGAGATCCGAGCGTTAAAATCAACGGTCATATAATTTGTGAGTGGAAAAGATCCAGACAGCATAAGTTTTCTTATGCTCTCTGTTGCGAATTTTCTGTTGCATTCGATGTTGTTTGATCTACTACTATTCTTTCTCTTCGTAAGAAGAGGTTCGAAAAGTGTTTCCACCTAATTGGAAAATGTGTTGAAATATTCGCCGAATACGAACAAGAACAGCCGGGACATTGTTTCTTGAAGGCTTGTACAAGTTGTTTTTCATATTTACTCGATGTAATAATTGCTTGGAGTCTTTGTTTCCTAAGATCGCCGATTGGTGGCAATGATTGACAGACGTACAATCTCCCGCGAGAATCTATCCATAGTCTTCCCATATATACAAAATAGCATGGAATATCTTGTCTCTTAGGGTCTCTAAAATATGTCAACATCTGTTCCATTTCCAGAATGGAGTTGGAGATAACTCTGGGCTCTTTCTTCTTCATCGAAATTAACTCGATAATCGTTTTTTCGAGTTGCTCTTGATCACTCTCTGTGATCCAAAGCTTATCCTTGAGTGGATTGTCCCTAAAGTAAAACGGAGAGAAATCCAATAGTTGTATCGAAGTCGCAAACTGCAACTGACTCAGCGAATTTATAAGTCTAACAATGTTTCCATTTTCAAGGGTTGGTTTCATCAATAATGCTCCAATTTCGACGGTGACGCCTTGTTTTCGGCACAGATCTGCTGCGCGCAAAGCGCGATCAAATGCCCCCCTGACACCTCTTATTCGATCATGAATGTCGGCAGTCCCATCAATCGAAATGCTAATGCTTTGCAGTCCTGCGTTGGAAAGCTTTTTGGCGCTCTCGTCGTTGATCAAGTAGCCGTTTGATATAATGCTAACGTCGAGGCCTAGATTGGAAGCGTGTTCTGTTAACTCGAAGATATCCGTTCGCAGCATTGGTTCTCCACCATAAAGAACACATGATCGGACACCCAGACATGATGCTTGATTTAGGATGTCTTTTACCTCATATGTCGTTAGTTCGTCTTCTGCTTGAAGTCTCCAATAATTACACATAAGGCATCTGAAGTTGCATCGGTTTGTAAGAGCCAGTTGAATAGAATTCGGTCCATTACTGACAAATGAAAGCAACTTATCATTATGACTCGCCAAATTTAGAAGTGCAGCTCTTTTCAGTGGCCAAAATTGATTCTTAAACATGAAATCGATACACGTGCCCGGTTACTGTTACCACCCATGTTGGCAAAGCATAACGTCATTCTATTCGATCTGGAAAGCGTCATAAGTCTATAAGTTTTTCCGACAAGCATGAATATTTCAATGCTTTCCGCAAATCATATTGAATATTACTTGACGTGAGGCAAATTTGTGGGTGTCTTTCGCATCAAGTCTCATCATCAGTTTGTCGACGGATGCCCATTTGTTGGGTTGATCATCAACGGTAAACTATGGTCAAGGACGCTTTTGCACACCATGCTAGGAAAATGCTGTCCAGTGTGTGACGAGCATGAGCCTTCATAACAATTTGCCAGTCTTGAGACAGCCACATTCTCTCGCAGCGCTGGAAAGTGCGTTGAAAGAATCCCCATGAAATCCATATTCTAGAACAGCTGCTCAGCTGCCTATTAGGTTTAAAGAGACATCGCACAGCGCTGCCGGGGGCTAGTAACTCTTTTGAATCTGAAGATCGATATTGAACTTAAGAGGCTCTAGGCCTTTGAGATAATGACTAGTTTGCAGAGGATCAAGATTTGTTTCCCTGGGTCTACCCGTAGACATTTCGACAGGGTGACTCAACTTCTGGGAACATGCGTCGAGCGTAAATTACTCTTAGACGTGGGAACTGGAACGGGTGGGCTTCCGGATTTCTTGTCTCGAAGACTTCATTGTAATGCTTTAGGGGTGGACATCGTGAGCGGGATCAGAACCAATCATACTCCATTTGTTGTTGCAGACTCATCATATCTGCCTTTTAGGTCATCATCATTTGATATTGTAATGTCTCATGAATTTTTCTCACATTCACATGATTTCTTACGTTCATTATCAGAGCAGAGAAGAGTTCTCAAGGAAGAAGGGCTCTTCATAGTTTCTGATGGAAACCTACTTTCGCCCGTCACACTGTTTGACTTGATAGTTTTGTATCCTCTCCGCTCTAGAGGGAAAAGAGGCGGGTTACGTTGGCTTTTTCGAAAAAGGAAAGAGATCAAAAACTATCTGAAGGGGACGCCTCAAAAAGATGAGGACATAAAAACGAGGTTTTGGTGGACACAGCTGCTTGAACGCTATGGATTCACTGGAATACGATTTCCATTTAGGATTAGTTATGTGGCTAAACTCTATATATCGGCCAGGAAACCGAATCCATTTGCAAAACTGCTTTACCATCCAAGTGAAACGGCTTGCAAGAATCATGATGACAATCTACACAAGAATTGAGCGCCTTTTTCAACTCTGTTAAGTGGCCTATCCAGAGGAGAGCTGACAAGGCAAAGAGCTAGTATTGTAGGCTGCAAGAGATTTGCCATCTGGGCGATTAAGATTTCATACACACAGGCTTTTCTATTCCAGTGTCTGATATTTCGCTGGCGGTCACTGAAGTCATTTAGATCGCTGTGCACTTCGATGTCTGGCTAGAGTAGTTTTGTGAATATCTCTTGATCTTTGACAAGAAATAGGACCCGCAACAAGCACTTCCTTGCCAGTTTCTAATCTATGACTCGTAGTTAGTGTCCTTGTCAACTTACTCATGAATTGAAGGCTGATGTTGAGCTTCTGCCAGAATGTGAAACAAGAAAGGTGTAACTGGCTTTCACATTCCTTGGTTACATCATTCTGATGTTGAAAGATGACTCCTTTTCCTCTGTCGAATTAGCGCGAATGTCTGATTCGGCAGAGCGGGGTAAAGTCAAGAATTGTCAAAGAGTTGGAAATGTCTTCATCAAATGGGAACCTACCTCGCGATTATCTTGATCATTGCGTCAATGATCCTGTCTGGTGAAGTAGTCTCCGCTACTGGAGTTGATCAATTCGATTCGTTTCAAGACCAAGCGATGACCGTACGATCTGACGGGTCAATGATTTCGCTTGATCGCACTGATTTGATTATTTCGGCTAATGGATTAGAGGTTACCCTACAACCTGTCTTGAGTCGGGACTTGGGAGAATCGACAGTGGTCGAATTCAGAAACTCTACAGAAGGTGCAATTTCGGAATGGCGTTTTGGCGATAGTATTGTTCGAACATTCTTGCGTTACGTGCCTCACGGATTTTTCGTGAACCTGACTGTGGAGATGGCGCCGAATACCAGTTACATAACAAATGTGACGCTTATGTTTGGTTTGAAGAGGAGGGGAGAGATGATTGATTCAATAGTCACAAGCACAACTCCTCTTTCGCAGTTTAGTCCCCCAAAGAAAAGTGTCGTCCTAATTGAGGCTCTGGACTACAAAGCTGTTGACAGCTTGTATGGTGTCGCAGCCGCATTCGTTCTCAAAACCGGCGAAACGCTGGAACTCGTAAGCTTGTATCCATTCGCCTCGATATCATACTGTCCTGAAGAGGATGGAAAAATCGAGCTGTTATTTAGAAAAGGTCTTGGAGACCTTTCTACCACAGAGTTTCAGCACGGGGACAGGAAAAGCATCTTATTCTATATTGGATCAGTGAAAATGCAGGAGACGACGGACAATGCGTTCTCAGCCTTCGCAAGCGATGTTGAGATGGCCTTTCCAACAAGAAACTTCGGCAAACCATTCATACTCTACGGTGTCGAAGGCGGGTCTTGGGATGAGGTACGTCAAGAGGCTGAGTCCTTAGGATACACACTGATATACTCAGACTATACTTGGGAATATACGAAAAAAACGGGCGGTGGACATTATTTCGGACTGGGCTGGGAGACCTTCGATAGACTCAAGAAGGCGGGTCTGGAATCTGTCGTCATTGCTGGAAGAGATGGAAAACCCTTAGAAAATGGGCGAGACTATAGGGTAAACCCCAGCGAACCTCAACTTCAAGCTTTCCTTCGAGGACAGATTGATAGCTTCGTTGTGAAGCGCAAATGGTTTCTTGCCGACGGAGCAGATGTGTTGCAGGATTTTGATCCTCGACACACAAATGCCCTCGAAGGTTACATTCAAATTCTGACTTATATACGATCGACTGGATGTGGAATAATATACAATTCATATCACACTCCACGTCTGTGGTTGGACTGGATATCGGATGGCGTCTTGATTGAAGCACCTACCGGCTTGATTCTATACGGAATGAATGGACAGCGCTTGGACTATTTGGATACCGGTGAGTTCTTTCGCGTTACGAGAGAATTCATGCGTGTTCACTCTAAGTTCTTTCCCAAGAGAGCACTAGTCTGGCAGGACTATGTGAGCCTTGAAGACTACTCCATTTTGGATAGCATATCTTACTTTCTAATGGAAAAAGCCACATCTTTCAGTTTCTGCACGAGTAAGTCTGGATCAGTGATGGTCCGGCCAGGTGAGATAACGGAAGTGGCAGGTCTCTTAGACAAGCAAGAAAGCATTCGTCAACTTAGCCTAGGTAGCGTGAATGCGCGTAACTTTGAGCGCCTAGATGGAGGGAGTTCGTGGAAATTTGAAGTCCTGACGGACGGCACGGTAACATGGCTTGGAGAAATTCTTAATGTATACATGGACGGAACATCGGTGAATGTACGATTCGACGGCTTGACGAGTGTATTCACGGTACAACCTTCTTCAGTTGAGATGATTGTGAATACTTAGCAGCTATAGTGCTTTGTTTGCTTTCACTCTTGCCAGCTCGAAGAGCGTAGTGTACCTTTTGGCAATAGTGCCCCAGCTCATTTGTTTGGCGGTCTCTTGTGCTTTGAGCCCTAGTTCGATCGCGACCTTCCTGTTCTCAACAAGATTGGTCAAATGCTGAGCCAGTTGCTGGAAGTTGTCTGGATCAAACAGGAGACCGTTTATTCCATGCTTCACAAGTTCTGGTATGCCGCCTACCTTGGTGGCGATGACGGGTTTTGCATGTGCCATGGCTTCTAGGATTACGAGAGGCATCCCTTCTCTGCGGGACGCTAGTACGAAAACGTCTGCATCATCATAGTATCTTTCAAGTTTCTTGTGGTCAACCCCTCCCAGAATCTTCACAGTGTTCAGGTTTAACCTTTTTATTTCTCTTTTCACATATTCAACATAGGTATCAGATCCGACGCCGACAATCTTTGTTTCCAATCTTTGCTTCAGATTCTTTGATAATACTGCAAGGGCCTTGAGTAGACACTCGATTCCCTTCTCCTCAGAGACCCTTCCTACAAATAGAATATTGAACGTGTCCTTTGAGGAAAAACCAGTATTAGATGCTAGATGGACTCCATGTGAGACGATGCTGATTTCGACAGGAACATGCTGCATAACTTCATTCATTGTCCGCTTTGAATGCACGATTATTCTATCCATTTGTCTCATTATTGTCTTATAAAACAGCGACCCCAACGTCCTTGTGATGCGGTTAGCTGTTAGAGTGTTTAGCTCACTAGGAAAGTACACAGGCATTCTGGCCACCTGTGGTATTCCAAGAGATTTTATTAGGAATGGCAAAGGTGCCAACGGATCGACAGTCAGCGCGTTGTATATCACCACCTCAGGCCCCAGCTGCCTTAGCTCGAGAAAAACTTTCAGTGTTACTTGAGGCATGACCCGCATTAATGATATGATAGTTAGCGGGGACGATACGTATCGGCTCAATACATCGGCGCTTTGCATCCAGCCCCAATTCTTCCTAATGGGATGTACAACAACATTTCGTCGTCCAAACTCCTCTTTGATTAAATCAGCCTTTCTTGTTCCAGCAAACAGATGACACTCATGACCACTTTCAGACCACTCGCGGATTAAATGATAAATGCAAACGGCTGGGCCATCAAGTCGCTCTGGATATGTTCCGAATGAAGATATGACTGCAATTCTCAGTTTGATTACCAACCTTAGATTGAATGTTCACTTTCTTTGAGTGTTATGGAACTGATTTTGCTTTCAACGGTCGCTTACTCATTAGTTGTGCTCGTGGAGTGAACGCGAGTAGGCAACGAACACTGCGCAGTTCATGTCGATACACAACCATCATTACCTCAATAGTACGAAAGGACTGAAGTGTATCCATCATCGTAGAGCTTGTTACACTTCGAAATGAAATGTAATCTGAACGCCATTACTTGAGCATTATCAAGATTGTAATTGTACAATGCTTCTTTTTCTAACATCGGACCGTAGAATATGTAGTCGTACCTATGAGTAAGCATTCTCTCTTTCGACACCGTAAAACTCGTCTCAATCCATATTTGCCGAGAGCTTGGTAGCATCTTAAATACATAATCTCCGTCACGGTCATTTGAAAGGATATCCACGCCAGAGAGTCTCGTATCTAATGTCCTGATCAACATTTCTGAAGCTCTCTCGCCGCTAGCGGTCTGAGCTGAGGTTGTATCATATATCTGGTGAAGAACGACAAATGGAAAAAGCAAGAAAATTAACAGAATGCAGATGTACATAATCTTGGCGCTCCGATCCACGAAAAATCTGTAACCTGAAACAAAAGGAACGAACAACACTTGAAGTCCCCTCGATCCCAATATCGATAGCACCACTCCACCTAGAAAATGGATAAGGCCGGTGAGCAACAGTGAAAGATTGTTGATGGTAATTTCCCTCTTGATGATCTTTCCCAGAAAACCAACAAGCAAGATGCTCCAAATGAACAAGGTGATTCCCCGTGAGAAAAATTGCGCGATATCGTCCAAGAAAGCAACCGGACCTCTAAATGTGCCTTGGAGGATTCCCGCATACTCTCCCCCAAGAGAATAGAATCCTAAAAGGATTCCGAGAAGTTGCCACCCAAAGTGTACGGCAAAGTAGGCGAGCATGATTGCGTATATCGCAGAAAATGATAGTAACAAATTCATCCGTCTTGGATCCCGAACCGTCAGGATCAGGTAATAGAGCAAGAAAAGTGCCGGGATGAAAGCATGCATCAAAACAAGGCTGATAAATACCACTAGTGATGCGATCTCGACAGCGGCGCTTCTCTTGGATGCGAAATTCACAAGCAAGAAAAACAATCCAAGAGCCAATGACTGTGGAGCGAACTGGTAATTCAAAAACCAAAACAGGCCAGTGAAATACAGGGATACGCTAGTAAAGTCCAGTCTTTCGTCTTCAACAGAGAAAAAGAAGAATAGGGTAGATGAGAGTAGAAATCCTGTGGCCAAGAAGACCACTACAGAGACGGAGTCCACGCCAATACCCAACACGTTGACCAGGACGTTGCCCAAGACAAAGAATGATGGCCACTGGAAATAGCTTTGTTCTGTGGGATCAGGACCAACAGTCGAATACAGCTTGGTCAAAGCCCTAAAACTATGCGCGTCTGGTCCGGGTAGGAGTTGAAAAAGGAAATAGTGAAAATAAAGGAAGAACACAAACGTAATTGCGCAAAGAAATCGTGTTCTCTTGCTTTTGGAACGTGCAATCAATGCTAAACTTACGAGAATAAGAGACAAGCCAGGCCAAAACAAAGGCGAGACGTCATCAATCAAATGCTTGCCCAATGGAGGTGTCGAAATCGGGTAGCTTTCTAGCCAAGCGATAATCACAAGTGCCGTACCAACCACAAATATGATGTAGCTCAGTGAACTTCGGAAGAATCTGTCACTGTGCAAGCTTCTCACCTTGTTGTGCTGCCTTTGGGTGTACATTGTTCTTGTGACCTACACAAGCTACACACGAATCCTCCGGAGCGTACATTCTACTACTCCCGATGTTCTGGTTATTCTCTTCGCGACTGTGAGCCACTGAATGCACCGATCGAAAAATGGGTTTGCAGTTGAACAATATTTGCAGGATTCTGGCTACAACGGAGTGGGAAGAGAATCTTTCGGCTACTTGTTGCCGAATCGATCTACGATTCGAATCTTTGTTACTAAGGCATCGTAGAATTGCCTCTGAAATTTGATCAGGTCGCCCTTGTCCGCAATAAAAGGCTGCCCTGCTTCTTCCGATGATCCATCTATGCCCAGGGAGGTCAGTAACTATCACGATTTTCTCCATCGCCAAATACTCAATCAGTTTCAGAGGTACCTGATATCGCCATTGGGGTTGATCGGGTAGGGGGATGACTCCTGCATCGGCAGCTGCGATCAATCGTGGCACCTCGTCATAACGTACTGGAGGATGGAAAATGACCGCGCTATCTAGTTTGAACGATTTCACGAGTCTTCTGAGGCCATGTTCAGCTCGGCCTTTCCCCAAGAATAGGACTGCAACATCTCTCCTCTTCTGGTGAACCAAACTAATTGCCTCCACTAATGCATCCAACCCCCTCTCCTCAGAGAGGTCACCATGGTAGATCAAAATGAACTTGTCATCCAGCTGAAGCTTGTCTCGGATCTTCTGTCGATCCTGGGTATACTTGCTCGGATCGAACAGTCTCGTGTCAACTGACGATGGCCAGACATGAACTTGATGCTCCGGAATTCTGTACTTCGTAACTATTTCCTTTGCACGCATGGGAGAAATTGCGAATACCGCATCTGAATATCGCGATAATCTTAGTGAAAGGTATCGATAGATGTGCATGTAGTGTCTACCGGTGCTACGAGTTTCAACTATCGGACTAGTCTCTCTGATCGTGAACACGGGTCTGGGTTTGCCCACAAAAAATAGATACAGCCACAAGAAAGGTAGAATAAAAGGAATGACGTCGATTCCAAATACCACTGTATCTGTATCCTTATAGCGTTTTATGAGTCGTAAGAATGCTAACAGGCAAAAGTAGACATGAGAAATGATTGGTACAGACTCCCATATATGAATCACCTCTATCCTTAAGTTTTTTCTGGAAGTTTGTGTCACCTTCTTGGCCACAGGGAATATACACACCATGTCATGACCACTCTCTGCAATTGCCTCTAGATCTCTCAGAAGAGGTGAAGCGTGAAGCATTTCGCTTATGTCAAGGAACCAGATTACAAGTATCCTCATTTGTTCCAACTTCGTTGAGTTGAATTGCCTACTGTGTACATATGCAGACAATCCGAGCTATGTCTTGGATCATGACATTACTAGCTTGCGTTTAACACTTCCTCGTAGAAACTTGTGGTATAATTTGCATTGGCTGTCCAATCGAACTCTTCGACAACCTTTTTCCTTGCTGCTCGACCCAATTGCAGACGGACCTCAGGGTCTTCTAGAAGAGAGCAGATAGCTTCAGCCAAGGCTTTGCTTGACATTGAGGGTACTAGGATACCATTCTCATGGGAAGTCACAGCTTCGGGAATTGCGCATACGTTTGTAGCGACTACAGGTTTGGCACAGGCCATTGCTTCTAGGATGCGTATCGGCAAGTTCTCGTAGAGTGTTGGGGCCACGAAAATTGCACACTTTCGGTACCATGTCAAAATATCCTTCCAACTCTTCAAGTACCCAAGAAAAATGTAGTTCTTCCTAGGGACACCACGTCGAAGTAGTCTTGATCTGTAGATGCTGGGATTACCCGGTCCAATAAAAGTGAACAAAGTGTCGGGATAATCTTCGAGTACCTGAGGGATCGCATCTGTAAGATATGTTAAACCCTTGGCGGCGATGAGTCTACCAGTAAAAAGGACGATTTTTCTGTTATCTTCACTTTCACCAGGGGTAAAGAATCTTGTGTCTACAGAATTGTGAATGACGCGGACATTTGAACGTCGGATATGGGAAAAATGCGCTAGAAGTTGCCTCTTCATCCAGTTTGATACAGTTATGTAGTCTATTTTCCTGAGAAAATAGAGTTCTTCAGCTACCCTTAGAATCGGATATCCAATATACGTCATTTTTTCAGATAGGTCAAGATTTCTAAAATGTTCTCCTGATTGTTTTGATCCCTGACGTTGTCCTTGAATTGTCGTATGGACAGTCGTGACAGTTGGGATTCTTAGTCTACGCAAAGGTAAAAGCAAGTCTGGCATATGCGCTGTATGAGAATGTATTAAATCTATACCCACATCTTTAACAAGCTTTGGAACGAATCTCATACATGCGTATTGAAAAGCGGCATTGTAAAAGAACGTGTCAGATGCCGAGCTTACAAAGTGAACATGCACATTCTCTGAGAAATACTCACTGAGATCGTAATCGAAAGTACTTGTTTTACTTGTTCCAATGCTTTTCCGCATGGGCGCAACTACGTGTACTTCGAAATTCTTGGGAAGGTGGCGAACTAATTCTACTGTGTAAGTTCCAACTCCTCCCCAAATTGGAAGAAATTCAGGAGCAAGTATGCATAATCGCATAGATGAACCGGCTGTCATCTCAAGCTTTGTACTCTCTCTTTGACAAGATTTTCAATCGTTGTTTCAGGGTCCCGAAGTTTCCTCAACCCAAGAAACTTGCGGGCTTTCGTTATGTCGACTTTCAACAGTTGTTTGTCCGCTGTGCTGTAAAGACTCTTTGTACCTTTGTCAATAACTTCTATACGTGGCTTGATTCGCATACGAGAGAATTTGAGAACGTTCTTTCTTACAATTCTTGCCAATTCAATTATGGTGATGGGATAAGGCGCAATTAAGTTCACCGTTGTAATTGAACGATTTGATGTTTCGTCTTCGAGAATACGTTGTGTGAAATTCTCAAACCCCTTGCACACATCTTGGATGTCAACATAGAGCATTGGACGATGCTGGGTATGCGCAAAAGGCGTTATCGGTTCTCCTTTCAATGCGTTTCTTATGAATATGTTAGCTGCCGTTTGTTCTGGCATTCTTTCTCCTAAAACTGTTCCCAATCTAACGACACCGTATGACTTACTGGACATTTCGCTTGTCAAACGGATCGTAGTTTCCTGAGCTATCTTGCAAAGAGCATAGAACCTCGCCCTCTGATCGATCTTGTCGGGATGATACCCAAAACCTTCGTCAATTATTCCCCGAAGGTCAGTCTCTCCGAAGACGTGCCATGAACTTGTGTGAAGTAAGCCTTTTACGGAAGTTGATGACTCTACGGCTTGGCACAGGTTTTGGATACCTAGAACATTAACCTCGTAACCTAAGCGCTTGTCCCTATTTATCTCGGGGATCTGTACGATCGCCGTGTTGATCACCAGATCGAGGTTATCAAGATTCTTAACCAAGGAAGACAAATTTCGTATATCACAGGTCATGAAACTTCCGCCAAAGTCGTGTTCTGGTGGTTTCCGGTCTAGAATTGTTACATTGAATCTTGAAGACAGATGTCTTGCGAGACTTGACCCTATGTATCCACTTCCTCCTATTATCCCGATGTGATATTCATCTTTCCTGCCGCTCAAACTCATTGGCCTCATATTCCAACTTGGTGCATATGGAGAGCGACATAATCGTTCTCTCTCTTTCTGTCCCTTGTTCTCGACGACAAGATATTTCACACTTTTCCCATGTTGTGTGGAAGATCTATGTTTAGATCATGTCTTCATTGAACTACAAAACGACGAAAAAGGTTTTCGTAAATTGCAGCGGCGTTGCTCCACGTGAAATGAGAGGCGGTAGTCTTAGCGTCTTTCGCCATACGTTTCCGTACATCTTCGTGAGATATAAGAAAACATATCTTTTCAGCCATCGCTTTTACGTCACCGAACGGAACAATATGGCCTTCCTTGCCGTTTTCTATGAGGTCGCGCATACCAACTCTATCACTTATGATAACAGGTGTTCCACATGCCATGGCTTCAAGAGCAACATTTCCAAAGGCTTCAAACCTGCTCGGAAGCACTACTATGGCGGCTGATCTGTACAATTGCTTTATGATGTGCCAAGGCTGTGGCAACAAGTGAAGTATGATGCCTTGTCGAAACAGATGATCGAACTCTTGTCTGAGTGAGTTGAACCATTCTGTCGACGCCCCTACAAGAAGTAGCTGCAGAAAAGTCGAACCGAACTGTCGCACCAGTAAGTCAACAGTCTTCAGAAGGAAATCCACGCCTTTCCAATATCCAAGATTTCCCACGAATAGTATCTTTCTATCGAACGACTGTCCGATTCTTAATTCATGATTTGGATCATCTCTCAGAAAGTATCTGCTCACGCCGTTAGGAATGACGAAAATTCGAGAGCTCGACAAACCATAATCGGTCAATATAGCTTGGCGCAAAAGAGAGGATTGGCAGATAACTATAGGGACTCCAAGTGAGATTCTTTCATTCCAAAGGTTCTTAAGAGAATGTTCGCATCCAAGGTTTCTTTCCCTAGACACTAGTCCACTTGGTCTGAACACGACTTTTCTGTGGCCCGCGATTCTCCACAGCACACTAAGGGGACATAAACCTTGTAATAGCACAACTTCAACTCCATCGCTGGAGATCCATCTCGCGAGATCAAGAAAGGTCACTTTTCTTACGCGCAGATTTTCTTCTATATCGACTAGTAGGCCACGCCCCTGAAAACCAAGGTTCGCATGGACGAAAACGGATACTTTGTTGGACCTTTTTGCCAATTCATGACTCAAATGATAGCCTACGTTCATTGGTCCTGTCCAATTGGCGTTTGTGGATACGGGGTAGCGGCCAATGATTACTATTCTCATGTTGTTCCGCGGTCCTAATGAGATGATATGACTGCCTCGTAAGTTGGAAAAGGTCTGTTATACAACTCCTCTTAGACTTAAAGCTAATCGAATTTGAGTAGAGGATGAACCTTGTTGGGGCTGTGTCGCTTGTTATGCTCGTCTACATGTCTCGCTACATCTTGGATAATCTCTCTGAACTCTTCTCGACTTATTCTTTCTGTGAACGCGTTTTCTAGCCATTGATTACTCCATTGTCCCCAATCAACTTCGTTCTCGCATACTCTGCCTTTCCTAACCAAGGTTTCGTACAACTCACTTCCTGGTTCCGGCGTGTATCTTGCCATACTCACGAACGGTGGGTCTATTTCGTCTATGAGCGTGAACGTTTTCTTGATGTCTTCCTTGGTTTCCGATGGGAGACCGAACATGAAGTATGCGGCCCAGTAGATGTTGTGACGGTTCAGAATTCGAGATGCTTCCTTTATTTGTTTGATGGATAAATCCTTTTTTATTTCCACTAGAATTCTATCGCTTCCTGACTCTATGCCAACTCTGATTGTTGTGCATCCCGCATCCTTCATAAGAGAAACAGTCTCTTCTGTGATGAGATCAGGCCTAGTCGTACATTCCCATTGTATGTCGAGTTTTTCTTGTCTTATCTTTCTACAAAGATCAATCGTCCGTTTATTGTCAGTCGAGAAAGAATAGTCTCTGAATGAGAAATACTGTGTTGAGTAAGTTTCCTGAACCGACTTAATCTCATCAATAATATTGCTTGTCAATCTGTACCGTACCCTGCGTCCCCAAAGGTTTTGGTTTGGGCAGAAGCTGCATCGGTAAGGGCACCCCCTACTACCCATGATTAAGCCGAAGTCCACTGGCCTGTACGTTTCTTTGTTCGACAGGAAATTTCTAGCGGGGAACGGCAGGCTATCTAGGTTCTCAACTAACGGGCGGTTCTTGTTGTGAATTACTTCACCATTGGTCTTGAAAGACAAGCCGTCAATATTCTCGAGCCGTCCACCTCGTTTGAGAGTCTCGACCAATTCAAGTATCGTGCGTTCACCCTCACCTCGAACCAAAAAGCTCACATTGTTATCTCTAAGAAAATCTTCTGGGCGAGCTGTAGGGTGTTCGCCGCCAACCACCACAGGTATCTTGCGACTTCCAAGGTGACACAGTGAGGCAATTCTTAGGGCGGAAGGAGTCTTTACAGATAGGGCGCTGATACCAACTAGATCTGGTTCGAATCTTGATATCTCTCGTTGAATTTCTGACCAGACAGAATGATCGCTGTCATTGATCGCATCCAAGTACTTGAAGTACTCTTCGCTTGTCTGGAGATAGCTCAACGACCTGCACTTTCGATCATGTTCTGCATCGAGGATTTCTACGACATGATTGTGCTTTGCCAACGTGCTAGCTATGTAGGCTAGACCCAAGGGGTAGTAGTGTCTGTAGAAACCCATAAACCTGTGAAATGGTGGCTCAACAAGAAGTACCCGCATGCAACAATCAACTATACCTCTGGAGACAGAGTTATTTGTCATATATGGTCGTTTTCATTTCAACAAGGTTGCAAGACTTCATTTGGACATGATGGCTATGAGCACCGCGTGTTCTGCACCCCTGCATGCAAGCAAGCGACTAAACCACATTTAGTGAAGGGTTTTCATTCCATGAGAAGTGGAAGATTGAACGTTATCACTTTCACTTAATATGGCTTCATATCGCAGGATCCATGAAGATTCACGGTGCTAACTTGTAGGTTTCGGCCTAGTCTACTATATTTCGTTTGACCTACTCGCGAGCGCATAGCTCAAATTGTACATGATATTCATGGGTCCTGTGAAGATGTTGCTAGATGTTGTTGGATAAGATCCTGTCATTGCTATTAACTCCCCCAACTGGCCCCCTTTTCGACAGGGAGTAGATACATATTGAAGAGAAGAACCCTACGATCTGGACATAGCAACATGGTTTCTTTATAAACAACTAATGAGAAGTCAAGAACGCATCTAGGAAGAGCTTTTGAAGAACAGGTGATTAGTTTCTCGTTGGTTGTTGTAGTGTGTTCAACCTCGAAGAGTGGAACATTGGAATAGTCTATGAGCCAATATCTGCCTTTCTAAGTGCTACCACCAAGCATCAAATTCACTGGCTTCCTCCTGCGGGACGAGGGAAGTACTTTGCCGATCCCTTTGGGGTCACTAGGAATGGCAGAACCTATATTCTGTGTGAGGAGTTTGACTATCGTACCTTCAGGGGAAGAATTGTCTGCATCGAATTAGTGGACAAGAAGGCTATGTCTCAGCCTACAGTCGCGATTGAGCCTCCATTCCATGTTTCGTATCCATACGTTTTCGAGTACGAAGGGAAGGTCTATTGCGTCCCCGAGACACGACGTGCTGGAGAGATAGGCCTCTACCAAGCAGAAGAACTTCCCTCGAGATGGAAAAAGGTTGCCACCCTAGTGAGCGGCTTTTCCGGTGTCGATAGTACCCTCTTTCAATACAGAGATCTTTGGTGGCTCGCCAGTGTCGATCATGCAGGATCTATGCATAGACTATTCATTTGGTACTCAGAAGGTCCGCTGGGTCCATGGAAATCTCATGCAGCCAATCCGGTCAAAGCTGACTACAGCTCATCTCGGCCCGGTGGCACTCCTTTCATATGTGATGATTGTCTTTACCGTCCAGCCCAAGACTGTTCAAATAGCTACGGTCGACGTGTCATCATAAATCATGTTACGAAGCTTACATGTACTGAATTCAAAGAAGAGAAAGTAGCAGTAGTTGAACCATACGCGACCGATCCATATCCAGACGGTCTCCATACAATATCTAGTATTGGGAATGCTACTCTTGTCGATGGAAAACGTTTTCTATCTCGCATTAGTTCTGCTGAGTATTTTGTTGCGCGACAGTACGCAAAGATAAAATCTTTGATCGCGGCCTAGAGTTCTGTACCAATCGGTTCTTATGTCGCCCTTCGTATGTTGCACAGAATCCATATCGAAATGACGAAGACTTCCGCTATTCACCGCGGCACATGCCTGTCCCGACCCATTGTGGCAATCTCGGAACTAGTGATCCGCCAGAGTTGATCAGGTGTGCACCTCAATGTGCGTATTCTTGCTTGTTCAAGAGTAAAAAATGATTCAACTGAGGATGGTTCATTCGAAGACAAAAGAATTGCTATGATTACTCGATGTTTCAATATTGCTGAGCGTTTTGCCCCCTCGTAGAGTCCGTCCAAGTTCGTCTTGCCATTGGAAATAGCTACTACCAGCACAGGTTCGGATAGGTCGCCGATCAGCTCGAAAGCCCTGAATACACCTTGTCTTCTCAGTTTTCGAAGACGATTTGACATAGCCATTCTATAGAAGGGGAGAATGCGACCAGCAAAGGAGACGGATCGATCATGGTATGGTTTGGTCTTCTCCCGAAATGACAATTCTCTTTCTAAGCTTTGCGTGTCTTCAGTGAGAACAGCAAGAGATCGAATCGTCGATCGTGAGAGTGTCGACAAAACAGGTTCGTTGCCGGTATTCTGAAGTAGGGCCCTCAGAATTCTTTCTCTATTCTCAAAGCCTAGTCCGGGCTCGATGTTCGCTATTACTGTTTCTTCATCATACAGAATAAGTCCTACCGGACTTGACACGAGTCGAATGGCTTCTAGGAAATTTTGAACTTCTTCAACTAGCGAATTTAGGAGAGATCCTTTGCCTCTCTGGGCCCTCATTGAAGATGAGGCGTCGATCAACAGCACGATCGTGGGATCTCTTTCAAGATAGAACTCTCTTGTCATCAACTTTCCAGTTCGTGCCGTGGCCTTCCATTCAATTCTGTGGAGATCGTCCAAAAAATTCCAAGGGCGCAGTTCTGCAAGATCTGTCCCAAATTCTCGATGAACGGTGTCAACAGTGAGGTCATACGGAGCATCTGCGCGAAGAAAAGTTTTTGCATCCTTGATCGTAGGCCAAGCAGTCATTGTCATCTCATTCACAAATTGAACTGACTCTCTGAACAGCTTGAATCCTCCTTCCAAGACAGCCACGGATTTTGACATCCTGTATCTTCCCGGACTCTTGACCTCGAGAAATGATTCAAATCTTTGTTCTCTTTCAGGCGATAGCGATAGAGTTGAAAAATGTCTTTCTTCATGGATTTCAGGAGATAAAGTATGATTCAGTTCGACAATTCGAAAATTCAGAATAGATTTATTTTGAATGATTGTCTCGATTCGGGTGCGATTGCCAACAAGTGTTCTGATGATTCTCGGTTGCATTTCTATTTCGACTGAATGTTTGAAAGTGTCAACTGCATGGCGAAACGCTAATCCTTCGAAGAGAAGATAGGCGAGAATCGCCACGGCAAACATGTAGATCAAGCTGTTTGAGAAGAATAGACCAATGGCAAGCATGCCTGTCCCGAGCGATCCAAGTAGGCGTCCAACTGGAGCCAGTTCCAAACTCTTCTCAACTCAGGTCAGCGACGATCTTTCAGGGATCGGGGTTTCTTCCAGAAGATTGCTGATCACCTTGTCGATCGAAAGTTCTTGACTCCTCCCCGAAGCGGATAGGATTAACCTATGGGAGAGAACTCGTGGAGCCAGATATTTGACGTCGTCCGGCAATACATACAGTTTTCCCTTTATCAGAGCTCTCGCTCGCGTGGCCTTTGATAACGCGATTGAGGCACGTGGACTTGCACCCAGCGAGATCTCTTCCTTGTTCCTTGTTCTATGAACAAGGTCAACAATGTATGATCGGACTTGCGGAGCAATGTAGACGTTTCTGGTCAATTCAACTAGGTATGAAAACTGCTTGCTCGTCGAGACCTTATCGACTTTGCCAGTCTCTATGGAGTAGATGCGATTAGTTATCTCAATCTCTTCCGACATCGTAGGATAGCCGGTATTCAATTTGAAGAGGAACCTGTCAACCAGAACCTCCGGCAGCGGGAAAATCCCCTGAAGCTCAACCGAGCTCTGCGTTGCGATAACCATAAATGGATAGGGAAGCTGTTGCGTCTCACCTTCTATAGTAACATGTCTCTCCTGCATTGCCTCGAGCACCGCACTATTCGTCTTCGGGGTATTCCGATTTATTTCATCGATTAGCAGAATGCTTGTGAAGATAGGACCTTTCATCAATCTGAATGAGCCACTACTTGGATCAAAAATATGTGTGCCTGTGACATCGGCCGGAAGTATGTCGGGTCTACCTTGAATCCTATTGAAAGACAAAGCAAGCACATTTGCGAATGTCTTGCAGATAGTGGTCTTCGCCACTCCGGGTATCCCTTCCAGTAACACGTGACCCTCAGAGAGTAATGCTACTAACAGGTCTTCAATGACCTCTGTTTTGCCCACTACGATTTTCTTACATTCTGACATTACGTTCCTGACTATCGCTTGTGCTTGGTCCGGTACCTCTTTGCTTGTTTCAATCAAGTGAAATCACCTTTAATACGCCTTAAGTCTTTAAATCGATTCGGAGCATGATATTCGGATATGTTTCCCCACTTGATCCTTCCTTGATCTTCTAAGAATTTCAAATGAGAATCCCAATATTAAAATCATTACAACAAGAGATTGTATGTACACGCTGTTCTTGGAGAAGAGGAACAGATTACGAACTGAATCAATGGAATTCCTAACCGTGATTCTTTCGTCAGTCAGAGGCGCCTTCAGCAGGTGATCAATATCAAAAAGCAATGAGCCGCCTCCTATTTTCAATAGATTTTCGAACAGCTGCTTATTGTTGTAAAGATCAACGATCTCATTCACAAAAATGTCTGGATCGGAGACCAAGATCAATGATCCTTTTCCAATCTTCGTTAAGGCCATGACGGGATAAGAATCGACCGTTTCATTTATCGCAGGTCTATGTTCTTCGTTCAGATCTATGAATGAGAAGGGCGACGATGACGCGAGTTCGATCACTTGGCTTGAATTCTCTATTTCAATGTAAGAAGGACGGTTCAACAATAGTGCAGTGACATTGATTGTGAGTGGGCTTGGAGAGAAGTCAATGATTAAGGGAAAGCCTGGGTTCTTATCATAATAAAGTAGGTCTGCCAAAGGAGTTTTCGAGAACTTTGCAGAAACATTGAGGTCTTTCAACAGCTCGTTTCCTGTTCCAAAATCATCTGCAAGGAGTACGGATCCACCGTTTTCCATAAATCTCCATATGCGAGAGCTCTCCTTCTTTGAGAATTCGGTAGCTGGGCCGATGATCGCCAGAAGTGGTGATCCTGTCAAAGGTTTATCGTAGGAAAGAAACGTTACATTCCGGGATAAGCTGGTGATCTCGCTGCATCCATTCCATCCGAGGTTCAGGGGATGGTATGCATTCTGTATCGGCCAGTAATATGCGGTGGAAAGTATCAAAATCGTAGACAAGGTCGCAGCGTATAACAGGCTTCTTTTATGGAACTTCACTCGCTATTTCACGGCCTCGCAGTCTTTTCGAAGCTTCAGCAAAGTCTCTACAGCTTCTGTGCTTTCAACGTTTTCGATGGGGTATGGGCTATACTCGGCTAACTCGAAGAGTTCTACCAGATGTTTGAGCGAATCTCTAACATTAGGAATTGTCTTTATTACTCGAGAGAAGTATTCCCAGTGTGTCTCGCTTTCTCGTGGCGTTTCGTTAAGTTTCTGATTTATCATAGCCTGTGCTAGGCGGTAGGATCTTTTGACCTTGGCGGAATTATCGCTTTCTTTATCAATCGTGGAGATCAGGGTCTCAGGCAAGAATTCATCCTTAGACAGGGACTTTTCCATAACCATGGGTTCAATCGGAACGGGAGCTTCCAATGAAGCGGTTCGTCTCTTCCTTCTGAATAGGTAGACTCCTACGGAAGAGGTTACTGCAATTCCCAGAATTGCAGAGACGATCACTGGCGTGTTGTACACAAAGATTGTTGTGGTCGCTTCGGATCCCTCCACCCCGGGTCTGTCGGAATTGTAGGTGACTCTAACTGAATGAGAACCAAAGGCGAGGCCCATTGGCAATTGAATGGTGGAACTGAATGATCCATCATCTTTGACTATCGTGCTAGAATACTGGATATTATCAACGTCGATCGTCACGTTTCCATACTTCGATGCTGTACCGTTAGTCAATGTGGCAGTTCCGTCAATGACAAGCTTGGTCCCAGAGAAAAGCGATGTCCGATCTAATCTTATTTGAAGTTGGCTTCCCAACAGTTCCACAAGAAACGGCAAAGTTACATTGGAAGGTGCAAACCGATCGTTTGTAGCAGGGTAAGTCACGGTTACGATATGGGTGCCGTTACTGACGTCTTGTGGAACTGAGAAACTGAACATGAATGATCCATCAATGTTAGTAGTGGCGTTTCCAAGAAATGACCCGTCCAGTTGCATCAAGAGCACACGGAGTTTAAGTGGCATGCCTTCTGAACTCAACAGATGACCTGATACATCCATCGGGGCAAGTGGTCTAGCGTTCTTTGGGTAGATGTCCGCCTTAAGAACGGAGGTATAGTATGCTACACGAATCTCAAGTTGAGAAGTAGAAGATAGATATATCTTGGAGTCAGAGGGTCCAGGTTCAAAGCTAGCTTTTATCACAGTTGAGCCCGCCGGAAAACCAATCGGAAAGAAAATGTTCGCTTCAAATCTGCCGTCGAAACTTGTTGTAGCAGTCGTTGAGTTGGTGTTCCATGAAATTGTTATGTTTCGACCCATCATCGCAGAACCGTTTTGATCCTTAAGGAATCCATAGACGGTGAATGTCTCTTCAACAAATACTTCTTGTCTTGAACTGTGAAGACTTAATGTCGTTTGGATGAATCCTTGCTGTATCTCAAGTTCTGCTTCAAGTTTGTCGATCTGATCAGAATCTGCTTGAAACTGTGTATCCAATTCGGCTAGCTTTTTCCGATGAGTGGTTGTATCAATCTGGTAGTAGACCGTCAAACGATCAAGCAGCCCAGGCAAAGATTCGATGCGCGGCCTCGTCGAGTCTCTTAACTCTTTGAGTTTTCTTAGGTCCCTCACGGCTTGTCCAGTGTTACCAGAAGAGAAAGATGCGCGTGCGTCACGCAGTCTCGCCTCAATCTCAAGCATATTATTGGAGACATCTGATAGAACGTTAAGATAGTCTCCGAGGGGGTCCTCCCTGTCTAGAGGTAGTTGCGCTACCCCCTTCAGTCTGTCGCGGAGGTGACTCAGCTCATTGGGGTCCATGGTTCTTGCAAGCGATGCTAACAGGGGGTCAATCTCTACAGAAGATTCCTTTGCATTCGAATATTGATACCCTCTCAACTCCGGTTTAGGAGCTTTTGAAGATGCTATCATATAGAAGACTGGTAGAATCAAGCTTATGATTAGAACTGCCAGCAACGCACCTTCTCGATATCTTGACAACGACAGGTCACTTCAACCGAGTTGATTTACATCAGTACTTCTAATACTCGCTCGGCCACTATTCCAATGAAAACTGCAAGCAGTATCATTTCCATGATGGTTTTCCTGCGATTCTCGGCTTGACTAAAGGGCGAAGTGAGTTCAGATGCTATGAAGAATTCGACAGCGAATAAAGCTGCGTAAACATCAATCCTCTCTTCGCTTAGAAGACTCAGGATGAACACTGTTGAAAAGACGATTAAAGAGTATGTAAAGATTAAGGTATCTACGTTCTTCATTCACCTGTAACTCCATCTTTTCTTGCTGACGCAATTAGCCTTAGAACTATGCTCATCTTTCTGTTAGAAGGATCGAGGATCGCGCTCGTTATGGTCACGTATTTTCCTGTGGCTTTCGAGATCCCTCCTGCCACAGCGCTGACTATTGGTGTACCGATATGTGTACTGAGTCGAGGTGCCAAGTTTCTGAGTTTCGCTTCTAGGTTGACAAAACTAGTCAACTCCATTTGAATCCTTAAGTCGGCGTCGCCATACTCAAGACTAGTGACCTTAGCGATCCCTAATGCTTTGAATCCAGAATTGAGATTTCCAAGTAAATCCTTTGACTGGATTTCGGACAGGTCCACGTTGAGGGATCGTTCGATAGCGGACAGGATTCCACTTCCTGGAGCTTCAAGAAGGACGCCTCTGTCCTCTGCATTCTTCCCGACGGTGACAAAGATTCTGCGACTCTGAACTAATCCTAACGGCGGTTGCTTCGTCGCTGGTGTTATTGTTAAAGGAACAAAAACTTTCGAGGAAACAGCAAATCCAGAACTTGGTATGTAAATCCCCCTCTCATCAAGGTCCAAGTCTTCAAGAAGATTCTCAATATTAAGAAGCGAGGGAAGGCTTGAATCAGCCACAACATTACCTGAAATGAACTCTGAATTGGGCAGGTAGAGAACCATGATTCCAATCAAGAACGATGCCAAACCAAACGCAATCATTGGAACGATTCCAAGAAGGTAGCTGAAGACGCCTACGATCCCTCCAACCATGGCGAGGAAAATGCCCACCGAAACTCTACGATCTGCCCGTCCAATTGGTTGTCTTGCCTCTCTCTTTCCGTCGATGTGGGCCAGTGCAACTCCACAGTTGCGACAGAAACTGTCGTCAGAAAGAATATCTTCTCCGCAGATCCAACAGTCACTTTGCCCCAAACTGCCCACCGCTACCCAAGCCGTTTCACTCATCGGATACGTTATGCATTTGCTGCGGGTAGCTGCCGCCGCGCATGATCATCTGATGCTTCTGTGCTGTTCGCCTAGGTCGACGTCTTCTTCTTGCGTGACCTAGCGATTAGCAGCAATAGGGCGATGATTAGGAGCGCAGCTATCACTATGGGAATCGCGTATGTGGCAAGCAGTTCCGGTAATGTCGGTGGACCTGGAGGACCGATATTCACAATTGAGTCATCGGTTGTCGTAAGAGTTGTAATGGAGCTTACATCATCTGTCGAGCCATAGTTCCCCAAACCGTCGGAAAGACAGCAGAACAGGACAGAGATCGTGACTTCTCCAGTTGGAAAATCGTTTGTCACCGTTTCTGTATAATTATAGTATCCTGATCCCGGTACTCCGGTTGGAACGACAGGAACGTTCTCAAATATCTTTTGGCCTAAACTACTGACCCAGCTAAAAGAAGCCGTTTCAGGTGAGAGGGTTACCGGCGTTCCATCGGGGTAGACGACGTGAAATGTTGTGATAACAGTATCCCCTACTACCACGGTATGTAGATTCGAATTGACATAATCCACTAACAAGTTTGTCAGATAGGTTGGACACTGTCTTGTTGCAGTCGTTTGTGCAAGCGCCACAAACGGAGCACTGAAGCTTAGCACGAATAGCATCAGTAATATGATTGGCAAGGATCGCCTCAAGGTTGAACCCCTATACTTCCTGTGAGTTTGTAGTTCATTATTGATAAGACTTACTATGTTGGGCTCATTTCAAAGACAACGGTCTCTCGACAACCGTGTGTCCTGTTACTATGGTCTATAGTTGTGCGGATCAATCAGTAGCTGTGAAAGACCGCGTGTTGCACAGTTGAAAGCGACGAGAACAAAGCTTGCTAGAATAATACCGGTAAGAAGCTCATTCTCATCCTTACCGGCCTTCTTGATGATCAAACCTGTCACTACCGGAAGAATCGCTAAGATGAGTCTAGCCTCGACTGGTAGCCAAGCCAATAGAACGCCGACCACAAAGATGCCTACAAGGAAGGCTCTGGGGACAGCTTTACGAATGCTCTCAGCTCCTCGAAAGTCTTGGCTTCTCGATTGGGTTTTTCTTAAGAATTCGATAATCATAGTTATGCCGAAAGGCGCCGTAAGCTGAAAAGGCGTAACAAATAAAAGTCGCCACAGTTGGGTTTCGCTTCTTGTCGGATCAGTGGGGTCGAAACCGATCGGGGCTACCAGAATTGATCCTATGGCAGATGTGCAAATCCATGCTAGGATCAGGCGTCGACGCCACGGCGTGAGATTTGACGTGTGAAGATAGAATACGCCGAGAATGCTTGCAGCCATGTAAAGTGGGCTGAAGAATGGTGACCATACCTGAGTCAGACGAGTCAGCGCATCCCAGAATAGGAGCACGCTCGCCGGATTGTTTATCACTTCAGTATAATAGCCGAACGTATCAGCGATCCTCCATCCTTGACTTGCTTCGAGAAGGCTGAGACTAACAAACGCTAGGAGCACATCAATCAATATTATCGAGATGAGGGTGGCTCCTCCGGCTAGTCCTTTTCGTTTCTCTTTGAACAAAGACGCTATGGCGACTAGTAGGATGGAGGCTGCGAATACGCTCCAAGTCCATGGATGCATAAATAAGATAACGGTCGACATCAATAACAGAACAATCGCGTCTACAACCCTAAACTTCTCGTCACCCCTAAACGCCATGTATGCGAAGAAAGCCATCCAAACAATAAGCGCCATCCAATTTGCAAGTATGTTCGAATACATCCCCACAGTCGTTGTTACCGACATGATTGAAAGCGCAAATACAACCAAACCAAATCCAACTGTCTTCTTCCTAGCCAGTAACCACCAAGTCGCGAACCCTAACGCTGCGACGAGGACTATGGGTGCAAGCCTCACTACATCGAACGGCGTCGCGTGAAACATCAATTGTGCCATGTAAAGAATAGTCAAGGGCAATGGATGTCTTTCTCCCAAAGCCTGAACAAATCCCCCAACAATTCCCTTCTCATTCATCTGGAGGAGGGGGTCATAGTATCGCCAGTAAGCGTCAGTTCCAACGAGCCAAGGTGGATTCTCAAAATAGGGATAGTAGCCGATGAAGGCTGCCGCAGCCAAAGCTAGAAAGAGTCGATAGTCAAATAGAAATGAAAGGTGACTGCGAAGATCTGATCGAGCAACACTCTTCTGATGGCTGATTAATGCTGAATTTGAACTTGGTTGGAAGACATTGGTTCGGCGTAGCAATCTCAGAACAATTGGAACCCATGCCCATGAGAATAGAAATGTGACATAGATCCAAGGCAACAAACCATAAGAGGCGTAAGAAAACTGTAGTTCGATTCTCGCATCAACTCTACCTATCTGAGTAGACTGATCGAAAGCTCGCATAATATAGTGGATGCCTGATGATACCTCAATCGCAACAAAATAGACTAGAAAGTAAATGAGAACTCTTGACAGGAAGATACCTCTCGACTGCTTAAGAATCGATCTAGAATCGGTAACCAGAAGTGGTAGCTCCGCCGTAGCAGCCATAAACAGAAGGTACACTATGGTCTTGTTCAAGGAGCCACCTCTTTCATACATAAGTAAGACAATGATGAGGCCTATCGCGAGCACAGACATTCCAATTTGAAAAACATCTCTCCGCCTCTTTTTCCAAGGGTAACTTGCGAGGAAAGACAGGAAAAACACTGACACTGCCCAAACGATAAGGTCGATTCTAGGATCAATGATCGTCAGCTGGATCTTTCTGGGAAAGTAGTAGAAGAAGCTCAATCCCAGTGTATTCAACACGAAAACGGATCCGAATAGAAAGTGGGTGCCAAAGGCGCAGGCAAGAATGTTTGAACGCCAATCAACTGCTGAATCTCCATTACTTAGTATCATGCGATCCAACCTGACCACATCCCCTAGGTTCCTTTCTGACGGCAGACGTGAAGTCACGTTCTGAAGAGTTCTTTATCCCTCTTCTGGCTGTAAGGTTTGTGATGTCATAGACGTCACTTGACTTCCTACGGGCTGTGGGGGTAAGGAAATCTCTGGTCTATTGTCAGGTTGCTGAGCGTACAGGTCGCGAATTATTAAAATAGTGCCTGAAAACAAAGTGAGATTGCAAGACGATCGAATCGGCAGGTAGTTTCTGATTGGGTGCTGGTTTAGTTGTCGCATCCTGCCCAGATTCCTGCAATATTCGTAAAGTCCCTTTGCAACAAGAAAGATGAGGGAAATCATTGCCTCCAAAGCTCTCCGTCATAATTCCAACAAAGAACGAGGAAGGCGCCGTCGCCGGGATTATAGAAGATTGCCGAAGAGTGTTGGAAGGCGTTGATCACGAGATAATTGTTGTGGACGCTTCCGAAGACAACACCGCTTCCGAAGCTGTTAGAGCCAGAGCAAAACTCGTTAAGCAAATAGGTAACGGTGGCGTCGGAGAGGCGCTCGTCCAAGGATTCTATTGGGCCAGAGGCGACTACATCGTCTTCCTAGACGGTGATGGAACATACGATCCTCTGGATATACCTAAAGTGGTTGAGCCTCTGCTTAAGGACGAAGCCGATTTCGTCAACGGAAACAGGTTCGCGAATATGGAGAAAGACGCCATGCCTTTCACAAACATGATTGGCAACCATTTTCTCTCTTGGGTAGGCAACGTAATGTTTCAAACAACTATCAAAGACTCTCAGAGTGGAATGAAAGGCTTCAGACGAGATCTCCTCACACGGATAGGCCTCTTGGAAAGAGGTTTTCCAGTAGTCAGCGAACTCATTGCAGAAGCCTCTAAAGTCAATTTGAGAATCGCAGAGGTGGGCATCACATATAGACGAAGGGTGGGAAAGAGTAAACTCAAGCCCACATCGGCTGGACCAAAGATTCTCTGGGCGAGTTTAAGGATGCTGAGAGACTACGATCCCTTGGTCCTGTTCATGGGGATCGGGTTGACACTTATAGTCATAGGATTCATCGCTGCATGGCCAGTAATGCTGGAGTATATGGCAGAAGGAACCTTCAGGTTCATGGGTCGTGCTTTGATAGCTCTCTTCTGCTGGTTATCAGGTATGCTTTCCATATTCACCGGAATCATAATGGACGCGCTGAATTACTCTGTCAAGAGGATCGAGGCTCACGCAAAACAGTCATCGAGCTGAATACCGCTACGTGATAGAGGGTGTTGTGGCGTTGAACCAGACCTGAGTCCAAACCGAACGGTATGAGTCATCCTCTCTCCAAGAGAAGGCTAGGTCATTTTTCGTCTGATCATAGAACCAGAGTTCAAAGACGAGTCGATAATTAAAGCCTGAAACAGCCATAGCAAGTTCGCCATTGAAAGGGATCTGGTTAACTAATAATCCCGAAAGCATCGACATGGGTCCTCTTTGAGTAATGTTCTGAATATTCCAAATGAAAGGTATGGACCAAGTTTCATTATCGAGCAATACCCTCGTAAACTCGTAAAGCGGAGTTATAGGACTTGGGGTACCTGTCAAATCATCTGGGCCTACAAGAGTCGAGTTTAGAACTTTTACTCGCACCACTACGTACTGGATGGATCTCATGTGGTTATAGATTCCAAGTGTCCAATTCAACTCCTCGCCCACCGCCAAGTTGGGATTGTCGTCTGGATAATAGTTCTGCGCTAGGCCTTCGAATCCTAGAATCCACATTGCAAAGAACTGTTCTGACGGTGGAGGATTCAGAGTCCTATACGCTACGCCAGAAGTGACGACTGTAACGATGCCGATGAAAATTACTAGAAGTCGAAGGTCTCGTGAACTAATCCTTTTTCTTCTCAATGATCCTCATCTCAAACAATTTCGTCTTCTCATACCACCGCCAAGTCCTCAATCCCGCATAGAATATGCATGTCGACAATACAACGACTAAAGGAATCGAACCGATGATCTGAAAGGTTTTGGTCGCGGAATCACGCTGAGCTTTCTGGTGAGCTGAAGGGACTTCATTCATAATATCCAATATTTCAACCCGGGCTTGTTGCTCCAATTGGGCAGCACCGGTCTCATCACCTTGAGACCTTCTCAGTCGAGCTTGCCCAATCAGATCCAATGCAGCGTTCAATTTGGCCACCAGTTCAGGAGCCTGCCCCCCAACGCGATAAACCTCACTTATCTGACTGAAAGCTTCATGTGACAAAGCCGTAATGTCCCCTGAAGTCTGAGTCTTAGCCAGAGGAGTTGCCAAGCCGGCGAGAACCGCTATTGCCAAAACGAATCCAATCAAGAACGTAGCACGAAGATTGTTGCGTGACAAGTGTATCATTATGCAACAACTCGTCTTTTATTCAATAGGATAAACACGCTTATCAGCTCAAGCCATCTTATGAAAGATTTATCGATTGTGGAACCTGGGTAGGCTGAGGACTTGGAAACGAAGCATTTCGAAGCCTCTCTTAGAATACTGGTGGAAAACACTGTTAAATCTAAGCATCCCGCATCAGTTCGAGACCTAGCTCAAATAGTTATGACTGAAAGAACCTATTCCGAAAATGACTTAATCACAGTCGTCAAGGAAATGGTGAAAGACGGGTCACTTGCACTGAAAGAGCCTGAATATGAAGTCGAGTCAGCTTGGGACTACCTTCTAACACCAACTCTCTCCATGTGGTTTTGGACGACTCTGGGAACTACCGTACTTGCTTTAATCACTGTTTTTTTCATCCCAGACATTTTCCCAATCGTGGTCTTTCGATGGGTGCTGGGATCGATACTCGTACTGTTCCTGCCGGGCTATGTACTTCTACAACTCCTCTTTCCAAAGGGTTCAGAAATTGATTCGCTTGAGCGATTCGCATTGAACATTGGACTGAGTCTGGCTCTCGTTCCACTCATCGGTCTAATCCTAAACTACACGCCGTGGGGCATCCGACTAGTCCCCATAGTAACCTCTCTCTCAACATTCACTATCCTCTTTGCAGTCGCCGCGGCTACTCGAAAGTACTTTGACATTCTGAAACTAGGCATAAGTCGATAGAGTGTGACGTGACACCATGTCCAGCAAACCGGCTCTCGCGGTTGCCCGCGGATCCACTTATCTGATCGCGAACAGCGCCGTTAACATGGTTGTCAGCATCGGAGCGTTCGCAATAATCGCCCGAATCATCTCGCCAACACAGATGGGCGAGGTAGCCGTACTCCTCCTGATAACGGCTGGAGCCACATTGTTGGGAGGACTGGGAGTAACCTCAACAGCTACAAAATTCGTCGCATCGTATAACGCAATGGACAAGAATGAAGAGATGAGATGCGCGGGCTATGGCTGTCTAGTAATATGCTTGCTAGCCACCGCAGTAATTGTCGGTGCTATCTATCTCTCAGCCAATATGCTCGCCATATTCATGTTTGGCGACGTGTCAAAGGCAAACATGCTT
>Ga0315282_10003016_pt1 | contig 30446 bp, 26 predicted proteins | sample YL17G07_20_MG_FD_203693 | JGI IMG/M metagenome (GOLD analysis project Ga0315282, IMG submission 203693) | Sediment microbial communities from Yellowstone Lake, YNP, Wyoming, USA - YL17G07_20 | ecosystem: Environmental > Aquatic > Freshwater > Lake > Sediment | place: USA: Wyoming | collected... | reverse complement strand
CTTAAGCTCAGTATGCCGGTTGAACTTGCCAAAGACTTGGCTGTTAAACTGGCTAATCCCGCCCGGCTCTCACTCCAGCGCTGGCAAGCGCTCCATGCCCTCCTGGCGCGCCAGTTTTGTCACCATAGCAGTTAATTCGCCCTCCAGTCCCGGCGGTAATTTTGGGGGTTGGTAAGCTTTCAATAACTCGTTTACACGCAGCTTGGCGCGGGCAAATGTATCTAGACGACCAGCCTCCTGCCAGGTTCGCAACGAGCCCCGGTCGATCACTGCTGAAGGCAGGTACTGCTCTTTAGCGAACAACTGCCGGGTGATTCGCTGCTTAAGGAAATCGGCCTTGAAATTGATCCCTTCAAACAGGGCCGTCGCCAGCGTTTCGGTGTGAGCCTGTATGCCTTGTAGCAAGCGCTTGACCATGCCGATCGCTTCGGCATCTATCACCAGCTTTTCAGCGCTCTGGCAGGCTAAGAAATCTAGCATACCCGCTCCAGAGATCATGTTGATGCCCGCCAGCGCCCCAATCAGAGCGCTCATACCGGTCTCCAGACCAGCCTGAGCGTCAACCAGCTTGGCATCGCTGGCTGCCAGATAGGTATGAGTGGGGAAACCCAGCGATTTGCCCACCTGGGCATAAGCTGCATCCATCATGGCAGTCTCGATGGCTCCCATTGGGGTAGTGCCTTGGCGCATATCGAAAATAGCGGGTGCTCCGCCCCACACGATAGGCGCGCCAGGATTAGCCAGTTGGTGAATAGTAATCCCGCTGATGCATTCGGCAGCATGTTGCACTACCGCTCCCAACAAAGTGACCGGCGCAGCCGCCCCGGCTAACGGCATCGAGACAATTTCCGCTGGAACGCCCGCTCGCGCCAGATCGATCAGGTTCTGTGAGCCAAAATCACTCCAAATCAATGGCGGGGATGGGCATACATCAAACACTGCCAGGGGTTTGGCAGCCAGCTCTTTACGCCCGCCGGCGAAGATCGCCAGCATGTCAAACATCATCTGGGTGGTATGGATCGAGAATGCCCCGCTAATCACCGGTTTGATGGAGTGGATCAAAACCAGGAAGAGACGATACAGGTCGCCCATCGCCTTGGGGACTTCGTTACACACCACCGCGGTCGACTGAGCCGCGTACTGAGGCAGCATCTCCGTCACTTTAATCAGACGCACCAGGTCCGGCGTGTAAGATGGCCTGTGTTCCAGAGTATCCGCATCCAGGATATGCACCCCCGAGGAGCCAGGATCGAAATGGACTGCCTCTCCGCCGTAGGATACCGCCTTTTCGCCTTTCAGGTTATAAAGGCTAAACTCATGCGGCCCGCTGCTTAATGCCTGGCGAGCCAACTTTTCGGAGATGTGGGCAATTTCATTGCTTTCGTCCACTTGAGCGCCAGCCTCAGCCAGCAGGCGCCGGGCTGGCTGAGATTGAACTTTGATGCCCGGTTTCATTAACAGAAGAAACGCCTCGTCGAGAATCTGATTGATAATATCTGGAGTAAGGAATTCAATATTGGGCTGCATAGGTTTTCCTGAGTAAGAAAAAATCTCAAAATGAATTGTAACCTAGGTTATAATTTCCGGTCAATGCCCACATTCTCATTCTACAATCCCTTCCCAACACATCTACGGTAGCATAATGACCTCACCGAAGTCCATCCGCAAACTCGACCATCGCCTGAAAGCCGACCTAATCTTACTGCTGGTAGCCCTGCTATGGGGGAGCGCTATTGTCGCTCAACGGGTTGCTGCTCAACATGTGAGCGTTTACCTCTTTAACGGCTTACGCTTCCTGATCGGCGCTTTGGTTTTGGCGCCTTTCTTACTGCTGAGAAATCCTGCCAGGCGCAAGCTGCAGACCGCCAACCTGCCAGGTATGGCGCTGGCTGGTTTTTTACTATTTGCCGGCATTTCCTTGCAACAGCACGGCTTGCGTTTCACCACCGCCGCCAACGCCGGTTTCATCACCGGTCTCTATGTCGTTTTGATCCCTCTCTACCTCGCATTGGTCATGCGCCAACCTCCAAGGCGGATCATTTGGCTGGCAGCTATTTTGGCAACCTGTGGGCTGTTCCTGCTTAGCACTGGCGGGAGTTTCTCACTGGCGCCTGGCGATAATTTCGAGCTGGCCGGGGCGGCTATGTGGGCCTTCCACGTGCTGCTAATAGGCCGATTGGTGCAGCGGGTAGACATTTTCCGGCTGGCAGTTGTCCAATACCTGGTTTGCGCTGCTCTAAGCTTTGGGTTAGGCTGGTTACTTGAACCGTACAGTCTCAGCGAACTCTCCGGGGTGGGGTGGACCGTGTTATATACCGGGATTTTCGGGATCAGCCTGGGATATACCCTGCAGGCAGTTGGTCAAAAAGTCGCCCCAGCAGCAGATTCGGCGGTTATCTTGAGTTTTGAGGCGGTTTTCGCGGCAATTTGTGGCTGGTTGCTATTGGACGAGCGCCTGAATATGATCCAATTATCCGGTTGCGGATTAATGCTGTTAGGTATGATCCTGGCCCAGGTATTTCCTCCTGGCAGGCAGGAAAACGCCGATCAACAGCCAGGTCATTTGATCCCATGAATTAAAAAGGTCTGCCCAATCTCAATTGTCGAACAATCGCTTACTCGATATCCTGAAATCTTATTGTTTGTTGGAGCCTTAAGCGGGAAGTAAATTCCGGCTAAATAATATATGATTACAAGACGTTCTGAGTTTTGGAAGGGGGTCAAGGCTGAGCTACCCCTCTTGTTGGGAGTGGTACCCTTTGGGATGATCTTTGGCGTGCTGGCGGTTAACGCTGGTATCCCCCCGCTAGCCGGGCAGGCAATGTCATCCATTATCTTTGCCGGGTCAGCCCAATTCGTCGCCTATCAGATGATTGCCCTGGGCGCCCCAGGTCTGGTGATCATCCTGACGATTGGGGTGGTAAACCTGCGCCACGCCTTGTACAGCGCCTCAATTGCCCCATACCTGACAAAACTCTCACCGCTGTGGAAATGTCTCCTGGCTTACCTGCTGACCGATGAAGCTTACGCTGTGACCATTCTCCACTACCTGCAAACAGACGAAAAACCTGATGCCGACCCTACCTGGAATGCTTCTTCTACTCACAGCCTGCGCCACTGGTTTTTCCTTGGTTGTGGTCTCACCCTGTGGGCATCCTGGCAGGCAAGCACCGCCCTGGGCATCTTCTTGGGAGCCGCCGTGCCAGCCGGCTGGTCATTGGATTTCACCCTGGCGCTCACCTTCATCGCAATTGTCGTGCCGGTTTTGAAAGATCGCTCCAGCCTGCTGGCAGGAATAGCCGCCGGCGTGGTTGCGCTCCTGACCCGCAGCCTGCCCTTTAACCTGGGTTTGGTAACCGCCGCTCTGGTGGGCATCCTGGCTGGTGTATGCTTGGAAGGTCGCCGATGACCCTCTGGATGATCATCCTGGCAGGCGGGATCATCACCTTTGCCACCCGCCTTTCATTCATTCTCTTGCTGGAGAAGATCAGCATGCCGGCTCTGCTCCAACGCGCCCTGCGCTTCGTGCCGGTAGCGGTATTTTCCGCCCTCATCTTCCCGATGGTCTTCCCTCAAGAAGATAAGCTGGCGTTCACGCCCCTCAACCCGCGCTTGATCTCGGCTTGCCTGGCAGCCCTGGTTGCCTGGCGAACTCGCAACATTTTGCTCACTATCCTGGTAGGAATGGTCGCCCTGTTTGTTTTCCAGGCGTTGATCTAACCATTCAAAGCCTGCAAATTGACGAATTCCCCGCCGGTAATATTCCGTTCCACCAGTTTACGCTTGGCATCGAATTTCAATTCGACCTCCACCGGATGGAAACAGTGCTGCTCACCGATCAGCACCTTACGGCAGAAGAATGCGGTTTGCTCGCCGCTTTTCGGCCAGTAATCCATTCCTTCGAAGAGGCATCCTCGAATACAAACTCATCGGCGTAAACGCTCACAACCCTGGCGGAGAGGGTGGTTGCCCACTCCACGGTGGATAAATACCGCTGAGTCGATAATAGTAGCAGGAAAATCTCATCTGGCAATTCTGTGATCTCTGGAAAAGCACTGGAGCTGTCAGAAAAGAAGACAGCCCTTTCCATTTTCCCACCAAAGGCAGCCCAGAAAGAGAAAATCGAGCTATTTAGACCACCCCCTATGCTCATTTCATAAAATCCTTGTACAAGTTATGGGCAAATCGCTACATGTAAAAACTTTTGGCACTCTTCAATAGTCAATGTCCGCGTGAGACGGGCTTTAGCGAGGGAGATCAGCTCATCCATCTGCAAGACATAGGTACGAATGCTCCCATCTGCTCCGGCGGTTGCCAGGTATTTTCCGTCCGGACTGAACGAGACACCGAATACATTGCTGGTGTTCCCATACAGGCTGAATAGTTCATTGCCTGTATGCGCATCCCATACTTTGGCAAGCCGGTCAAAGCCAGCAGAAGCCAGGCGCGAGCCATCCTGGTTGAACGACAATCTCAGCACCAGGCCGGCATGTCCGGATAGTATTTGTAACTTCTGCCCCGAGTCTACATTCCAGAGGTGTATGTTGCCATCCTGGTTGCCTGCTGCCAGTATACTGCCGTCTGGACTCAGCGCCAGGCCGTAAAATTCTTTGCCTTCTCCAGAGAATGCCTTGAGCGGTTTCCAATTCGCGCTGTCGCTGCGCTTCTCGCTCTACGTTTTCCTTCTCAAACAGAGCTTGAGAGGCTTCGAGAAAATCCTGTTCCAGCAGGTTTACATCGTCAGGATGCGCCTGTACCCATTCAACCGACTGAGCTAGGCGTGCGCCCCGATATAAGACTCCAGGATCCCGACCTGAGGCATCCCATTCCTGGGTTGCCTCAGTGAGACGGCGAAGAAGCCGTAAACCTTCTCGGTCTTCCTCCAACCAGCCGCGCAGGGTCGGCCACTCACGGATCAACGCTTCGTGCGCTACCTCGGCTGTATCCTGACCGGTGGTGATCAAGCGGGCGTCTGCCAGTGTAAGCAGCACTTCGTGAACCACAGCTCTCTTATCTGGTCTCGATACCAGCTCTTCGATATTGACCCGCCGGCGGGTATCGGCCATGGAAGTTTCTCCGCCTAACTCGGTCAGGCGCAAGAAAATCTGCCGGGCAACCTCACGTTGGTCAGGCTTCAGCAGATCATAGAAGACTGACTCGGCCGTTTCAGCGATTGCCCCCCGAACACCGCCGGAAGCTAAGTAACCACTTAAGGTCATCGTCCGGCCGCGCCGCCGCTGCCAGGTTACGAGCAGCGCGTGTGAAAGTAGAGGCAGCGCGCCCGGCTCTGGTGTGTGCCCCACATCCGCGCCAACGTCACGCAAGAGCATATCCACTAACCCGGGCTCTAATTCCCAATGCCCACGCCGGGCCGGCTCCTCGATAGCCCTGCGGAGCTCTTCAATCGTCATGGAAGCGATATACTCCTGGTGCTGCGAAATGGCCTGGCGTAGCAGATTGAACTGTGCACATTGGGCGTAAAAATCTGCCCGTAGGGCAATGCCAACCATCCCTGACCCATCTTCCTGGTAGGCTGCAGACATCAAATTGTCTACAAAGGCGGTCTGTTCAGCATTGTTCCGGCATAGTGTGAACAACTCCTCGAATTGATCGACGATTATGATGGCGTGGGCGGCGTTAACAGTACCAAGGTCTGAGCTAACGGTCACGATCGCCGGAGGCACCTGCACCACCGATGCCCCCTTAGCTTTGAAAGCTGGGGATGTAAAGGTGAGCTGGAATGTGCAGGACCAGGATAAAAGCAAGTATGCTCTGACGCTGTTCACCCTGGATCCGGATAAGGATTTATTAGACCTCATGGTGGCAACGGATGGACAGCCCCCATCCTGGGGAGATATGGTGCTGTATGAGGAGCTTGACCCGGGAGAAAGCAAGACCTATCCTTTAAAGCTTGAGAGTGGACCGCTCTACTTAATCTGCTGGTCAAAGCCTCCCGATCTATCGATTGGTAACTCTGGGCCAATCCCGGTTGTGAAATAAGTTGATGAGAAAGTAATACCATCCCTAGGGGCATGATTTCCCCTACATAGGCTGGCGTGCTTTCCCCATGAGGAATGTGCGCCAGCCTGGCTGCTTCATCGGGCAACCCTCACACTTCTCGACCCGGGTGAAAGCCTGACCAGATTAGTCTAAATCCACCTGCTTCCAGAATTCCCTGAATTTAACCACTCTCTTTACCTGATCTTTTGCAATTAGAAATGGGGCAACATCGTCTGCCAGGGCATCAAAATCAAAAGACTCGATCTTCAAAAGGAGCTCTTCGCGCAGGCTTTCTGGATTGCTAATACCCATCTTCTGGTGAATAAATCCATAATCCGGCCTAGTTTTACTAAATAGAAACGTGATATCGTAAAAATCTCTCCCTTTCGGGCGTTTGCGATTAACTGTGGTAAAAATTTTCTGTGATAGCAGAACATTAAGCGGCGTTACTCTCATCTCCGAGAAGACATCAAATTTATTAAGTATCTTGATCTCAGGTGGATAGGTGTATCCTTGAGCTACAGTATCCAGTTGAATGAGGATCTTCTCCTGCTGGTGAGGTGACAGACCTTGCTCATAAAGCAGCTCTGGAAACCGCAGATAGCAGTGGAAGGCGTCTTTGGCTACCATGCTGGTCTCCACCAGAAATCCTTCCAGCTCTAAAAATAGCTTCACCTTTTGAATCAGCTCGCCAAACGCCTGCCAACTCAAGCCAAAATTATCAAGATCGATATCTTCTGAAAAACGGTTATTTCCATGCACGATGCGTAAAGCTGTACCGCCCAGAAAAGATAGCTTACTGGCTTGTGCGCTTTCAAAAATTGCCTGCAAAATCTTTACCTGCAGGTATTCACGAACAATGGCTCTTTCAAACCCCTGCAGCGGTTCTGGATACTCTTTTTTTATTTGCTGCAAATCAAGCATTCAGATAATCCATGAATTGATTGACCCTGTTTTCCAGGGCTCTTTTATCAAATAGATTGACATACCTGGTAAACATCGAATGATCCAGCAGATCATGCAACTGATTCCGATTCCAACGGAGTCCTTCAAAATCTGCTATAAACTGGATCTTGGAATTTAAATACAAATAGTCCAATAAAGCCTTTTCCAGATAGGCGATCTTGAACTTGATACCAGGGGAGTTCTCAATCACCTGGTAACCAATCAAATATTGAGGCTTGATGCTCCGGTAGTTGAATACCCCCCAGGCGCTTTCATACTGCTTGGTCTTGCGGGAGCTGACGCTTGTCACACCCAACACAGTTTCAGGAATAATCTCGTAATAAGCTAACGCCGACTCCAGGCTGACGTAGGAGGGTTCGTAAATTTTGTTTGCCACCATGAATAGAATCATCTCATCCATCGCTCGATCCGCCAGGATATAATAGCCTCCAGCCAGAGGTTTAATGTATCCCTGGTTATGCCAGTAATATAATTGCTGCCGATGAAAACCGGGATCGAGCTTACGCATATCATTCAAGTTGAATGCTGGCAATGCTCTAATCTTGGACTCAAACTCTCGAAATTTCATAATTTATTTCTTTTCGTCAATAGAATTATTTACATTTGGAAATATATTAACCTCATATAGTCTAGGTGTCAAGTGCAACGCAACAAATCTTTTCAGAAGCAACAGATCATTATTGCTGCTCCGATTGGATTACGAACCGCTCTTCTCTATTCTCGACGGGATGCGCCAGGATCTGGATAAGCGGTTCTGGATCAAGCGAATTGAGGCGCATGAGGACAATTGTGACATAGAGACAGATACCGGACAAGCGAGTACCAGTGGCGAAATCGTGCTGCAGATGTCGGACAAGACAAGCACTTGTCTTGCCAATTCCTTGACGAGAGAAGAGGAGTATATATAATGAAGGGTATGCATCTTAAAAGTGAGATCGCCCAGCGGGAACTGAGCGATCTACATCGCAAACCCTCGGTCGGTTAGAACTATATCACCAAACGATTGAGGCCGGCGATAATGTGCAGCTTCCGCTGCTACGAGGATCTTCCGACCTGCGGAGAGGGTGGGATTCGAACCCACGGTGGTCGCAAGGGCCACAACGGTTTTCGAGACCGCCCCGTTCGTCCACTCCGGCACCTCTCCCATTCCGCGGTATGCTATTCGCTTTACGCTTACCGAAATTATAGCAAAGTCTGCCATAAATAGCTACCTGAATTTATTCCCTTCAGGAATCCGTTTCTTTACTCACCTCTAAACTGACAACTAATAACTGATAGCGAATATCTAATATCTAATAACTGATTAAGAAACGGGTTCCTTTTTTCACCCCTTCCCCCATTTCCGGCTCTTTGAAATAGGGGCAGGCCGGGATGGAGATGGCTGGTTACCAGATTGTGTCTTGGTAATAATCAGCGATGACGCGATCCGATGTAATCAAAGGGCAACCAAAGCGAGTCGCCAAAGCTACAATCGTTCGGCCGGCTGGATCGCGATATTCCCAAGGCAGGCTCAAGTTATCTAACCATGTTTGTACATCTACAGCAAGAATCTCAAGCCCTTCAAGCTTTTGTAACCGCTCAACGTAATCTTTGATCGATAAGGGGATAACGAGCTTATGCCTTTTTACCTTTAGGGCAATCTCCCACACGGATATGGAGCTAATTACGATCCGTTCTGCTTGTTCAATTGCTTGTATGGCTTTTAACGACAGTTGGGCGGGATCCAACGTCCAATAAAGCAAGGCCGATGTGTCAAGAACGATCAATTAGGCGTCTTCCCATTCTGTTAGGGTCGGTTGGTCGATATCTTCTAGATAAGTTATGCGCCCCTGTAGATCGCCAAACAATTCCGAAACCGTCATATTTTGCTTTATCGGAATAATCTTAAGCACCGGTTTGTCGTGGTCAGTGACAATCAATTCTTTCCCGCTGGCTTCCAATTGGCGGAATATTTCGAGCATTTTGGCTTTAAGCTTACTCTTGGAAACTGATTCGATCATTCGATATCTCCAAATATAACTATGGTCATGACCATAGTCGTATTATACAGAATAGATCCCTGTTTGTCAATAATTAGGTGCGGTTCTTTATAGTTTTAAGTAACTTCTCATCCTCTGGCTCGAATTCCCCGAGATCCCCAGCCAATTGCCAATCGCTGATGAATGAACCGCCCTTCCCCTCTGAATCTGTCGTTCCTAAACCAGAACATTTGTGCTATAATACCTCCCATGTCCTCTCCCCCTCAACCCCCCGAACTTCTCCGCTTGCTCTATGGCGCTGCCGCTGCAGAAATCTTTTCCGTCTCGCCTCGCCTGTTGCTCTGGGCTAACGCTTTCACCGCCTGGCTCGATTACATCGAAAATTCCCGCAACTATGCTGTTCGCCGCCAGTCGCTCCTGGCTTGGCGGCTTCTCCTCGATTACTGCCGTTGCCCGCCCTGGCTCTTGGATCGCTCCAAGCTCGAAAGCTGGCTCAATCATCTCGTCGCCGGCGGTATAAGAGCCAACACCCTGCGCTGTTATCGTGGGCGCATATCCGCCTTCTTTCGCTTTTGCTCTCGCCACCCGCACCTCTTACCCGGCGATCCTCTGTTCCAAAATTCCACCAAATTCTTCAATCCCCTCCGCGGCGCCGCACAGCCCACGATCAAGAACTACCAAAACGCCTATGTCTTGACCCTTTCCGAAGCCCGCCGCCTGCTGCGCGCCGTCGATCGCCATGCCACCCTTGTTGGCAAGCGCGACTATGCCATCCTCCTCACTTTATTGCTCACCGGCTTGCACGAAAGCGAGCTTCTCAACCTGCGCTGGCAAGACCTATCAACCACCGCCCAGGGTGCATCCATTCGAGCGCTTCCACCCGCCTATGGTCACAAAGAGATTCCTCCGCCCGCCTGGAGCGCCATCCTCGACTTTCTGCGCGCCTCCGGGCGTTATTCTACCCTCCAGCCCGCTGATTACATCTTCGTTCCCTTGGCCGATCCCCTTCACCAACCCCTTGGCCGGCAACCTGGCGATTGGTGTTCCAGCCGCCCTCTCTCCACCGAGCAAATGTACGTGCTTCTAAAAGCCTATGCTTCCTGGGCCGGCTTGGATGCCGCCAGGGTCACCTTTGCCTGCCTACGCCACACTGCCGCCCTCCTCCACCTTGAAAGCGGCGCCTCTGCCGCAAACCTGCAGAAATTTCTCGGGCGCGCCGGCCTCAAAGAAACCCGCCGTTACATCGTCCTCCTGGGGCAGATGCTCGCCTCACGCCGCCCGAACCGCCGCCGCTTTACTGGCTGCCGCCAGTTTAATTCTCCCCTTCAGCGCAAAAAGCCTCACGCCCAACCTGGTAATCTAAACGCCCTCACGCATGGCTTTTATGCCCCTCTCCCCTTGCCGCCGGGTGGGCTGAACCAGCCCGCCCTTGCCGTTCCCACCCTCGAGCCCGAGATTGTCCGCCTGCGCCTCCTGTTGCGCCGCGCCCTCGAGCTCACCGGTCCCACCCGCAACCCTCATGAAGCCCTTCGCATCCTCGACGTGTTTAGCCTTGCCGCCGTGCGTATCGCTCGCTTGCTCGTCAAGCAAAAAGAGCTCCAGTCATCCAGCCACAAATCGACTACCTTGCTCGAATTGGCCGAGATCGCCAGCAAGTTGCACCTCGATGACGAATGAACCGCCCTTCCCTTCTGAACCTGTCGTTGCGAAGCCAGGGTTGGTTGCTTGCTGAAGCAATCTCAACTTGCGCCTCTACACTAATAACCAATAGCCTATATACCGCATTTCCAAATTCAAAATACATATTTCCCTCTCATGTCCTTATCCCACCCAATGAGCATGTCATTGTGAAGCCCGCGTTGGTTGCTGGCTGAAGCAATCTCAATTTGCGCCTCTACACTAATAACCAATATCTAATAACTAATAACTGATAACCAATAGCCTATATACCGCATTTCCAAATTCAAAATACATATTTTCCCTCCCATGTCCGTATCCCACCCAATGAGCATGTCATTGCGAAGCCCGCGTTGGTTGCTGGCTGAAGCAATCTCAACTTACGCCTCTACACTAATAACCAATATCTAATAACTAATAACTGATAACCAATAGCCTACAGCTTACAGCTAATAGCCTACATATCGCATTTCCAAATTCAAAATACATATTTCCTTCTCATGTCCTTATCCCACCCATTGGGCATGTCATTGCGAAGCCCGCGTTTGTTGCTGGCTGAAGCAATCTCAAACTTCAGCTTCAATTTTATTCTTTATGCTGATCTGCGTGTTGGATAGATTATCCAGTTCCGCATGGCTGGTGCGATCCTGGATGAGTGTAAGGGCTGCGTCGTCGTCCGGTAGGGAAAGGGCACTAAGAGATGGGAGGTCCTTTTGAATGCCAAAACACGCAAGGCAATCCTTGAATATCTACGAATAAGGCTAGATGTGGAAAGGGATCAACTCTGTCTTAGCCAGCGCAATGAAGGTGTGCAGAATAAAACTATCCAGCGAGCCGGGCAGCGCTTTGTTAAAAAGTCTGGGCTGATAAACGTTACTCTTCACACTCTCAGACACAGTTTCGCGAAAGCCTTAATCGCTGCAGGGGTATCTCTGGAAAAGGTTACGACGCTATTAGTGCACTTACCAGTGAAATTCTTGGTTTTTACCTGCACTGGGCCGCAGGCACACGTGTGCAAGAATTTTTTTTACTATAAAGAGTCACAAAGTGCCACGAAGGTTTTTAGAGGTGTTCCTTTGTGTTTCTTCGTGATCTTCGTGGTTAAATCTTTTTCGGCTTGTCCGAGTTAGGACATAGTAATCTGAACACAATGCGAATTTACACCACACCCGGGATCCAGGATTTAGAAAATGCCGTAGATGAGTTAATCCAGATATTCGTATCAGTGACCAGAACCGACTGCAACGCCATCCTGTTGGAATGCCTCCGCTGCCCAACGCAGTTGTAAGGGTTCGCCGAGCAGCTCTTGCGCTCTGGAACGCGAGATCAAATCTTCCGCCAAAGCCCGATAGATGAGACGCTCCATGCGATAAGGCTTTTCACCAGGCAGCGCCTCACCTGGTTCCTGACGATGCCAGCCATTGACTCGAAAGCGGTGGAAGAGCCTCGCAGCAGCATTCTCCGAGATAATGCCCAGGTCTTTGGCTCGGAAGATCCAGGCTTGCATACTCATACCGTACTTGTGCTTAAGCAAATACAGCTCGTTCACGTCCAGTGTAGTACGCCTGGAACCCAGTTCGAAGCGAGCCACCTGCGCCGGGACCAGAAATGCCCCGACAAACCGATGACAGGCAGATTCGGGATCAACTCCTTCTTTTACATCCAAGATCAAGTGTCCTAATTCGTGCCCCAGGTTGAAGCGCTGCCGGTCGCCGGGGAGCTCATCCTTCGAGACGATTACCGGAATACCATCTGCAATGAAAGTGCAGGCGTCGAAATGCTCAAACCCCGAGACCAGTCCCACCTTGATGCCTCGATCTTCGAGCAGTTGGGTCAGGTTCTCGATTGGATCAAGTCCCACGTTCCAGTTTTTACGCAGTTCTAAAGCAACGTCTTCCACTTGATCTTTCGACTGTATCGTATAAGCCGGCAGTGAAATTGCTCGTTCTTCATCCGGGAAATAGCTTTCGACTTCCAGGTATCGTTCGAGCCACTCCTGAATCCGCATCTGGATCGCTTCTTGCACTTTCGTACCCAACGCGACATGTTTGCGATATGCCTGTAACTGAACGGATATCGTTTGAGGACGGAAAAAGAAGTCAATCGGGACGCCCAGCGTCTGCGCCAGACGTAGCAAAACACCCGAACTGGGCATATCCAGGTCGCGTTCGTATTTCGAGATCGCCATAGCACTGATCTCGGCTTTTTCTGCCAGTTTCCGCAAGCTCATGTTGTTTGCTTTTCGAGCTTGTTTGATGCGCTGACCGGTGGTCATCGCGCCCTCCTTTCGTGTTCTTTTGGTTTACATTATAGCATAATAGTATTTATTTGTAAACCGATTTGACTAATAGAGGTGCGCGTTCGCTGGTTGCCTATCCATCAGTAGAATAACTTAATCTTAACTCGCATGGGTCATCCGTTCTCTCTGGCCGGCTGTGTATCGAACATTTAAGCTATTCGATTGTCTCGTCGTTAATTTACACTTCCCCTCATAGCCTGTCATTGCGAAGCCAGAGTTCGTTACCTATTGAAGCAATCTCAACTTGCGCCTCTACACTAATAACCAATATCTAATAACTAATAACTGATAACCAATAGCCTACATACCGCATTTCCAAATTCAAAATACATATTTTCCCTCCCATGTCTTTATCCCACCCATTGGGCATGTCATTGCGAAGCCCGCGTTTGTTGCTGGCTGAAGCAATCTCAACCTTCAGCTTCATTCTGATTCTTTATGCCGGTTTGCATGTTGGATGGATTATCCAGTTCCACATGGCTGGTGCGATCCTGGATGAGTGGAAGGGCTGCGTCGTCGTCCGGTAGGGGAGTGGTACGAAAAGGCGCGACTGGTATATTTCATCGTATTCGTCAGATGGAGCATTACCTTTTAGACTTTCATTCTCAGCTCAATAATTTTTTTGTCAACAGGATCACGATAAAGCAAATACCGCTGGTTAAGCACCCGCTGACGGTATTTGATTGCGTGTTCAACGCAAGTTTTGATATCTTCTGGCTTGAAACTGCTATTTGGATACAATAGCTTAAGCAGGCCACTGGCTATTGCCTTAATCCCCTTTTCATCGCGGATGTTCGCGTTCACCAACTCTACATATTGCTCAATGTAATTTTGATAATTCAGCCCTCTTAAAAGGTGCAAGATTTCACAGAAATAGTCGGCGGAAAACCCATTATATGGGGTCAAATGCTCCTGGCGTTGACCTATCTTTCCAATCTCCCAACCAGGCAAAAAGCCAGAGATCCTGTCTAGGAATGCTTTATGTTGCATTGTTGGTGGAAGAAGCTTCAAACAGGGGATGTATTCATAATCCTGATTCAGAACAGGCAAGTTGCCTGCCATGACGACAGATGCGTTGCTGGGTATTTCAACCTCACCACGGTCATAAGAGCCGTCAGCCATAAACTTTAGTAACTTGTTAACAACCTCATCTTTTAACCCACGTCCGACCTTATCAATTTCGTCGAAGACTACAACATCATAAAACGCGAGCAAGCCTGATGTCTTATCGCGAATGTTGTAAAAAAGCACTGCTGGGCTGACCACACTGCCAGAAATTACGCGGGAATAAACCGAGATTTTGTCATATAAGTACGTTTTTCCCGTGCCTGGGGGACCAAGCTCGATCATATGGGAGTTGTTCTCTACCATAGGTACCATCCGCGAGATAATGTGCAATCGGGTTTCAGCAGAATAAGCATCAGGGTTTAATCCTGTACTACTGATTAAGACATTTTGCCACTCATCCTTTGTAAAGTTAGCCCTACCTTCCTGATAGGTGAGTAAATCTACATTCGACAATTGGAAAGGTCTAAATTGTGTAAGGATAACTTCACCAGTTTCACTTTTGAATATCAAGCTTCCTAACCCCCAAACCCCATCCACCAGCATCCTGGGATGTTCGTCAATAATGTGCAGTTGTATTTTTGCATTGAAAAGTCCCAAAGTCGGAATCTCAAGACAATAACGATCCTCTTCAGATTTTGACAAATCAACAGTGACTTTATAAGCATCTATCAATTTGATTTCACCCTGTTGTTCCAATTGGTGCAAGGCGATATTCTTTTGTTTGCGCTCGATAAAATGAGATCGAACGTAGTCATCCATACTCGCCAGATTCTCATGCGTCTCGCCCGACTCGCAGAACTTCCCAATCAGCCATTCCGAAACAAAGCGCGGCAACTGGTTGACTTCGTGCCGAAGTCCGATTGCCTTATTGACCACCGCTCCTGGATAAATCTCAGCGAGCCGCTTACTCCATTCGGGTTCTTGCTTTTTTGCGAGATGTGCACTGGACAAGGTCATTAGTTTGTCTCCTACCAATCCTACTCGTCGTCAAAGTTTCGCCGCGTTGAAAGGCGCATCCTTTCTTTGCGTCCTGGTTGGACGGTTAGAATACAGGTTTCCTCAAAATGCTTCTTCATTCCGCCGATTTCTCCCTGCAAGGCGAGGTGAATTGAAACGTCACCGTACTTGGGAGAAACAATCGTCACTGCCAGTCTTTTTATTTCTCCAGGACTGATATATTCTGTTCTGAGGTCCCCTATATTCAACTCTGGGATGGCGATTACCAAATCTTGGATTGGTCGGTCGTTCTTGTTATAGATGGCGATAGAGATTGTCCCTGGTTCCTCGCTGGACAATTTTCCGGTTATTGTGATTACCGGTGGTTCGATTTCGGGTACGTCTCTGGTAAGTACAGCTAGCGGGACAATGGTTTCGTACATGGACAATCCACCGTGTGCGTAGTTGCCCCTGCCTTTTTTTACATACTGGAACAACCGCGGCATAAGCCAGGCGACCACTTCTCCCTCGCTAGTGCTCGATGCGGCTAACCCAAATATCTCACCATGCTCGCGCTGGATAATATGCCAAGCGGTGGAATGCTTATCGTAGAAATCTTTAACCAATATGATAGCAGCTTTAGCGTATTCTTCATTGCTACCTTTAACAATCGCCAAACGGCCATGACGTTCCAAGTCTAGATAGGTACTGAGCGGGCTATCCACCTCGGCCTTACTGGATTCCGATATATCCAAGAAACCGTGGTCACTGGTTATAATTATTTTCAAATTCAGCTCATTACGGAGAGAAGGGTTCTGCCGAATCCCTTGGATAACACCTTCTATTAAAACAGTCAGCCACTTTTGGACCGTCTCTTTCTCCTCATGCTCCTCCAATTTTGATACGTGAATGTGTGAGTCGATCTCAGTGTAAACCAAAGCGTAACACCTGGCCTCAATTTGCAGAGCCTGGCGAAAGTCTGTTGTACTACCATTGACGTAAACCAACTCATTATCGAGAGTCTGAATACGTTTGTTGACCGGAGAAATCTTTATCTGGCCTATCCGACTCAGGAATCCCAGGGCGCGGGCTAATATCTTCACCTCCTCCTGAGACGGGATGTCAATGCCGTAAATATCGTCAACGAAAGTGGCCAAGTGACGAGGGGTCAATCCCCCGAATATAGCGCGCCGTGAAAACTCAGTGATTGTGGGAATTATTGCCAGCCCCGCCTCGTTACCCTGAACGAAGAATCCTTTCTGGGTAAACGCGTTACGTAAATTCTGCCAGAGCTCCCAATCCAACGCATCCAATACCAGCAGGATAACCTTATCCCCCCGGTCTGTATACTTCAAAGCTAAGCGAGCAGCAGTCATTACCAATGGTGGCTGCCCCCCGGTAGAGCTCAGGAATCCAGGATATTCTTTGAGCAACCAGTCCGAATAGACCGCGTTCAGTTTTTCGTTGAGGATAGAGAAATTGGCATTGATCTCGCCGATCTGATCGAGGTACAAATTCGGTGTAGTACCTAGAATCACTCTTTTGAGGCGTTTCGCTTTAATCAGTAGCTCGTAGGTAGCTAACCAATCGGCCCAATGGGAGGGGGTTGCTTCCTCAAGGTAAGCGATAACATCGCCAAACTCAAGGAGAGCGTCGAGCCAGTTTGCTCTTTCCGCCTGTCCGGTTTTATCGAGTAATTTTTTGAAATGACGATCCAATTGTTCGATATATGCAGAAAACGTACTCCTTTGCCCCTTCATATCACCGACTTTGTACTTATCCAGGAACAGCCTCAACAACCGACTCTGGACAGCGTTGAGCTCGGTCTCAAAGCGGCCCGATGTCAGCCCAATAAACTTGGAAAGCTCCTCACTGTCAAGGAATTCTTCCTCAAATAACAAGACAAGGACACTCTCAAGTTGTTCGACCAGGGGGTTTTCTGTTTCGTCGTAGAGACACTCACACCACGGGGAAAGGGAACTCAAAACGGCGTTTTCGTCTTTGACCTCTAGCCATTGCCCCACAAAGTCCGTAAGGTTAGCAATCACAGCTTTGCGCGCCAGCTTAGGATAGCTTTTTAGCCAGCAGCGTACAGCTAGTTGATTGAGACAGATTCGGCCTTTGCCCTTTGGGGTCTTTTGCAGGAGATCGAGCGCAAAAGGTACTAAAGCGTCTCTCCCAGATTGGGTAAGGGCTTTTGTCACCCTTTCTTGAGCTAACTGGCGCGTATATTCAACTTTCCAGCCAATTTGCGCAGGCGCTTGTTCCGAGTGTAAAAAAGCGACCAGATTCGTAAACCAGCTCTCGAAATCAATATCAGGAACAATGTTGAAAGCCTGACTGCCAAACGCCCTTACCAGTAAGGCGTTATCAAAGCTATCTTTGTCGGTGATCCCTCGCTCTTCAGAGATAGCGAGTAGATCCGCGATACCCTTAACCCCCAATGCAATTAGGTCGCGATTGGAAAGCCCGTTGGGGATTTGAATGTGCTGTTTGCCAGCGATTTCATCCCGAGGGGCAATGTGCACTGTCTGAACCAACATCCCTAAGGGGGGTAGATCGTGGAATCCAGAAAAGTATTGTCGCGAGCGAACAATGATCGTTAAAGAGCCAACTCTCTCACCTGCTTTCATTCTCTCTATAGCCTCGCGCGCTATTACATAAGTGCGCACATCCGCCACGATCAGAGCCTCTGGGGCAATGTCTCCTACCCCTTCGTATTGATCAAAATAAAGATAAATCAAAACAGGTTGCTTCATGGCCGACTTATTCTCAGATCGATCAGTCACGCTGTCTGAACTCGTCGACGATTTCTTGCATCCAGACCGTCAACCGCTCTTCCAACTCTTTCAAGGTCATCGCTTCAAACCCGCTATCCATCAGGAAGGCGCGTACTGAATCGGCTAACTTGAACGTTGGTACGCGGGGGATTCTTTTTCGCTTTTCCTCTTCCTCCAACTGCCGCTCTAACTCTTTACGTTTTCTGGCCTGCCCCCGAACATAAGTTTCCGCCTCTGCCAATATGGTTTTTGACGCGGGCAACAGCGTAGCCAATTTCTTGGAATCCGTGTCACTCGGCGGCTGTCCCTTGCTGGTCAACTCTTGAACACTCGCGATAACCGTCTTTTGATCGGCGGTCGCTTGCTCTTTGGCATAAACCTGTATGCTATCAGAAATCAATAGTTCGTTGGTTTTCGCGATGTAGCTCTCTAGCGCGTTACTAATGCTTGTAAAGAGGCTGACCTCGTTTTCTTGCAATTGTTCCAAAACATTGATATTTGTCCCGCGTTGGTAACTACAGGTTGGGCAGACCGTTCTTCCGAACTGTTTGTAATCAAGCATCGCATCGTCAGTCAGAGGCGTGCAAGCTTGTTCTCTCTCGGTTCTAATCTTAGTATCAAAGGTGGACTTCGTCGCTATCCCTTGATAACCCATCTGACTGAACTCCCTCAACAATTCATAAGCCGATGATTGTTCGATTTTCTTACCAAAACCGGCTCTTGTTTTCGAAACGGCATTGTGTTCATCCACGTAATCTTCTGCATATCTCTTCCACAGCTTTTTGAATTGCTCAATAAACGCCTCGCGTTTATCAGTCGGGAGTGCTTCAGACCGATAGGTTTGCCACGCATCGTTAATTTGCCGCTCTAACTCGCCATACCGTTCCAAATTGCTCTCTCGTCTCAATTGGTGATAGAGGACGCAGGCAGGCTGTAGCACTGGCCAGTCTTTCAGGAATTGATCACTGTCAGCGATCGTCCGCACAATCGCCGATGCAGCGGTATCGGGATCATCTTTAACTCTTACACCGGAAAGGTCCTCACCCAATGCTGCTAATTGGTTGAAACCCTGTGCAGGTAGTAGAATATACCTGACTTCTTCTAGGTGCTTTATCAGTTTCGTCAGAGATGGACTCTCAGCGTCAATGTCCTTCAACCGGTCATTCATTCGGTTAGCGAATAGGCGATTCTGTAGGAAGTTGTTGCTGTCCTGTTTAAGAGCGAGCCATATTTTTTGTTCGTCTACCGTCCGACCGAGATTCTTTTCCAGTTCCTGGTAATATCGCACGCCCAGAACTTCATCTATGGCCTTCCAGACTGAGCAAATGAAAGTATAGGGTACTTCTGTCGTCTCAGCGGGCAAAACCTGATAATCTTTGTCTTTGCGCTTTGTGATGTCAGCGACCAACGCTTTACTGACAGCCGGCATTTTCCCGCTCTTATCGAGGACATACGCTTTCTTGAGAGCTAAGACCGCAGCAATGTACAGCTCCACCATGTAATCGGGTAAACCATAGGGAGCCTCACTCAGGCGCGAATACAACGTTCCGAAAGGAGAAGCAATAGAACTAGTGAGGGTATCCAAGACGATCTTCCATATTTCGTAACCCTCGCGTCTAGGCTCAGGTTCCTTCAATTCAATTTCGAATTTGCCTCCAGCAGCACTATTCCAACTACATAGCCCCAGCACTTGTAAAGTATCGCGTGCGTGACGAGCCGCCTCAGATGTATCGTTAGCAGCGAAGGTGCTCCGCAGGTTGACGATACAGCTCTGAATCAAGGCGTTGGTCGTATTCCTTCCATTAATACGCTCTGCTTTAATTTTAGGGAACTTGTAATAATGCCGCTCGAACATGTTGGCAAGTACCGTTTCTAAATCTTGTGCTTCATGTGGTTGGCGATCAACGAAGAATATGAAATTGGAAGCCTGTCCAAATTCGTCTAAATGCCTCGTCACACGCTCCTTTACCTCAGATAATCTTGCTCCTGTCTGCCTTATCCGGTATTCTTGCAGACTTTCCTGCCCTTCCCTTTGTCTATCCACTCCCAATTGGTCAGCAATTTCCTGAAGAGCTTGGTAACGCCTTAGGTCTGTGACATTAAGCATATCCACTTTTTTCGGCAAACCCACAATGACATTTGATCTCGATAAATCCCGCGCTTTAAGGTTCACGTCGCTAAATAATTCTCCGTAACTTTTTGCCTCGTCCACATCTGGAATAATAAATACTACCTTTCCTTCAGCATGCTTAGGTTTGATGGTTGTGGTTCCCTTAATTTGCGCGACATCTAACCATTCATATTCGATTGTGCGTTCAACCTTAACCACAGGTTTAGTATCTAGGACATTCACATCAACCTGTGATCCCAATCTCTGTAATTCGGCTCGCAAGACTTTATTTGGGTCAATATCCTTGAACCTCTTCTGAATCTCGCTCTCTAGATCCCAAGCTGGATCGGCGGGGCTGTAAAAGTATTTCTGAGTAGACCTGTCGTAGTAAATGTAACCTGTTTTGCAAAGCTCCTCCAACGCGTCCATTACAGCCAAATCATCGTAAATGCCAATGAATTCAGCCACCTCTTCAGAAGATAAGTCTGCATGGAGCATTTGGGGACGCTCCAAATAGCCCCGGCTGGCTAACCAAATTAGCGCCAGCGGTTTGAATGCTTCGTGCGCAAGTGAACTTTTAATCTTGCTTTGTACAATGTTGTATGCGGTTATTACTTGAACATAATACGGGATTTGCTCCATTGCAGGGAGAAAATAATCAAATACGTGGTTCAAAGTTACAAGGTTAAGCCTTTTTTCCTTAACCAGAGGTTTACCCAATAAAGGTCTGACTTTTTCGCTGATGAAACCAAAGGAAGTACGTTCAGCTTGCCCAAGGACTCGAGAAACGAGCGGCAGGTAATGCGCCACCGCAGGGTGTAAGGGGAAGAAAGCGGAGAGCTTCATTGGCTCTCCTTTAACTTCCAACTTGAAAGTTGTGATCAATTCATTGAGTTTCTTGACTTGATCACGATAATTCTGCATCACCTCGTCAAATGTAGCCTTTGGTTGGAACACCCTTGCCAATAATTCACTGGAATGAATCGGGAACCTCGGCTCTTCAAATCGCCCCATCATTTTCTCGTATTCTTTCAATAGGGCTTGCTCCTGCAAGAAGTCTCTCATAGCCAAGTGCATCGCGCCGACAAACAGGCACCGGCTGGTGACCTTGTTGCAATAGGCGGCAAAAGTCTGTAACTCCCCGAGTGTATCCGCTAGAACATAATGTCCAGCAGAGGCTTTGAGATAGGCGGTCAGCTCATCAATGATGACCGCGATGTGGGTGATTCCTTTTGGCTTTAATAGTTCTAATGCCTCCTGAAAAGTGGTCTCTATATCCAAAGAATCACGGCTGACCTCACGACCCAAGACCTGCTTACATGCCTGGTAATAGATACGGAGGCCCTCCCGATTATAGTTCCCGAGCTTTGCGCGTAATTGTTGTAAGGAAACCTCAAATTGCTCATTGAGGACTTTAGCAAAGGTAGGCCCAACCTGCTTAGATTCCATTTCCTCCAGATGGCTGGTTGCTTCAGTGTATTCATTAGAAAAAGCCACATCCGGCACGATTTTAGAAATCTGACGAATCAAACTGCTCACTAGCAATTCTTTAAACCGAATATCTCCCTTGTCTTCTGCACTGATCTGTATGACTAAGAATTTCTTATCTGCAAGTTTGCTGAGTAGGTTTCGGACGGTTGGGAATCTCTCAAACTTTCCCCTCGCCTGTTGTAACTTGTAATCGTCCTTACTGGCATCCAGTAGAGCTGAAAGGATCATGAGAAAGTAGCTTTTGCCAGTCCCGTATTGGGCGCTGATTAGATGTGACCGCCGCCTCTCCGCCGCCAACTCGCTTGCCACATCGCTCCATCCATCCCCCAGGATACTGGAAAGGATCTTCTCATACACATTCGCCAAGTCTTGGGTGATGATGTAATCCTTGAAGTACGAATTATTTAAGTCAGCGCTGATGGATTGGAGCTTGATCGCCGGTTCGAATACAACCAGATCGGTTACATCTTTGATCAAATACTGTTTTTCCATGCGCACCTCTCCAAACTAAGCAAACTTTGTCGCCAGGAGTTCATACAGGTTAGCCGAGACATGTCCCCGCATGGGGTCCACTCCCCAGGTATTGGCGACAACTTCTTTGTCTTGTTGGGTCAATTCCAGACGAAAATGGGTCTCAGCGGGCCACCATTCGTTCTTTTGAATTTGATAGTAAGGCAATTGGTCATCCGAGGTTCTTACGACAATCAGGAGCGGCATCTCGATGACTGCCCTGCTCAGAGCGATGAAAAAGTTTGCCAGAATTTGGGGCTTTTCCGTAGCCCAAAGACTGGTCAATGGTTCAAAACCATCGGCAATCGCAAGGGCGCTCTCGCCCTTTTCGACCAATTCCTTGACAAACCGGACGACAACTTCGGGTGTCAGATCTGCAAGCCGGCAGTCTGTTAGCAGTAAGGACAGGTAATCTCGTGAAACGTTATAGTAAATATCCGGTTGACTAGCTAACCGTTGAGCTAAGTATGTCTTGCCCACGCCCACCTCCCCTGTGAGCAGGAAAGGGCGATGTTTACCATGCAGGGTAGAGAGTCGCGCTCGGATCGCCTCGTCCAACCCTTGTTGAGACGGTGTGAGCGGCCACTTCGACCGATTAGCTCTGGTCATGTATCAGCATCTCCAGAAAGTCCTCCGCTTTCATGGCCGGATTCAATCCAACCTGGTTGAGGTCGGCTATGATTTCCAGGGCGATGGCGCACTCTTGCTCCAGCTTGGAAAGCAAGAGCATGACTTGGGATTCGGTCATAAAGAAGATTCGCCCCAGGCTATTTTGACCACTTGCGATTTCGCTAATCCGCATTCTTGATTTGTTTTCCGGCCATGAGAAATATAGAATGTAAGCAAAAGATCTCCAATCTGGTCTATAGGAGTTTATTCTAATACTGTCGTCATTATTTTTGACGAAAATCGCCAATTTCCCGAAGCTAGTGGGATTTACTAACAGATCAAGGTAGATGGACGCTCTCTTTAAAAGAAAATCAGGGTTTACATTGAAATCCTGCCCAATGACAAGCAACGCTTTTTTGTATGATCCTTTGCTAAACGATGGGTCAAATTGTCTTGATATATCGTAAGCGAAGTGGTTAATAATTCTTTCAAGCAGTGGGTGGTTACTTGTTATTAGTGCATATAAAATTTCTAGGGCTGGTACGTTCTTGGGAAAATCGGGGAATTCTAATAATTTTTGCCCAAGGGATTTCAGGACTTGGGTCTTTGTCCTGGGCATGTCTTCTATAAGGCCCAAAAATTCAGCCCACTCAAAATATCCCTCAACCTTTTTCTCTCCCATTCCCAATTCTCGAGCAATAATCTTACGGGTATTTTTCCCCTTATGAATGAGGGCTAAACAGTTAGCAATTCCTTCTAAGTCCAGCCTAAAACTTTGAAATGGCGTTTTTCTAATCACCACTGCTCTGCCTCCTTATTGCCTTTTTCATAGTATTGAAGTTCAAAGCTATACATCCCTCTTTGAGATACTTTGTCGTTATACAACGTCCACATTTAGTACATTTATTATTATCAATGTGATACCCACCATTCACAATTGAGATTGCCCCCTTCAGGCAAACACCTGCGCATCCGCCACAATGCACACAGTTGAGGTACTTTTCTATTTGTTTTTCTATCTGCATTCTCAGGAGGTATGGATTCTTGCCACCTAGGGAAATTGCAAGTTGAGTATCACCTACAACTCCGCTAATAAATAGGGGATTCCCACGTCCAATAATGAAGTTGGGTTGCTCAGCCCTGCTTGTGAAGGTAGTTAATCGTCCGAAAGGCTTTAAAAATTCTATCAACTCACTGGTTATGGGAATGTCAAATGAATACGTTATCTCATCCTTCTGTATACAGGGCTTGGACGGCTCTACTACGAAATCCCTTTGTTTCGAAATGTTTCGGCTTTTCCAACATCCGTCCATAACATAGCTTATGGGATCCTTCTTATTACATTGTGTAGCATACTCAATCAGATAATCAAACCATTCTGTATAAAGCTCTGGAAAGTTCAGCTTCGTCAGATATTCGTTATATGGTGAATTGCTTGGACAATATAAACACCCGACTCGGTTATAGCCATTTTCGTACAACGGATTATATTCAACTTGTTTATAAAGTATGTAGAGCCACACAGCAAAGGATGACCAATTTACAATGGGTCTAGCAGCTACTTGGCGTGAAAATTTCTGAACCTGTACAACGCGTGGATAATTAGCCCGTCTGCTCGACTCCATCCTACGGATACCATCAAAGCTAACTACCTCTCTTTCTAGCTGATTGTAGAATTTATTAATAGGCCTCGATTTGCACACCGTGCAGCACCATCGCATGATCCGGCTAGGCGGTCCAAGAGTTTTGCAGAGGTCAAGAAAATCTGCGTCTGGATTTTCCTGATGAAGTTCGAAACCATTTGCCTCAGCAAATCTCTTAATATATGAATAAGTATCAGGGAACTCAATCGTCGTGTCTCCAAAGACCAAAGGAATGGATCCTAAAGCCTTTTGAACCAAGATTGCTGTTACTGCACTATCTTTACCCCCTGAGAACGATACGACTTTCGCCCGATTGGGGAAACGGTTTGATTCTCTTGTAATAAACTCCAAAGCCTCTGCTTCGATATGTTCCAAAGCTTCCTGGTTTGCACGTAAGCATAGTTTCCATTTTTCTTCGGCATACGCGTCTTGGTATATAGATTGCGGATAAGTATTGAGGCGATTTATCTTGTTTGTGGTTAAGTGTAGTCCAATATGCGCGTCTGCTTTGAAGGCGAATAATGTTTGACCATTAAAGTAAATATGATTTCTGTTTGCGAACAGAAAAGATGGGAGTATGGTAGAGGTTATTGTCTCAAATAACCGTCTTTCCTTGGCAAATACTGGCTTGAGATCCTTTGCACATGTTTTGGCATCCGAATCACAAATAGAGCAGTGGTCTGTAAGTAAAGGGATTTGGCAATGCAAACACCAGTATATATTGTCAAAGATTCCAGATATGGTTTGGTTTGCATTGCAATCATAAGTTTCTAGGTTCTCGGCAACTACTCTAGCCATATTTCTTCTCCATCAATATTTGCAGATGTCTCTACCCCCCATCTATCGGCTTTAGGACAGTATTTGCCGTGACACTTATCCAAGATTTCATCAGAAGCCCTTACAATTGCCAATCTTTGCATCCACCGCTTAGTAGGGACAGTTATTGTGTACGGTAAATAGAATTTGGCTATCATCCAATCCTTGACTAGACAGATTTCCCATGTTTTGCCTGGGTATCTTTTCGCCACCAGCGTATTCATGTCTGTGTAACGATATTCTGCCAAAATGTTATAGGGGTCTCTACGTTTTGGATTGAGAGACACCGCCTCTCGGGTGGACAGGAAAAGCACACATCCTTCCGGTATCTCAGCGCGCTGTCAGCATTCGAAGATTGGTTCGAGAACAGAACCCCGCGAACCAAATCCGGCCCATCCTGCCGGAGAGCCGTTTGAACGATATCCACCATCACTGGCGCGTCTTTGCTGGTTGTCTTAATCCACCCGATCAATAACCTGACTTCTCTAAGCCCCAGGTAGTGTTCGCGTATCAGAGACAATATTCTCTCGGCGAACAGAGGGTGGGCCATCAGTCCTCTGAGATATTCGTGACTTTCTCTCCTCTTCTCATTTTTCCACTCTTTGCTAAAGGGGATCTGTCCTGAATCGAAAAGATGTCGCAGGGCTTGTTGGAAGTGGTTAAAGCTTGGCGAACAATAGTACCATTCGTTGTCGCTGTCCAGATAATCCAAACGTCTCAGATCGAGTTCGAATGTCCTTCGCTGAAGAACGTTCTTAGATAGTTTCCTGCAGATCTTGGCTGTTACAGGTAGTTGTAAAGCTAGTGAAACCAACTCCACCAACCTCAGGTTATTCATCAAAACATTAGTCTGCGGTGAGCACAGGATATTTCGTTCGTCAATTAACCGAACCCCCGTGGTGTTGAGTTCATCAATAAGCAGATCACCGCGCTCTGAGCCATAACGCTTGCCAAACTCCCTGATCTCGGAATACGTTGTCGCCCCACACCGGATACACTTTTGGGTGAAGTACTGGATGTCAGGGGTCTTCTCCATAGCGACTCTGCCCTTCCTAAGCATGGGAAGCGATCTGCTCTAAAGCATCGCCCAGGCAATCCATTTCATCAGCGGTGTTGAAATACCCCATGCTGGCGCGAACCGTGCCCGTCTCCACCGTCCCAATATAATGGTGAATGAGCGGTGCACAATGCAAACCACTGCGGGTGGCGATGTTAAAACCGCTTGCAAGCAAATGGGACATATTGAGAGGCGGTAAATCCTTCACCGTAAAGGAGACCACCGCCACACGTGCATCCACCCCGATGGGGCCGTAAACTCTGCTCCCCTTAACCGCCGACAACCTTTCGATTAGCCTCTGAATCAAAACTTTTTCGTGTTCGCGGATAATCTCTACACCTGTCTCAAGCACGAAACGAACCCCTGCTCCAAGCCCAGCAATGCCCGGGGTATTGGGAGTGCCTCCTTCGTAGTAATCTGGCATTGTGCGGGGCTGACGATCCGAGGATGACTCTGAGCCTGTGCCTCCCTCCCGAAATGGCTTGACCTCTAGACCTGGCCTGATGTACAGTCCTCCCGTCCCCTGTGGGCCATACAACCCTTTGTGGCCGGTGAACGCCAGCAGATCAATGTTCATTTCCTGCACATTAATCGGGACACAGCCGGCAGTTTGAGCCGCGTCTACCATCAGGAGCATGTCATTTTCGTGGATCAATTCGCTGATCGCTTTGATATCGTGGATAGTCCCGGTCACATTGGAGGCGTGGTTTATGCAGACGAGCTTTGTATTGGGCTGGAGCGCGGCGCGGATCTTCTCTGGGTCAACATTACCACTACCGTCGCACTGCACCCGAGAGACCTCAATCCCGTGGCTTTCCTCCAGCGAGCGCAAGGGACGGAGCATTGAATTGTGTTCGGTGACTGTCGTGACAACATGATCGCCTGTTTTCAGCAGCCCTTTCAGCCCTAAATTGATAGCCTCGGTTGCGTTGGTGGTGAAGACAATCTGGTTTGGATTTTGTACATGGAAGAGCTGCGCCAGAAGACCGCGAGTCTGCACTATGATTTTACTTGATGTGCGCGCCGTGGGATAACCCGAACGACCGGGGTTAGCGCCAACGGTACGGTTGAAATCGTCAACCGCTTGATAGACGCTCTCCGGTTTTGGGAACGTCGTTGCAGCATTATCGATATAGATCATTCTTGGCAAGGTTTATACTCAAGAGTCTGTATAATTTCCTTTTAACTGCCGGATGGTTTATATGTCCTAAAGCATCTTTCTCGATTTGTCGAATTCTTTCACGAGTAACCCCTAGTGCTATACCGATTTCATCCAACGTATGAGATTGACCATCCTCAAAACCGTAACGTTTTTCGATCACCAACCTTTGTCGAACTTTTAACTTGTCGAGAGTATCGCGCACTACTTTCTTAACTTCTTCATCAATTATACGCTCAAGGCTTGGCTCGGAGGAAAATGTCATCCCCAACATCATGTTCGTGTAATCCGGCTTTTCATCCGTATGTATTATCTCCTGCGAATTTTGCAACATACACGGCGGCAGTTCAAAATCATCATCAATTTTACTATCAATGTAGGTATAAAATCGCTCAGCATATTCTCGGCGGGGGCAAGGAAAAACTTGCACAATCTCAATTTCCGGATCGATAAACTGAAACAAACGGTCTTCGCAACAAATGATCACGTCTAAAGACTCGCTGTTATGGATATTTTTGGTAACCTTTGACAATTGCAAAACAGAAAGGCTGCATCTCTGGGCTAGCTCTTCTTTGGTGGGTGCGCGGCCGGTTTCTTTCACAAATTCAATCCTGGTTTTGCGAACCTTTTGAATCTTATCATGAAGGTGAACTGGCATACGGATGATATTGGACTTATCAGCAATTGCCCTCATAATGCTTTGGCGTATCCACCAGGCTGCGTAAGTGCTGAACTTATTACCCTGTCGGTATTCAAATTTGTCAACTGCTTTAATTAGGCCAATATTACCCTCCTGGCATAAATCTAAAATATCCAAACCTCTGTTCTGGTAACTTAAAGCGAAGTATGCTACGAGGCGAAGATTATGTAGAATAAGAGCCTCTCTTGCTTCTCGGGCTCGTAAACGGATGGCTTTGGTCTCTGAAGATAAATCTTCAAGGTTGGTTAGACTGCGAATTACTTCAACTCTGGTCGGAAATTTTCTTGTACGATTTAAGGAATTTTGTATCGTTTCTAGCAAATTGGGAGGCGTAGCATACAAGTAAACGCAAAAGTCATATAGATGATTATGAATACTGTTTGGAAGTATATCTAATGACCGTAGAAGAACTGTCCTTGTGAGTTTCGGGTTAAATTCTTGGAAGGTTCGGGCATCCTGAATTAAGCTCATAAAAAAATCAGCTATTTCTAGTGAATTTAAACCCTTGTTAGGCAAATAGCCGCTTAGGATTTCACCTTTGCTGTAAAGCAAATTAAAGAGAATTAGAAACACCTCCTGAAATGGGTTTTCGACAAGCCCAATGTTTTGGAACTTCGGGTCATCAATTGTAAGTTTTGGACAATCGAGTGCTATACCAAGCCATTTCTCTTGTGAAACCGTTAATATCGAATACTGCCTGATTTCGTCTAAATATTGTTGATAGGCACTGACTCGTTCTTCACTATCGGAGGTTAAGCCACTTTCCGCCTCTACCAACTTATGAGTAATAGCCTCTATAGCGGGGGCTATAGATTCGGCTGATACAATTTTGATCCCAAGCTCGGAAACACGGCTGGCAAAATCATCTACATCGGATAGGTATTCATCCCCCTCTGGAAAAATCGCTGTCAGCTCTTCGTCTGTTATAAATCCTAATTCCACCCCTCTTTCAATGAGCTTTTTCTTTCGTGCCGTGATGGACTCGGATTTCGACGTAGAAGTTAGTGTGCTCAAAGAAATATCCATTCTTAAAATTTGCTATACCAGCCGATAGGCACTTACTAGGATGTGAATCGCTACATGTTCCAACGCTTTATACTATATTATAACAAGAGAGAGTTTATACAATTTATATCTAACACGACCATAAATTTCGGTTTTTTGTCGCTTGATTCGCAGGGATAAAGCCACCTGCTAAGCATATGGAAGTCCCTTTGGCCTAGTTCTATATGTTGGTTTCAACCTACTTCCCTGTGCTGAGTCAATACTTTAGTCGGACGGAACAAGTTGGGCAAAAGCGCAATTTGTGCCCGCTTTCAGTATAGCATTTTCGAAGGTGTAGGGTGTTTTTAAAGTCGTAAATCTGTTGTAAAAAATGATCTTCTTCGGTTAAGCTTGGTGTGTAGAGCAAATGAAACCAAAGGAAGTCGAATACGTTGCTATGATAGGCCCACAAGTTTTTCTCTTATAACAATCATTTAAGTTATAACAAATCGATACTATTTAGCCAGATTTTTTCCAGCAACTTTCAATTTGGTTTCGTAGTGACAACTTCATTCATGATTTGTAGCTAAAAAGCGACTGAAGTCACAACTATCCATTCGAGTATTAGTGTTCCAAATTCGTGGCCGGTTCCCTACCTTACCCCTTCCCCCATTTCCGGTTTTTTGAAATGGGGGAAGGCTAGCATGGGGGTCGATTTCCCGCTCTTCGAAATGGCTTAAGTCCGCGATAGAGGTCACTAACGCCCTCTTGGGGTAAAATTTCTCCGGAGACACATACAATGACCGCTTTACACCTTTCCTGGCAACCTCTTACCCTCGATCTCAAAACCACCTTTCGCATCGCCCACGGCGCCAGCGATCAACGTCATAACCTGCTGGCGTTCGTGGATGGCGGCGTCGGCGAAGCCGCGGTTGTGCCATATTATGGCGAAACCCAAGAAGGCGTTATCGTTTACTTTGAACACATCCAAAACCAGCTTGGGGATGACCCATTTCTGTTGGAAGATATTCTAAATCGCTTGCCGCCCGGCAGCCGCGCCGCCCGCTCCGCCATCGATATCGCCTTGCACGACCTGCTCGGCCAGCGCCTGGGCCAGCCCCTTTACCGTTTGCTGGGGTTGAACCCGCAAGCCATACCGCCCACCTCTTTCACCATCGGCATCGCTGAACCCGACGTCATGGCCCGCCAGGCTAAAGAATCGGGCTATTCACATCTCAAGATCAAACTGGGCAGCCAGAACGACGAAGCCCGCCTGGCAGCCATTCGGGAAGCCACCCAGGCCCGCTTGCGGGTCGACGCTAACGCCGGATGGACTTTCCCGCAGGCAGTCCGCTTGATCCCCCGCCTGGTGGATTACGACCTGGATTTCATCGAGCAGCCCCTCCCAACCGGCGATCTCGAAGGCTTACGCCAGCTCAGAGCCGAGCTCAAAGCCCAGAAAGTGGCTATCCCGATCTTCGTGGACGAGAACGTCAGGTCAGCTCGTGACGTAGCTGCCCATGCCGGGCTGGTGGAGGGGGTGGTCATCAAACTGATGAAGTGCGGTGGTATCCGCGCCGCGCTGCGCGCCATCGCCGTCGCCCGAGCCCTTGATATGCAGGTGATGTTGAGTTGTATGGTGGAGAGCTCGGTGAACGTCAC
>Ga0315282_10003015_pt1 | contig 30448 bp, 19 predicted proteins | sample YL17G07_20_MG_FD_203693 | JGI IMG/M metagenome (GOLD analysis project Ga0315282, IMG submission 203693) | Sediment microbial communities from Yellowstone Lake, YNP, Wyoming, USA - YL17G07_20 | ecosystem: Environmental > Aquatic > Freshwater > Lake > Sediment | place: USA: Wyoming | collected... | reverse complement strand
GTTGCGGCTGTCCGGACGTACCTCGCCTTCCGCCGGCCGCTCGTACCAGCGCAGCCCCAGGTACTCCTCCATCTGCTGCTCGGCATCCACCTCCAACAAGCTCTTCAGCGTCTGCCGCGCCTGGCCCCGTAAGTCGCCCCAAAAACTCTCCTCCAGATTCGCCAGAAAACCTGCAAACTGTTCCGTGCTATAGTCGCTTCTCGTCAAGGGTGTAGGCTCCTTTCATCGGGAGATTTTGTTGCTCACACAACAAAATCTACACCCTCTCGCTTTTTACACACTCAAATTTACGTCACCCTCAAAAACAGCCCGGAGTTGAGTATTTATCTGGGGAAGGAGACCTTCTGGCCAATCGTTCGGTTCAGCTTTACTTATACGCAGACCTCCCCGGAATCGGGTGGCGCTACTGTCGCGCTGTTTTCGGGGCAAAAAATAACCTTAAGCCCCACGTCCTGTTGCGACCTGACGGGACCGAGGAACTCCAGGCTGAGGCTGATTACTACCTCAGCTATCGGAGCGACGGCCACAAGGTGTGGGAGAACGTCGGCAACAGCCCATCGGGTGCAATGAGGACCCTGGAGAAGAAGCGCGCGGGGCTGGCATATATCGCGGCTGGCGGTACCGTGCTCGGAAACGAGAACAGGGTGCCCGCCCAGAGAACGAACCTCAGCACGGCAATTGATGAGTGGCTGGAAATCATCGAAGAGAAATTCTCTGGTGACAGCTATGGGGTCAAAAAACTGGTTCTTGACGAATTCTTACACTCCTATGGAAAGAAGACAAAGCCCAAATACGTCGAAGACATCCAGCGCGTGGATGCTCTACGCTTTATCAACACATACCTGAACGAGCAGGGGAACAGCGACCGCACCCGCTGGAACAAGTTTTTGCACCTGCGGCAGTTCTTCTCTGAGTACAAACACAATGTCTTTATGAAGGGCGATGCTCCGAAATACGGTCGCCGCGACCCGGAGGCATACACGGACGAGCAGATCGCTGCATACTTTTCCAAGTGCGACACGGTCCAGTTCGTCCTGTTCTCGGTCTTCTACTCCTGCGGATTGCGCCTTGGGGAGGTACAGACGCTCCGGTGGAGCGATGTCAATCTCAAGGAGCGGTTCATCCACATTGACGAGCGCCCAGAATACGGCTGGAAGCCTAAGAAGTGGCATGTGCGAGATATACCTATTTCCCAGGAATTGACGACAAACCTGCTGAAGCTCAAGGAAAACTCACAATGCCCTCTGGTGTTCCACACCCGGAGTGGTAAGCCGATCTATCAGATGCTCGAAATGTGCAAGCGCATCGCCGTGCGTGCCGGTATTCCGCGTGAGGAAGCGTGGCTCCACAAGTGGCGTGCCACCTTCTGCGTCGAATTGTTGCGGGAGGGCGTTGACCTGCCCAGCATCCAGGCGATGATGGGTCACAAGGGCAAGGGCCAGACCGCAAGAGATTGCAAACTCGCCACAGGGTCACCCGTGTTGGCGGTGGTCGGAACCGAAAACGACACGCCGCCGGATTGCCTGCGAGGGGGACAGGCATTAGAGCGGATGGTATTGCGGGCACGTGCAGAGGGGGTCTGGGCGTCATTCATGAATCAGCCCATTGAAGTTCCTGAGCTGCGCCCGAAATTGCTGGACGTTATGGGCAGAAAAGGGTTTCCACCACTTCTTGTCCGTATGGGTTGCGGTCCGGATGTTAAAGGCACGCCGCTCCGCCCGGTGAACGGGGTTCTGCTTTCCCAAGACACGACATCCTCACGGCACCCTTTGCGCTCCGTTCAGATAATCCAGAGCCCGCTGCAATTCGCAGGCACTTGAGATGAGACTTCAGCGCACGAGACGTACCTGCCGACTTGGAAAGGCGACGAAAGAATGAAGTCGCGTTCCGTCGTTGGGCGTTCCGCGCCCTCGTGCCCGAGTTGTCCAAGCGGCGGGGAGCTGTCGCAGGGAATTACTGGATCAGGTGATCGTGTTCAACGAGGCTCACTTAAGAAGGTTGACATCTTGCGGACGACCGCCTTCAGATTGCGTCCAATAGGTTGATCTTACCCATCGAAAGTTCTTGACGCCTCAGGCTGCATCCCGTTGTAAATTGTTACGGGAAGGAGACCCCATGAAACGATTTCTTGCAGGCATCATGATCTCACTCTTGATTTCCGCGGCTGGGGCTCTTGCCGGCCAGCGGCCGTACGAAGTAGGGACCGTTTACATTTTTCTTCCTTCGACGAGCAACGAACAGATCGTCCGCGACCTGGAAACCATCGCCGCGACTGGCATCAACACGATCGAAATCTGCCCGTCCTTTCTGCTCACGCCCGGAAATCCCCAACCGGATTTCACCAAGACCGATCTCATCCTGAAGACCTCGGAGCGCCTGGGTCTCCGCGTCATGCCCACGGTTTTCTGGAGCGGGCTGCTTCCCGACTACGCCGAGGCAAAATGGCCGGATCGGTTCTCGCCGATCATTGATGGCGAGGGTCGCGAGGCGAGGCTCTCCTATGCTGACCCGGAAGTCATGCGTCTGATCGACGAATACTCCATCATCACCGTCCAGCACTTTAAGAATTCTCCCTCCGTGATTGCCTATAACATTTGGGACGAACCGCATATGGAAGGGTTCTCGTTCTCGGCAGGTGGACGGCGAGGGGGAGGTGATGATCCGCACTTCGATCGTTGGTTCGAGGAATGGGGACTGAAAAAGTATGGAAGCTCCGCCGCCTGGTACCTTCAGTGGAACGCCCCGTTGCTGAATCAGGAATACGCAAGATTTGATCGCCCGTTGTTTTACTGGTACGCCTCCGGCCACATCCTGCAACATCTGAACGAATTGGTGAAATCCATCGACCCCGTGCATCCCACCCGGACTCACAACGTGGGCAGTACCGTGACCAACGGCGGGTTGAGCATTTATGGCCAGGATGACTGGACGATTTCGAAATTTGTCGATGAATATGGGCTGTCCTATTATCCCGACATCCCCACGCGTAGCGCCGAAAGTGACCCTGAGCAGCTCGCGAAAGCGAAGGCGATGTGGGACACGCCCTGGATGACCAGCCTGGAGCTAACCTCGGTCCACGACGCGGCCGCGGCGGTCGGCAAGCCTTTCGTGGTGCCGGAAGTGCAGACGGCCCCCCAGACCGGCTTCACTCGTTACGGCGACGAGCCGGGGTCCGTATTTGACTACAACCGGATTCACATGCTGGTTTGGCAGATTGCCGCTCATGATGGCAAGGCGACGTACTTCTGGCAGTGGCTCCCGCACATGGACGAGTGGCAAGGCTTCGGCCGCGGGCTCGCTGCCACAGATGGCAGCCCTACCGGCCGTGCGGTGGCCGCCGGCGATGCTGCGCGGGCGCTGAATTCCGACCCGGACCTTTTCCTGGATAGTAAACCGCTGGCTCCGCAGGTGGCCGTAGTCTACGACGTGGTGGGCGACTTGAAGGCCAAAGTGCAAGGCGGCGACTGGGATTCGTTCACAGCCAGAAACCTGATCGGGATTTACCGCGCGATGTGGAAAGATCATGTGCGCATCAACATCCTGGACGGGCGGCAGGTGACGGCGGAAAGTCTGAAGCCGTACAAGCTGGTCATCTTCCCCTTCTACCTCTGCCTCCGCAAGAATGTGGCGGATGCCATTGAGACTTACGTGGCGGGCGGCGGCACGGCGCTTGCCGATGCGCGCTTCGGTATCATCAACGAACTCGACCAAGGATATCGGGTAAATCCTGGCGTGGGCATGGAGAAGTTGTTTGGAGCGCGGAGGCACGACCTTTTCGCCAGCCACAACCCATGGGAAATCCGCGTGACGCAGCCGTCGGGGCTGCTGAACGGTGTTACCCTGCCCAGCCACCTCGTGGGCCGTGTCTTTCGCGAGGATTTGCAGCTCGAGAAAGGCAGCGAGGGCAAAGTGGTGGGAGTTTTTGAAAAAACCGGGACGCCCGCCGTCGTCGTGCGCCGCACGGGCAAAGGGCAGACCATTCTTCTGGGATTCTCGCTCGGCATCCCTCTGCTGGGAAATGATGATCCCGGCGCCGCCGCCTTGCTGCGAGCGGTATGGGAATCTGCCGGTGTAAAGCCGCCCATCCGGGTTTCGACTGGAGCAGGCTCCGTACCCTTGGAAGCCGTCGTGCATTCGCGTGGCCTCGCGGATGAAAGGCTCGTATACCTGCTGAATTGGGGACATCATCAAGCGGACGTCACGGCAGAGTTGCCCTGGCCCGGGCAAGCGACGTTGCAAGGAAAAGACATCGTATCTCGACGTTCGGTGCGGATCGAGCACAAGGAGAATCGGGCCATTTTCACCGTAAGCCTTTCTGCGGAGCATGCTGCGGCGGTGCATATTCAGCCTTGAAGACACCACATGCCCTCCTGCTGGATAAGGACTGCGGAACCCACTGAGCGCCGGGCTGACTGAAAGGGCGTTGGCCCGGGCCTCCGTGGTGATGCCGCGGATCGTCGATCGGAATATCCTTGGACCCCGGCCGCATCGACTGTGGGGAACCCGGCGATGACAGCCTTCGCGGTGCGTGGAGGTCCTTGGGGGAGACGAACGGTCTGTAAGCTACGTTTTCTTCGTTGAGAAAAACAGAGAGGAGTGTAGACACGTGAAACGGCGCGCATTTATCGAATTGGTTGGAGCCGGGGCGCTGCAACATGGGCTGGCAGGGCAGGGAAGGGCTCAAACCACCGGTAGGCCCTGCTGGCCCGGAGCGCCGCCTGCGGAAGTGCGGTTGGCAGGCATGAGCCTTACGGAATTGCGGGAGAGTTTTCGCGACCAGCTTTTCAAGGAGCTTCTTCCCTTTTGGGCCAGGCACGGAATCGATGACGAATACGGCGGCATCATGTGCAGCCTGGATTACGACGGTACGCGAGTGAACACCGAAAAGATGCTCTGGTTCCAGGGGCGGGCCATATGGGTTTACAGTTTCCTGTATAACCACTTTGGCAAGAATTCTCAGCATCTGGAGGTGGCGAGAAAGATCAAGGAGTTTGTGTTCACGCACGCGTTGCAGGAAGACGGCTGGTGGGCGGAAGAGTTGTCGCGGGAAGGGAGGGTGCTGCGGCCCTTCAGCGGCGACACAGAAGGAATGTACTTCATCGTCGAAGGCCTGCAGGAGTACGCCGTGGCCAGCGGAGATGACCCATCCCGCGAACTCGCTTCGACGCTCCTGAAGAAACTCTTCCGGTACTTCAATAGCCCGGGGTTTCGCTACCGGGGAGCGGATTTCCAGTATCTGTGGAATAGCAAGCAGGCCGTGCGGCCCCAAGGGCTGTGGTTTTTGAACCTCAACATCCCTACCCAGATGCTCAGGAGGCTTAATGACCCGGAAATCTCCGCTATGACGGGCCACGCCGTGGACGCGATCATGAACAAGCATTACCACCCCGGCATCGGCCTGAATACCGAGATGTTGTATTTCGACTTCAGCCGGCCGCCTGAGGAGGAACGCAAGGTGCGCTTTGGTCACTCGATCGAGGCTTTGTGGATGGTTATGGACGAAGCGGACCGGCGCAAAGATGCTGCCCTATGGCAGACCTGCGCCGAGCGAATTCATCATCATATCGAGGTGGGCTGGGACTACGTCTACGGCGGACTCGCCCAATGGATTAACGTGGATCAGCCCTGTTATCAATGGCCGGTGGAGACTCCGCCGGGGACCAATCTCGAATTACATTTCGCCGGTGAGTACGAATACATGAAGACATTGTGGGGACTGAACGAAGCGATGATCGCGACTCTCAAGGTGTTTGAACGCACGGGTGCGGAGTGGGCGGCAAGGTATTTTGGAATGGCCCACGAGGTGATGGAGGAGAAGTTTTCGCAGAAGAAACGCGGTTACCCGGCAGGACGCATGCTTTTCGCAGACCGCCGGATGACCTTGCAGCCACACGTTGGCCGGCAGGATAACTATCATCCCCTCCGCCAACTGATGTTGAACATCCTGACGCTGGACAGGATGATCGCACGTGGTGCGGCTCTGTTCCGGCCTGCGGCCGATGCATAGCATTGCCGTAAGTGAGTCCATACGATGGCGCCGTCCATACCAAGTGGGCTGAGGCCGCGGAGCAACGGCGGGCGAATCACGACGGCCCGCGCTGGCTGTCGGTTGTCGGGGACTCCATCTCCTGCGGGGCGCGACGAGGTGGGGGGGGAAGGTCGTCGGAGTGCTCGAGTTGGGACCTGATCCGTTCGATGACCAGCCAGACAACTCCCAGGAGGGCCGGCAGCAGAATGGCGAAAGCAAACCAGAGCAGTGCGGTGTCCACGGCGGCACCGAAAGGCAGGGCGTAAGGCGAGAGCAACAGGGCGGCCACGCCTTCGCGCACGCCGCTGAACGAGAGCGGCAAGTCTCCGGCCAGCACGATGTAAGGCCAGGTGGCGACTACAGTGGTGAAATCGGCAGGGGCGAAGGCGCGAAGGATGAAGTAGAACGAGGCCAATGCCGCCCACAAGGCCCCCAAGGCCATGATCGCGAATCGCAGCATCTGAACGGGCGGCAGGTCAGAGGCTATTTCCGCCAGGTACCCGTGGAAATGCCGGGACCTGCGCACCAGCTGGGCGAGATGGGCGAGCAGGCCGGGGAAGCCCATCATCACGGGAAGCAGCGCCAGCCACGTGGCCACCCCGAGGACGGCGGCGGGCTGGGGCACCAGGAAAAACAAGCTGGCTCCCACCAGCGTGAGCAACGCCCAGACATCCAAGGATCGGTCGACGAGCGTCGAGAGCCCGACCTGGGTTCGTTCGTGCTTACGGACGAAGATGCAGCGCCCCAACTCGCCCAAGCGGGGGGTGATCAGTCCCACCGCGAAACCTCCGAACAAGGTGCGCAGCGATTGCCGCGCACGCGCTTGGCCTGCGGTAGCCATCAAGCGGTGCCACTTGTAAGCGCGCAGGGAGAAAAGGACCAGAAAGCAGAAAACCGCCAGCAGCAGGCTAGCCAGTTCCAAGCTGCGAAAAGCTATCCGCAAATTTGCGAAGGGTACACGCCAGAGAGTCACGCTGGCGACGCCTACGGAGAGGACAGCCTGCCTCCAAGGAAACGAAAGTGCCACTAGCCACTTCCCGCCCGAGGGGCGTGCATGGGACTTTCCAGGCGGGATTCCCGCTTCAGCTTCCGACTCGCCCACAGCATGCACCCGTTGAGCCGTTCCCGCGCGCCCCGTTTCCCTTACCAAGGTCGAGCGCTAGGAACGGCGCCCCGTCTGCCCAGCGGATCTTCTCAAAGCTTCTGGCGCCGGGGGCCACGTCCTGCCGGCCCTGGCGGGCATGTGATCTTCCGCTCCCGTACGCGCTGACAGTAGGCAGTCAAGTTTAGCGCTTTCCTGACCCTCGGTTTATCCCCGGCAGTAGGAGAACCCACGGTTGGAACAAGAGCGCCAGCCAAAGGCTCCGATTCGGGACGCGCCTGAGAGCCGGGCACGACTACTCGGAGCCGCCCACGCGCACCCACAGATGGGCGATCGCCTTTTGGCCCAGCCGGTTAGCGCGCTCCACATGTACGATGTAGTCCCCCGGCGTTGAGAAGGAGTGCGAGGTGATGGCGAATCCATCCTTCGCATGTTCCTCGACATTGCCATCTGACTTGGTCGTGGCGGTGGCGCCGTCGCCGAATGACCAAGTCTCTTGTCCATCCGTCGTGCCAAACGTCCGGACTTTGAAAGTGACCGGCTTTCCCGGCGCAATGCCCATGGTAGGGAAGTACGCGGCTTGAATCGACGGCGGCACCTGCTCAGGATGTTTCGGATCGAGCACGTTGACCGTCTCGAAGTCGTAAGCGATGCGGCCGCGGTCGTCGGTGATCATCAGGATTTCGCTGTAGGTACCGGCTTTCGAGTAAGACCTCTTGACTTTCGATCCCGAGGCTTTCTCGCCATCAGTGAAAGTCCAATCGTAGCGGGCAATGTGCGACGCACTCCATGATCGCGACCCATCCAGCGTTGCTTTTTCTCCCACGAGGACGGCCTCGTGAGGCCGGGCGACAGCAATTAGGGAGGGCTTGTACTGCCGCTGGTAGGCTTCCCACAAGAACGCATACCCCTCCTGAGTCCCCAATTTCCCAGAGACCTGCCGGCTGACGATCTCGTAATGGAGGTGTGCCCAGCCGCCGCTCCCGCCCTCTTTTCCGAGCGTGCCGATCTTCTGCCCCATAACGACCCGTCCGCCCAGCTTTACCGACGGGTCATACGAGTACAGGTGCGTATAGCGATGGTACCAGCCCCGCTCATCCTGCACCCAAATCGTATCGTTGAAATCCCTGTCGATGCTGGCATTGTCTTTTTCTTTGTCGATCACGGCGGTTCCAAGTCCCACCACGAGGCCGCTGGTCGCGGCGATGACGTCCACCAAGCCCTCGGCCCCGCCAATATCGAGGCCCGCGTGATAGTAGATCTTAGCTGAGCTGATACGCTCACCCTCGTCGACGTAGGTCGGTTCGTTGCCCATTTGGGTTCGTGAGGCGAACCAGCGCTGCCGAACTGGATAAACCATCGATCCCGACGGCATGAAGAGCGACCCCGCGGGCCAGAGACGCAGGCGGGCGTCCTTTACAAGCCCCCAGTGATCCTGATTGGTGTTCTGATAGTAGGTCTTGGTCACGGTGCAGTCCGCCTGCACCCCGCCCAGGGTGGCTGGCCGGCGATAGTTCCCGCAGATAAGAGTGGCGCGAGAACCATTAATATCCACTTCCGCACGCGCTTCCCGGATCGCCGAACGAGCTTTGTCGCGAGTTTCACTGATGGAGAGCAGCTTCACGGTCGCGCTCTTGCCATCCACGAACTGGACTCGATCGGTCGCGCCCACGTCAATATCCACGACGCGGAACAAGGGTTGTTGGGCAACTGCCAGGCTGGCGAAGAAAAACATGAACGGCATTGGTTTGTGCATGGCTTTTGTGCTCACTCCGAATTCTTGACTTCGACTTGGCGCGAAACCATACCTCCGCCGCTCTCTCGGGTCAAGCTCAGTTCGCCTGGACCGCGGTTGTTTGCGAGCATGGCGATGGGGGACGTGAATTCGCCCTCGTGGATCAGACGCCGGAACTTGCTGCGCTGGCCCTGGAGAGGATCGCCGTGCTTAGAGAACAGAAGAACCTGGACCCGGATATCGATGAGACCTATTACCCGGGATTTCCGGCCTGCAGGCGCTTGTCCATCGCCAAAACTCCATCGGCTCGAAATCCGTTGATTATTCAGGTCGTTACCTCCACACTCCAACCCATGATTGAGACGCTGCGATGGCTGGCCATTTTCATGATTGCGACTCTTAGAGAACACCGTGACTTGGCCCTGGAGAATCTGGCTTTGCGACAGCAGCTGGGAGTGCTGAAGAGAAGGGATGGAGTTTCCAGACTGAGGAAGGGCGACCGATTGTTTTGGGTGGTGCTTTCCCGAATCTGGGCCTGCCCTTCGCCAAAACCAGATCGGGTTCCTAAACTGCCTCGATCTCGGGTTACACGACGCTTCTTAATAATGTTAGCGCTGCGCGGCTAACCTGTTGAAATTGCTGCCGCATGAGTTTTGGCGAGGGACACGGTACCGCATCAACCTGAGAAGCCCTGAGCCCACCGCCCTCGCGTTCTCTGAAACTTCTCACAGTCTATTCAAGAAGTCGGCCTAGTAATTTTGCTTAAACGCGACCGACAACGAACCGGGTTCACAGGGACCGCACGCTCTCGCGCTCGACAAGTTGGGTGGGGAGGAGACGTTTGGCGAAGGGCATATTGGGCCGACGCAGTCTCTCCAAGAGCAACGTCATGCAGGCGTGGCCAATCTCATTCGTGGGAACGCGCAGCGTGGTGAGAGGGGGCTCCATGAGCAGGGCAGTTTCGCGGTCGTCAAACCCGATCAAGCTTACTTCCTCGGGTATACGCACACCCCTACGGCGTAGACTCCGCCACAATCCAAAGGCAATCTCGTCGTTGCCCGCGAGAATCGCCGTCGGGGGATGCGTCCTTTGGAGAAGCTGTGGTCCTGCCCATTCTCCGTACTCAACGAAGGCGGCCTCGCGCCGCGCAGTCATGGATAAAGGGCGGAGTCCGGACACGGCCATCGCACGCAGGTAACCTCGATGCTGTTCTTGGAACCATGGATAGTTGATATCGCCGACGAACGCCACCGAACAATGCCCTCGTCCAATGACGTACCGGGCAGCCGCAAACTCCGCCTGAGTTCCATCGTACCCAACTTGGTCAAAGTGCCGCCGACGTCGGGACCCGAACACGTTGTTCCCAAAGGCCACGAAGGGAATACCCAGTGTCTCAATTCGTCGGATGAGGTTCGTGTATATCGCGCCGGCAAGGATCACGCCGTCAGTCCATCCTTGCTCCAGGAGGATAGGGGGAAGAGACAGCTGGGCTGCAGGACACTCCTCGCTCCCATGCACCGCCACGAATACGACATGGTGTTTGAGCGAACTGGCACAGGCTTCGACACCGTGCAGAATTCCGGCATGCAAGGGATGCAGGAAAGGCCGATTGCTCAGGATGAAACAAACCATCTCCGACCGGCCCCGCAGGATCCGCCGGGCTTGTGCGTTGGGTCGAAATCCAAATTCTTGCATTACTGCGGAAACGCGATCTAATGTAGATTGGCGGACTTGCTTCCCACCATTGAGAACTCTTGATACAGTTCCCACCCCAACGTGTGCTTCACGGGCAATATCCCTTATAGTAATCGAACGCTTAGTCGGGCTCACGAATTGGCTCTCTAGCTTCCCAATCTCCATGATGCAGGTGGCTGGCTCCGGGTAGTATGACGTCCTGCGGCTTGCACAATTGGACCTTAGCACAATTGTCGGTTTGAGGGAACTGACGTTGACGAGACCCGCGGAGAGGTAGGCCCGATCCACTGGGGAAGCACCCTCCATGAAAACGCCTTTCAGTGGGGACAACCACGCGGCCAGCGAGAACACATCATTAGGAGGGAGCCACGTTTGTGTGGAACGACCGCCAAGCGTGAGGGACTGATTTTCCTCGTGAACTTTTCGCTTGACAGTACGGCTCATCGGGGCGTATACGGGCTCGGTGGAACTAGTTCCAAGGTGTTAGGTGGCCAGTCGAGGATTACGCGGGGTAGTCTTCTTGCACGGGAAAGTGCCGGGTGCGTGAGAGAGCAATCTCGATGAACCGCGCTTTAGGCATTGTGGGCGTGAGCGCCCCACGCAGATCTCGCGCTCCTGCCCAGCCGCAATACACAAGAAGCTGCTTCTAAGCCACGATCTCCAGTGGCTTGCGGGCACCCTTCTTGTCCAAATGGATGCTTGGACTCTCAACTCGCTTGTGGGTGTGGCGGTCGACAAAGACTTTGCCGGGAGGTTTCTGATGAAAAGAATAGCTGTTTCTCTCGCAGTACTTCTCCTCTGCGTCTCGACCATCGTTTGGGCGCAGGATACGGCCAACATCGTAGGTACGGTCACAGATCCTACAGGTGCTGTGATTCCGAATGTTAAGGTCACGGTGAGCAACCCCAATCGTGGCTTCAGTCGAGAGTCGATCAGCAGTACGGCAGGCGAGTATGCGCAGACGAGTATCCCGATTGGCAACTACGTGATCACCGCCGAGGCCGCGGGGTTTCAGAAGCTGGTGCGGTCGGGGATCACAGTGCAGGTCGGGCAGACCCTCCGCGTGGACCTGCAAATGACGGTTGGCCAGCTCACTCAGGAGGTCACAGTGACTGGCAATGTGGCCAAAGTTGAGACCGACACGGCCGCAGTCTCGGACGTGATCACCGGCAGGCAAATCGAGGGCCTGAACCTCAACGGCCGGAACTTCCTCGGATTGACCATGCTGGTTCCGGGTGCGGTTCCCAATGATGGCGCGGAAGGGATGCAATTGGGCCACAGCGGGGCCACGACACCCGCCTCCTTCAGCGGGGCTCGTCAGGAATACAGCAACCTAGAGATCGACGGCGGCAATAACTCCGACGAAGGCTCGGGTGCAAACGGCGGTGACACCACCCCCGCCCTTGAATCCATCGCCGAATTCCGCATCTCCACATCAACCTATGGTGCCGACGTCGGACAGCACGCCGGAGCCATCATCGAAGTCGCCACGAAAGGCGGCACACAGAAGTTCCATGGAAACGCGCACGAATTCGTCCGTAATGACATTCTGGACGCCAATGCCTGGTTCCTGAACCAGCAAATCGCTCCCGCCGGCGGGAAAGCCCCCAAACAGCCCTTGAAATGGAACACCTTCGGCTACAACTTCGGCGGTCCCTTTTACATTCCTGGTCACTACAACACGAGCAAGTCGAAGACTTTCTTTTTCTGGACCCAGGAATGGGCCAAGTACCGCTCCGGCGACGTCATTAGAGGGCGTGTTCCTACGCTTCTCATGCGCCAAGGTGACTTCAGTGAATGCGATCCTGCCTCCCCTAACTTCAATCCGACGCTCGCTGACCGCGGCTGCGTGGTGCCAACGGACCCAGCAACCGGGAACCCGTTCCCTGGCAATGTTGTCTCCGTGGACCCCAACGCGAAGGCCTTGCTGGACGCGTTCATCCCTCTGCCCAATAGTGGTGTCAACGACTATGTATCAGCACTGAGCCGGCCTACGAACTTTCGTCAGGAACAGATTCGTGTGGACCACAATATCAGTGAGAAAGCGCGCGTGTTTGTTCGTTTCACCAACGATAGCTGGAGGCGCCGTGAGGTTCCTTCGCTCTGGAGCGGTGCCGACTACGACACCACCGCCACGGATTTCGATTGCCCGGCCCATTCGGCGGTCCTGAACATTTCCTACAGCTTCAAGCCGAATCTCATGAATGAGTTTGTCATGGGTTACGCGGATGACCCGCACTTCATGTACCCCCTGGCAGGGCCTGGCAGCCCAGTCCATTCCATCAACAAGACATCGGACTGGAATGTCATCCCGCTGTTCCCCCAGAACGCGACCAACGTCTTGCTTCCCGGAGTCGGGATCGCCGGTGGCGCCGGTTTTGGCGCCTACGTCACTTCGGCGTTTTATCCCTACTTTAACAACAACCCCGTCATCACCTTTAAGGAGAAGCTTGCCTGGGTAAGAAGCAAGCACACCTTGAAGTTCGGGTTCTTCCTGGAGAAGTTTCGGAAGAATGAAACCTTCGGCGCTCCCCCGCAAGGCGAACTTTCGTTTGACGGGTCGAGTCCGATTAGCACGGGCAACGCTCTGGCCGACATGTACCTGGGGAGAATCACACAATACTCGGAAGGTTCAGCAACGTTGCTTGGTGTCCCCGTCGGTGGGTATAACAAGGGTCACTGGCGGCATACCCAGTTCGATCCGTATGTCCAGGACGATTGGAGAGTTAATCGTAAGCTAACCTTGAACATCGGTGTGCGTTACTACCTATTTGTGCCAATCCATGACGTGACGCGCCCGACGATTGACTCCAACTTCATCCCTTCCCTTTACAGTGAAGCGGCTGAAGCCCTGCTGGACGCGAGCGGGAACTTGATTAAAGACCCTGCCACCGGCCACATACACGATTTCACCAGTTATGGCAACGGCATCGTCCAATGTGGAGCGGGCGGGCAGCCCAACGGCTGCCAGCACGGCTACTACAACACACTGGGCCCGCGGATTGGCTTCGCCTACGACCCGTGGGGTACAGGGAAAACCGTCATTCGCGGGGGATACGGACTCTATTTTGAGCCGAGTAATGGGAATGAGGCCAACACCGAAGGTCTGGAAGGCAATCCACCTTCCACGCAGTCTCCTTCCGGCTACAATATCATTGGCTATCAAAACATCATGCCCGGCGCTTACGGGCCGACGGGCAGCCTCCAGGCGATTCCTCCCTATCAGAAGTCTCCCAGCGTCCACCAGTACAGCTTGGGCATTCAGCGCGAATTCTCGGGCAACAACGTTCTGGGGGTCAGTTACGTCGGTAGCCTGGGGCGGCACTTGGCGCGCAACCACGACTTGAACCAGATCCGGATCGGAACGACCGCGAAAAATGTACCGCCGCTCGCGGGACTGGTTGGAACCGTGGCCGCCGACCCCGCGAATGGTGTGCCGGGAGATTTGGGCCAGACTCTGTGCGGCGCTTCGGGAGATTGTGATGTGCAAACAGCCATGATCTACAACGAAGCAGCGCGTATCTTCTTTGTGCCGTACCGTGGTTATCGGACCATTGGTATGAAGGAGAACACTGCAGTTTCAAACTACAACTCACTGCAGGTGAGCTTCCGTCATCCCTTTGGACACGGCATCAGCGTGCAGACTGCTTACACCTGGTCACACATGATCGACGACTCCACGAGTACCTACTTCCAAACTGGTGTCGATGACTCGGATCTCTCGCGCTGGCGGGCGACTTCGGACCTGAACCGGACGCACGTGCTCATGATCAACTACGTGTATGACATGCCCTTCTTCAGGAATTCCTCCAATTCGATCCTGAAGAACTACCTTGGCGGTTGGCAGATCAGCGGCATCAACTCCTTCTTCACCGGAACGCCAAGGGACTTCTCTTGCGGAGTCGACGGCTACAGCAGTGGGTTGGGACAGGGAGTCCGCTGCAATTCCCTGGGAAAAGTGCAAATCAAGAAAGGCATGATCAATGACCCTACCTATGGCCCCGTTCCCGGTTGGTATGATCCGTCCGTGGTCGGACAAGTGACCTACGATCAACTTCTGGCCAACGGCCAACCCGGAATGTTCGGCTACATGGGACGTAATCCGCTGACCGGCCCGGGTCGCAACAACTGGGACCTGGCATTGCTCAAGAACTTCTCGATGCCCTGGGTTGGTGGCGAACGCTCTAACCTCCAATTCCGTCTCGAAACGTTCAACACCTTTAACCACCCGCAATGGAATGGAGTTAATGCGGGCTGTAACGGCTCAATCGCCTTTGGCCAGCCTTGTAATGCGGCCGGCCTGGGCCTGGGAGAAGTGTCTGGCGCGTGGAATCCCCGGGTTATCCAATTGGGCCTAGCGTTCAACTTCTGACACGTACGTGAGGTCCCATCCGAGCCGTCTGCCTTCAGAAGGCAGCACGGCTCGGATGGGGCAAATGCTCGAACGATCAACATTCCTTCTCCGCAGTAACTCCGGAATGCCCGACCGCACTAGTGCCTGTGAATGCGAGGCCCCCCGACACTTGTTGATCAGGCAACCAACCTCCGCCAGAGAGCAAGTCACAGCTCAAAAGGAAAATTACTTTCCAGGAAAGAAGTTGGCAGTGGATGGGTTCGTACATATCGCTGTAAAAGGAGAAATTTGTTATGTCCAGTCGCCGTACTTTTATCCAACAAGCCTTGGGCGGGTCTGCCGCCCTGGCTGCTTACGGCTTATCTCCATCAAGCCGCGTCTTAGGAGCCAACAACCGCGTCCGAATTGGTCTGATCGGGGGTGGAGGCCGCGGTCAAGAGATCTTCAAGGCTGCCCTGAAGTGCCCCAACGTTGAGGGCGTCGCCGTGGCCGACGTTTACACCCGCCGTCTCGACGAGGTTAAGGGGTTCGTTCCGAGCATCACCACCTACCGGGACTTCCGCAAGCTGCTCGATGATAAAAGCATCGACGCTGTGCTGATCGCGACTCCGCAGCACCAGCACGCCCTGAACTTCGTCCCGGCCCTGCAGGCGGGCAAGGATGTTTACCAGGAAAAGACCATGGCGTTCGATCCCGATCACGCTAGGCGCATGCGCAAAGCGCTGAAAGGCTCCGGGCGCGTGGTGCAGGTCGGCATTCAATCCACCAGCGGAGGTGGCGTCGCCAAGGCGCGCGAATACCTCAACCCCGAGCACATCGGGATGATCACGCAGCTCCACACGCACCATTACCGCAACGCGCCCTACGGTGGCTGGAAGCGCAAGATTCCTGCCGATTGCGACCCGCAGCACGTCGACTGGAAGGCTTTTCAGGGCGAGGCGAAGGATTATCCCTTCGACCCCAACCGCGTCATGAACTGGCGCTTTTACTGGGACTACTCCGGTGGCAACGTCTTTGAGAACATGGTCCACCAGGTAGGCTTCTGGTACAAGGTGCTGGACCTGAAGATTCCGGTGAAGGTCACCATGAGCGGCGACAACTACTTCTCACCTGACATGGAGCTGCCCGACACCATGGACGTCTCCATGAACCAGCCCGAGAAGATCCTGTTCACATGGAACTCCATGTTCGGCAACCGCCTGTATGGCGAAGGGTACGACCTGGCGCTCGGCAACAAGGGAACCATCTTCCGCGACGACCGCGAGCGCTTTCGCTACGTCCCGCAAGGCGGGAGGCATTCCGAGGGCGCTAGTGAAGGCGCCGGGGCCTCCAGCAAGTCTCCGGACATCGTCGGTGAGGATGACGCTACCGGCCCGCACATGCAGAACTTCATGGACTGCGTGCGCAGCCGCAAGGAGCCCAACTGCCCCTTCGAGCTCGGCTTCCGCTCCGCGATTGCCTGTCAGATGGCTATTGCTTCTTACCGGCAGGGGCGAACGGTGCGCTGGGATCTCAAGACCGAAGACATTGTTTGACGTGCGGATGCGGCTCGCCGCCGCTGACGAGTAGCTGTAGTTTTCCAGTCGAAAGTTGAAAGAGGAGGATCCCGCGCCTCTGCGTCTATCGGTAGGCGCCGTCCTGGCCCGCGAGAGGAGGAATTGAAATGCGCAGATTACTGCCCAGTCTCTTCACAGTCTTCGCCCTTGCCACGATAGTCTTGATCTCCTCTATCTCCTCTGCGCGAGCGCAACAACTTCCCACAGGCAATCCTAAGGATTTCAAAGTCAAGACCTGTCTCCATTCGGTTAGCTACGCGGGAGTCTGGCGTGGGCAAGCCGTTCTATCAGTGGATGATTTCCTGGTCAAAGCCAAGGAGCTGGGCTTTGACGGTGTGGAGTTGATGGCCAAGCGGCCCCATGTTTCGCCGCTGGATTATGATGATGCAGCGCGCAAGAAGCTCCGGGCCCGGATCAAAGAACTCGGCCTCAAACTGGTGGCACTGGCGGCTTATACCGATTTTACGACCGGGATGGACAAGCCGGGCATTCCCCAAGTCGAGATTCAGGCTGCCTACGTGGGCGAACTGGCACGTCTGGCACGAGACCTGGACACAAACGTAGTACGTGTTTTCACCGGTTACGAGAGAGCGGGCATTCCCTACGACAAGCAGTATGCCACGGTCGTGGAAGGGCTGCGTTTGGCCGGCCAAAGGGCGGCAGAATACGGCGTCATCCTGGCTGTACAGAATCATCACGACATTGGCGTGAGCCCCGAAGCCATGTATTGGCTGCTGAAAGAGGTTAATCATCCCAACGTTAAGGTCGCCTGGGATGCCTGGAGTCCCACGATGCAGGGTTTGTCTCCTGAGGAAATCCGCGAGTCGGTCCTCAAGATGAAACCCTTCATCATTCACACGACCGCTGCGCAGTATGCGCGCCAGCCCCGCTTCCACTATCTGCCTGATTTGGTGCACTACTTAAGGGATGAACCCATCAACCTTGAGGTACCGATGGGCCCGGGCGTGGTTGACTACGACACTTTCATCGGCGCGCTCAAGGAGATCGGTTACCAGGGTTACATTGCATATGAGATCTGCGCCGTGACGGAAGGTGGAGGGTCGGTTGAAAACCTCGACCGCACGGCAAGATCGTTCCTCGAATATGTAAGGAAATTCCGCTAACTGCATGACCTGTCTTTGAAGGCTCGTGAATTGGAGACAGGCTACAGAGTGGACAGCACCAAAAAGGAGCCTAATGACAATGAACAAGGATGGTGTGGATAGAAGACGATTCCTCCAGACGGCCGGGGCTGCGGCTGCTACTACTCTTTCTTTCAGTGTCGGGGCGGAAGCTCGAACAAGCCCTGCCATCCCCAACAAACCGCCGCGCCTGCTTTCAGGATGCTGTGCCTACTCCTATGGCAAGTACCTTGAAAAGGGTCAAATGACCATGGAGGACTTCATTCTCAAAGGAGTGGAACTCGGCATCGACGGCGTGGATATGACAACCTATTGGTTCAAGTCCACGGAACCTGAATACCTGTTCGGCTTGCGCCGCTTTGCCTTCCGGCATGCGGTTTCGTTCTCCGGAGCGGCAATCGGAACGAATATGTGCCAGCAGGATCCGGCCAAGCGGGCCGATGAAATTCAGAAGATGAAGAAGTGGATCGATGCCACCGACACGCTGGGCGCGTCACACCTGCGCGTGTTTGGGGGAGAAGTACCAAAGGGCGTTTCGGAGGAACTAGCCATCCAGTGGGTGGCGGAGGCTATGAAAACCGCCTGCGAGTATGCCGCAACCAAAGGCGTCATCCTGGGCATCGAAAGCCACGGCGGCATTACTTCGAAATCCTCCAATATCATCGAGATCCTCAAGCGAGTGGATTCACCTTATGCCTGCTGCAACCTCGACATCAGCAATTTCAAGGAGAATCAGTATGCTCAAATCGAGGCCTTAATCCCTTATGCCACCCACACCCACATTCGCGATCGATTTGGCCAGAGCAAGGAACCGATCGACCTCGAGCGCGTCTGGAAAATGTTCGCCAAAGGGGGGTATCAGGGGTACATGTCCGCCGAATATGAGTCCGAAGAGGATCCAATGACTGGCGTGCCCAAGCTGGTGGAGAAGATCAAGGCCTTGTGCAAGAAATATTCCAGTGTTTAACCTTGCGCCTCACAGGATTGCTTCACCGCGCTTCGTGCCAGCAAGGTCCTGGAATCCTGCCGTGCCACGATGACAGCGTCCAGGGGTGCACCGCGATGCACGTCCCTTCTATGATCTGTGAAAATCCCCAATCGCATACGACGGAGGAGTATATGACATTGAATTTACGGCAGTGGATATCACAGGCAACTCTCACCCTCTTGTTTCTCGCGTGGGCTGGCCTGGCTCTTGCACAGCCTGCACGAAGCAAAAAGGTTTACGTGGTTACCGACATGGAGGGCGTAGATGGTATCGTCGGAAAATGGGAAGAGCAATGCGATCCATTCAAGAGCCCTCGCTGGGCAGAATCCCAAAAGTTACTCACCGATGAAGTTAATGCTGCTGCCGAGGGTCTCTTCCAAGGCGGCGCAACCGATATCGTTGTGGCCGATCTCCATGACAGCAGTCGCTCACTCTCTGTCGCGGGTATTGAGCCGCGAGTCCGGCTACTCCAGGGGCCCGGCATCTCACCCACCATCGAGCTCGACTCATCGTACGCCGCAGTGATCTTCATCGGACAACATGCCATGGCGGGGGCGGAGAATGGCATCCTGAGCCACTCGTACGCGTTCGAGATTCAGAATATCTGGGTCAATGGCAAGCCCACCGGTGAAATCGGTGGCCGCGTCATGCTCGCCGGCTACTTCGGAGTACCGGTGATCATGCTTTCTGGTGATGCTGCGGCCTGCAAGGAAATCCACCAGCTTGTTCCCGAAGCGGAGTGCGCGGAAGTGAAATCCGGTGTGAGTCGGACCGGCGGATACCTGCTTTCGCACCCAGCCGCCTGTAAACTCATTAGCGAGAAAGCGCGCCGCGCCATGGAGCGTCTGTCGGAGTTTAAGCCTTATAAGGTTGAAGGGCCGGTCGAAGTGAAGGTGGAAGTCACGGTTGAAGGCCAGGGAATCATCCGTCCGCGGGACGGCGTCGAACCCTTAAACGCGCGGACCACCGTTTACCGGGGGAAGGATATCGTCGACGCGTGGTTGAAGTGGAGTGACTTTTGATTCTTGATTTTGGTTCCTGGTGCCATGACCAAAAGCCGCTTGGTGCCGTGATTACAGATGTTACCTGGGGAGCGTATTGATCAGACATCAGCGACAAGACATTTCTGTGCGACGATGATCGAGAGGAGTCCCGAGGCAATGAAACCCCTCACACGGCGACACGTCTTTGGGCAGTCAATTCAGTGGGCGGGCACGCTGGCTGCAGGAATGACCGTAGTAGGAGCCGCCGACAGCTCATCAAGTAGCAAGCCTAAACCAAAGATTATCGTGACGGGAGCCCACCCCGACGATCCTGAAACCGGGTGCGGAGGAACGATCGCCCGGTTCGCTGATCTCCAGTACGAAGTAGTGATCCTCTATCTTACCCGGGGAGAAAGGGGCATTAAAGGCAAGTCCTATGAGGAGGCCGCTGTCGTCCGATCGGCAGAGGCGCAAAAGGCTTGTGAAATCTTGAAAGCCCGCCCGGCATTCGCCGGCCAGGTGAATGGGAGAGTCGAAGTAAACTATGATCGCTACGATCAATTCCGGGCAATTCTGGAAGCAGAGCAGCCGGACGCGGTTTTTGCGCACTGGCCCATTGACACGCACGAGGATCATCGGGCCAACTCGTTGTTGGTCTACGATGCTTGGCTGAGATTGCGACGGCGATTCGCCCTCTATTACTTCGAGGTGATGACAGGCATGCAGACCTCGCAGTTCTGGCCGACGCACTTTGTCGATATTTCCCCGGTCGAGCCCCGAAAACGTGCGGCATGTTTCGCTCATGCAAGCCAAGAGCCGGAAGAGTTCTACCGCGTTCACGACGAAATGAACCGCTTTCGCGGCATGGAGTTTGGCTGCAAATACGCCGAGGCTTTTATCCACCATGAACAAAGCCCAGAGATAGACCTCCCTCCGCGCCTGCCGTAGGGAGTCAAAGCGCATATAGCATTGCAACGACCATCTGCCATCTCGCCGGGAGACTCTGAGATGAGACTCGCACATGATAGGCGCGCATCACCTCGAACGCCTGTGGCGTTGTATCTCATCCCCATCCTCATGGTTCTTCCTACTACCGCACCGTTGACTGCTGGGGGGCAGGATTCAAAGTACACCAGCCGCGCCCCAGTTGACGATGCCACCTTCGCTCAGATTGCCGATCTATTTCAGTACGACCGTGAACTCCCCTTGAATGCTGTCACACTTGGATCCTGGCCGTACCGGATACCTTATGTCATTGAGAAAGTTGCCTATCGCAGTACACACAACGAGACCGTGCCCGCTTACTTTGCCCATCCCGTTTTGGAGCAGGGCAGACGCTATCCCGCAGTATTGCTGATTCACGGGTCCAATGGCATCTGGGGCAAGAACGAAGACTGGGTACTGGATTGGCTCGACGTAATTGCGCGCTCGGGCCGTTGCGTGCTGGCCATCGACAACTACGGATTCGGTGAGCGAATGCACGATGAACATGTCGATGGGGAAAAGCTGTTGCCCTACGAAAAACGTGACTTGGTCGTTCAAACGGTCATCGATCAACGGCGAGGCATCGACTACCTGCTCACGCGGCCTGAAGTTGATCCCGGGAAAATCGGACTCTTAGGCGGTAGTCGTGGTGGCTGGATTGGAGCGATGGTTGCCGGGTTGGACCACCGCCTGGCTGCGATGGCCCTGGTCGTAACGCAGGAAAGCGACGGGGGAACTAGCGATCCGGCGTTGCGTTACCAGCACACACTCAACTTCGTGCCTCGGATCACTGCTCCGGTCATCTTGGTGAATGCGACAAACGACAAGCCCCCGCGCGCAGAGCTTGCCAAAGAGATAATGGGAATCCTCAGGGTGCCCAAGCGCCAGGTCTGGTATGCGACAGGGCACTACATCCCGCCCAAGGGTGGCAACAAAGAAGTACTGGAATGGTTCGACACCTACCTGAAATAGATATGAGTGCCAACGTGGATGTGCCAGAAGCCGAAAGGGACTGTACTTCGGCCTGACCTAATGGAATGGACCCATCCCGGTTTCTGGAGTGGTGGAGTTCAAGGTAAGTTCCATGGCTCAGAAGGGAGGGAGACCCATGAGGGTTACGACGATTGGTTTGGACATTGCCAAGCAGGTGTTTCAGGTGCAGGGAGGGGGTGAGCAAGGGAAAGTGGTTCTACGACGCAGGCTTCCTCCGGAGCAGGTTGCGCTGTTCTTCGCCAATTTGCCTCCGTGTCTGGTCGGCCTGGAAGCCTGTGGGGGAGCGCACTACTGGGCACGGCGGCTCAGTGGGTTCGGCCATACGGTTCGACTGATGGCGCCCCAGTTCGTCAAGCCGTATGTGAAATCCAACAAGAACGACCGCAATGATGCCGAGGCCATCTGCGAAGCGGTCAGCCGACCGCAGATGCGCTTTGTGCCCGCGAAGTCGGTCGAGCAGCAAGACATCCAGGCGCTGCATCGGGTCCGGAGCCGATTGGTGAGTTTGCGGACTCAACTTGCCAACCAGGTGCGGGGGCTGCTGACGGAATACGGGATCGTGCTGCCGCTGCATGTCGGTCAGGTCCGGCGAGGCTTGCCGGAGATCCTCGAAGATGGAAGCAACGAGCTGACGGCTTTCAGTCGGCGACTGTTTGCATCTCTCTACGCCGAACTCGTGGAGCTGGATGGCAAGATCGAAACCATCGAGGAACAAGTGAAGGCCGTTTACCAGGCCAGTGAGCCCTGCCAACGGGTTGCGGCGGTCGAAGGGATCGGCCCGGTCACCGCAATAGCGCTGGTCGCCGCCATGAGCGATGGGAAGACCTTTAGAAATGGCAGACAGTTCGCCGCCTGGCTCGGCTTGGAGCCCAGGCAACACTCCAGCGGCAGCAAACTGCGACTGTTCGGCATCAGTAAGCGGGGACTACCCTGGAACTCGCCTTATGATTGGTACAGAAAAAGGGGGCAGGTCAGGGCGACCCCTATCTGCGCACTCTGCTGATTCACGGAGCTCGTTCGGTGGTTTATCGGGCCGGGCATGAGACCGACAGTCGCAGTCGGTGGATTGCGGACAAGCAGCGGCGACTGGGTACCACGAAGGCCTGTGTGGCGCTGGCAAACAAGAATGCTCGGATCGTGTGGTCGTTGATCGCACACCAGGAGGTGTCCTTCACCAAAACCCCATCGGCTCGAAATCCGTTGATTATTCAGGTCGTTACCTCCACACTCCAACCCATGATCGAGACCCTGCGATGACTGGCCATTTTCATAATTGCGACTCTTAGAGAACGCCGTGACTTGGCCCTGGAGAATCTGGCTTTGCGACAGCAGCTGGGAGTGCTGAAGAGAAGGAATGGAGTTCCCAGACTGAAGAAGGGCGACCGATTGTTTTGGGTGGTGCTTTCCCGAATGTGGGCCCCTTGGCGACAGGCCTTGCACAGGGTGAACGGTGACACGGTCGTCGGCGGGCAGCGGAAAGGCTTGAGGGTTTATTGGGCCAGAATTTCGAAGCGGAAAAGTGGGGGTGGGCCGCAAGCGAGTTCGGAGGTCAGGGCTTTAATCCAGGGGATGGCGACCGCGAACCCGTATGGGGGTGCGCCTCGCATTCATGGGGAACTGCTCAAATTGGGAACGGAGATTCCCGAGCGCACGGTATCCCGACGGAGGCCCAGGTACAGGAAGCCACCTTCCCAGACTTGGAAGGCTTTCTTGAATAACCCTGTTCAGGGTTTGGTCTCGGTTGACTTCTTCACGGTGCCCACGGTCAGTTTTCGAGGGTTATTCGTTATTGTCGCGCTGGCGCCTCAGCGCCGGCGCGTCGTGCATTTCAACGTGACGGAGCATCCGACGGCGGCTTGGACCGCTCAGCAAATCCTGGAAGCGTTCCCCGACGACACGGCGCCACGATATTTGATCAGAGATCGGGACCCGATCTACGGGGAATGTTTCCGCCATCGCCTCAGAGACCTGGGCACCAGCGAAGTCCTGACCGCACCGCCAAGCCCTTGGCAAAACCCGTTTGCGGAAAGGCGGGTGGGCTCCATCCGGCGCGAATGCTTGGATCACAGGATCGTGCTGGGAGAGAAGCATCTGCGCAGAATCCTGAAAAGTTATTTCGATTACTATCTGGGTTCGAGAACTCACCTATCTTGAGCCCAGGACGCTCCGACAACTCGCGTTGTGCAGGGGCCGGAGGCGGGACAGATCGTGGAGATCTCGACGGTCGGTGGCCTGCACCATCGCTACGAACGGCGCGCTGCGTAACCGATGGCAGCATGGGCCTGCCGTTCCCTACCTCGAAAACTGCAACCTGCCTCGCGCCAGGGGGGCGCTTGTCGGCGCAAAGGCTCGACCAGCCCGATGAGATCACCGACCAGAGACCGAGGCACGGAGCGACGGGCCGAGACTGCGGTCTTTGGGCGGCTGTTTTTGTAGCGAATGCATCATTATCGCGTTTTGGCGAACGACAACCTCACAATTCAAACTCGGGTGTTAAGGGCGGGTCGCCATCGCACAAGCGAGAGCATAGTAAGGTCCAAATTAGGGCGAGACCTTCCAATGAGCGGCATTGTGTTTTCGCCGTTCGGAACCACTTTCTTCCTACCATTTCCTACCATTTTTCAGGGTCATCGGAAGCAAAGATTTGCCGAAATCAACCCCAAAACTCAAGTTGCCGAAAAACAGGTGCTGTTTCCTCTTGTGTTTCAAAGGCTTAAGTCTTACGATAAAAATCGGAAAAAAGAGGAGTACCCATGGACAGAGTCCTCTCTTCGGCACCAAAGATTCCCCGGTAACAGCCTGCCCGGGTGGTAAACTAGCCAGCAAAACCGAATGCGCGAATTTCCCTCGCCTTCCGAAATCCTCAAGCTCTTTGAGGAGAACCCGCACCGGACGTTCCGCCTGCGCGAAATCGTTCTCGAGCTTGAGCTGCGGTCGAGCCAGGCGCGTGAACTCAAGAGCGCGTTGAAGGACTTGGCGCGGCGCCGCAAAATCGCCCACCTCAAGAAAAGCCATTTCGCTTTGATGCCCTCCGACCATCGTCCTGCCGTGCCCGCGCGCGAGCATCGTCGCGGCGAGCGAGGCGAGGGATGCGGGCCAGCCAGTGGCGTTGGGCGCGAGCTCGTCTCCGGCCGCCTTATCGGCCATCGCGATGGGTACGGATTCGTTGTACCCGACCAGCCCATGGGTGTAACCGGGCAAGACATTTTCATTCCGGCGAACGGTATGGGCTCGGCCTTGCACGGCGACCGCGTGGAAGTCCACGTGGTGCGCGCCAAGGCCGACGGCCGCCTCGAGGGCCGCGTGGTCACGGTCCGCGACCGCGCGCAGAAGACCGTCGTGGGCGAGTTCCATTGCGGCCAGCGCTACAACTACGTCCTGCCCTATGATCACCGCATCCCGTTTGAAATCATGATTCCGCGCGGCGCAGAGTGGCCCGCAGAGGCCACGGCCAGCCGCGACCGGCAATTCGGTGGGGAATCGGAAGGCAAAGGCGCTAAGTTGCTGCGTACGGGGCCACACCGCAGCGCACAGAACCTGGAAGGTTTGATCGTTGATATCGAGATCACCAATTTCCCCACCCCCGCGCAGCTCCCCAAGGGCCGCGTGATCGAAATCCTCGGCAAACGCGACGAATTCGGCGTGGACGTTGAAATCATCATCCGCAAGTTTCATCTGCCACATCACTTCCCGCCGGAGGTGCTGGCGGAGGCGAGCGCCGCGCCGCAGTACATTCCCGAACGCGACCGCGAAGGGCGGCGCGATTTCCGCTTGCTGCCCATTGTCACCATCGACGGCGAAACGGCGAAGGATTTTGATGACGCCGTTTACGTCGAGCGCCTCCTTGACGGCAATTACCTCCTGCAAGTTCACATCGCCGACGTCGCGCACTACGTCCGCCCCGGCACGCCACTCGACCGCGAGGCGCGCCTGCGCGGCACGTCCGTCTACTTTCCCGATCGCGCTGTGCCCATGCTGCCGCTCGACCTCTCGAACGGCATCTGCAGCCTGAACCCGCGCGTCGACCGCCTGGTGATGTCAGCGCTCTTGGAGATTGATCCCCAGGGCCACACCGTCGCTTGCGAGCTTGTGCCCGGAATCATTCGCAGCGCCGAGCGCATGACTTACACCGCCGTGAACGCGGTCCTCACCGGTGATTCCGCCGCCTTGGCGCGCTATGCGAGCCTTGTGGGTAATTTCAAATTGATGGAGGAACTGGCGCGCATCTTGAACCGGTGCCGCGAGGCGCGCGGCTCGATTGACTTCGATCTGCCCGAGCCGGAGATCGAATTCGACGAGCACGGGCGCATGATTGGCATCACGCGCTCCGAGCGCAACATCGCCCACCGCCTCATCGAGGAGTTCATGCTCGCCGCCAACGAAGCCGTGGCGGGCTATCTCGAGTCGAAGGCGATTCCCTCGCTCTACCGCATCCACGAGAAGCCCGACCCCAAAAAGGTTCTGGAGTTTGAGGAGATCGCCGCCACGTTCGGCTACTCGCTGGGCGTGGAATTGCCCGCCCTGCGGCGGGTGCGCGAGTCGCGACGCGATCAGTCCGCCAGGGGCGGAGAGGAGCGCCATCCACGCTTCCTGGATCTCCCGGCGACAAAAGACTTCAGGATCACACCGCATCATTACCAGCGGCTCACCCAGCGCATCGAGGGCAAGCCCGAAGAGCGCATCCTCTCCTACCTCATGCTGCGCTCGCTGAAGCAGGCGCGGTATTCGCAGGAGAACGTTGGCCACTTTGCGCTCGCTGCGCCCACCTACACGCACTTCACGTCGCCCATCCGGCGCTATCCCGACCTGATCGTGCACCGTATTCTGAAAGCCGCTCTTGCACAGGATAGCGGGACGGCGCGAGTCGCGCCCGCTGTGTCAGCCAAACATGCCGGCCCTCTTCCCCTGGGAGAGGGAGGTCCGACAAAGCCGGACCGAGTGAGGGGCAAAACTGCGGCTGGGACGGCCGCGCTACCTGGAGCGCTCCCGGGCGCTGCCCTCTTTCATCCCGAGGAGCTTTACGCCCTCGCCACCGAAACCTCCGAAGCCGAGCGCCGCGCCCAGGATGCTGAGCGCGAATTGATGGAATGGAAGAAGGTCAACTTCATGGCCCAGCACCTCGGCGACGAGTTCGAGGCGCTCATCATCAGCCTGACCAAGCATGGATTCTTTGTGGAATTGACCGACCTGTTCGTGGAAGGTTTCGTGCCGCTGGATACCCTTGTTGATGACGTCTACGTTTACCGCGAGCGCCTGCGCTCGATCGTCGGCCAGAACACCAAGCGCCAGTTCAATCTCGGCGCACGCGTCCTTGTCCGCCTGGACCGCATCGACCGCATGGGCAACAAGCTGCAGTTTGCCGTGGCATAGTAGGGCCGGGCTTCAGAGTGTGTGTGATAACCTAACTGTAGCGGCGATGTCCTCATCGCCGGCTCCATCTTTTCAATGACTTCGGCGGGCGGAGACCGCCGCTACAGCGCCCGAAATCTGGTTATCGCACACACTCTGAAGGGCGGCGCTACTTCAGGCATCCTTGTAGAGCCACGCCGACACGAAGGTCGCGAGCATCGCGCCGACCCACAAGTCGAGCATCCACCAGAGTGGGAAAAAGCGACTAATGGGCACCCACGTGGCCACCGACAGATTGATGGGGAACGCGATGGCGAAGCCGACCAGGAAGCCCACGCGCAGCGCCGTCTTGGGCCCCGGCCCCAGCGTGACGCGCAGCGAGAGGTAAGTCCACATGAGGATGTAGGTGAAGAGGAACAGCCCGACGAACCAGTACAGGACGAACATCGAATAGCGCGGCTCTTTGAGCAGCTCGCCGGCATTCTGGGCGGCCAGGTAGTGCGAGCCGAGAATGAGGCCGTTGACGAGACTGCTCCAGATGCACCAGACCACTCCACCCACCACCACACCCAGCGCCACACGCTTCTTGTTGACGGCTGCCATGCACCACCTCAATGAAGGAAAGTTCCCAGAATTCAGTCTATGGTTGCGAATGCTTATCACTGGGCGGGACGAAAGTCAATCGGCGTCGGGGGTTGACAGGTGGCGGGGGGCGCGCCGCGCGACGCCCTCTTGCAATTTCCGAAAGATGTGGTACAATAGTAGCCTATATCCGTTAGACGAAGGTGTCCGGTGGTGGCGGCGCGGCAGGTGGCCGGCTCGGCGATGACAGGCAAGGGATGGCTTCGGGCTCGAGGGATTGCAATTGGATTGCAGCAGGCGAATTTCCCCCTATATAGTGCTATGACGAAGCGAGAAAGTTACTGAAAACGCAGGGTATTGATCCAAATGTCGATGAAAACGAACCGAAAACACTTAAGGCCTTTGCCAGCAACCGGATAAGCCCGATTCTAGGGCCTTTTTCTTGCCCGATTCGAAAAAGCATGTTCCGCAAGAGAATTGCAGGAGCGGACAGAAAAACAGTGACGAGTGACGAAGCAGGATTCAGGAGTCAGACACCAACACGCAGAAGGCCAAGAGGGCGACCTCGCCGGGTGGTATGATGGCGCCAAGCTGCTCGTCTTCTTGTCGCCGGAGGCACGATGCCCCTCCAAATGTCCCAACTCCAAAAACTCGATGATTACCGCTGGCTGGTGCCCAAGGGCACCAAGCCCGGCATGTTGACCGACGCGCTGATCTATACGGACGAGCACCTCTTGCAGGACCTGCTCAAGGACCTCTCGCTCGAGCAGGCGATCAACGTGGCGATGCTGCCCGGAATCGTGGGCCGGTCGCTTGCCATGCCGGACATTCATCAAGGCTACGGCTTTCCCATCGGCGGGGTGGCGGCCACTCTGCCGGAGGAAGGCGGCGTGGTTTCGCCCGGAGGCGTGGGATTCGACATCAACTGCGGCGTTCGCCTGCTCGCGAGCACGCTGACGCTCGACGAGGTTCGCCCCAAGATCAAGGAGCTCATCAATCAACTCTTCCGCGACGTTCCGAGCGGCGCGGGGCGCAGTGGAAATATCCGGCTCTCGTACCCGGACCTCGACCAGCTACTCGAAGACGGCGCCGCCTGGATGGTCGAGCACGGCTACGGCCGGCCCGAAGACCTGAATCACTGCGAGGAGAGCGGCACGATCGATGGTGCGGACTCCGCGGCGGTCAGCGATCGCGCCAAGAAGCGCGGCCTGCCGCAGGTGGGGACGCTCGGCTCGGGCAACCACTTCCTGGAAGTTCAGTACGTGGAGCGCATCTTTGAGCCGCAGATCGCCCAGTCGCTCGGGCTCTATGAAAACGAAGTGGTGGTGCTGATTCACTCCGGGTCGCGCGGGCTCGGGCACCAGGTCTGCACGGACTCGCTGCGGGAGATGGACGCCGCGATGCGGCGCTACGGCATCGACTTGCCCGACCGGCAACTGGCCTGTGTGCCCGTGCATTCAAAAGAGGGGCACGAGTATCTCGCGGCGATGCGCGCGTCGGCGAACTTCGCCTGGGCGAATCGCCAGGGCATCACGCACTTCACGCGCGGGGCATTCAAGCGCATCTTCGGCGAGAGGGAAGAACTGCGCGTCATCTACGACGTCTGCCACAACATCGCGAAGCTCGAACGGCACACCGTAAATGGCCGCGAGATGAAGGTGATGGTCCACCGCAAGGGCGCCACGCGCGCCTTCCCGGCCGGGCGGCCGGAAGTGCCGGACGTGTACAAGCACGTCGGCCAGCCGGTGCTGATTCCGGGCTCGATGGGCACGGCGTCTTATGTTCTGGTGGGGAGCGAAGGCGCCATGCGGGAGACCTTCGGCACGACCTGCCACGGCGCGGGCCGCATGATGAGCCGCACCGCCGCGAAGAAATCGGTGCACGCGCAGAACGCCCGCGAGAAACTGGAGGAGCGCGGCATCTTCGTGCGTGCCGAGACGCGCGACGGCATCAGCGAAGAGATCCCCGAGGCTTACAAGGACGTGGACGCAGTCATCAACGTCGTCCACAACGCCGGGCTCTCCAAGCGCGTGGCGCGGCTGAAGCCCATCGGCGTCATCAAGGGGTGATGATACGAGGTCGCCGGGGCGCAAAGGCTTGCGCCCCCGAAGACTAGGCCTACATTTGTTGCGCGAGGTAGTTCTCGAGGCCGAGTTGCTCGATGAGCGAAAGTTGGGTCTCGAGGTGATCGACGTGCCCTTCCTCGTCGTGGAGGAGCTCGTCGAGCAGGTCGGCGGAACCGTTATCGCCAGCCTTGCGGGCGGCGGCGACTGCGGCGTTGTACTCCGCCACCGCGCTCTTCTCGAGCGCCAGGTCGTTGGCGAGTTGCTGTTTGACGTCCTTGCCGATATTGAGCTTGGGCAGGTCCGCGAGGTTGGGGGTTCCCTCGAGGAACAGGATGCGCTCCATGAGCTCCTCGGCGTGCTTCATCTCGCCGATGGCTTGCTTCTTCGTCTCGGCGTGAAGCTTCTTGTAGCCCCAATTACTTTGCATCTCGGCGTGCATCATGTACTGGTTGAGCGCGCCCAGTTCTTCCTTGAGCATCTTGGACAGGATTTCGATGACTTCCGGTTTTCCCTTCATGATGGCATCTCCTTCGCATCAAAAGCCTAACCTATTTTGGCGAATTCTGCCAGAGGAAGGAGCCGAAGGTGACGTAAATTTGAGTGTGTAAAAAGCGAGAGGGTGTAGGTTTTGTTGTGTGAGCAACAAAATCTCCCGATGAAAGGAGCCTACACCCTTGACGAGAAGCGACTATAGCACGGAACAGTTTGCAGGTTTTCTGGCGGATTTAAAGGAGAGCTTTTGGGGCGATCTGCAGGGCCAGGCACGGCAGACGCTGAAGAGCTTGTTGGAGGTGGATGCCGAGCAGCAGATGGAGGAGTACCTGGGGCTGCGCTGGTACGAGCGGCCGGCGGAAGGCGAGGTACGTCCGGACAGCCGCAACGGTTTCTACG
>Ga0315282_10003014_pt1 | contig 30451 bp, 15 predicted proteins | sample YL17G07_20_MG_FD_203693 | JGI IMG/M metagenome (GOLD analysis project Ga0315282, IMG submission 203693) | Sediment microbial communities from Yellowstone Lake, YNP, Wyoming, USA - YL17G07_20 | ecosystem: Environmental > Aquatic > Freshwater > Lake > Sediment | place: USA: Wyoming | collected... | reverse complement strand
CAACACCATGACCAAGACCGACTACATCACCGTCTCCGGGGACTTCACCGCCAACTCCGCCACCCTGGATAGCGGCACCAACTACTCCGGCAGCTATACCAACACCACGACCTCCAACAACTCCTACTGGGTGATCACGGCGGTCGTGGTTGGCAGCTATCGCCAGGATCAGGAAACCTACACCATGAACACCGGGATGAGCAGTCTCTCTTCTATCACGGTGACGGTGGAGGGCAAGGTCAACACGGGTACCCAGACCCAAAAGATCTACCTCTACAACTACTCCACGAGCACGTACGATCTCAAGGATACGGCGACCCTCACGACCTCGGACTCCACGCGCACGCCCACCGTCACCAGCGCCGCCAACTACATGTCCGGCGGCCAGGTGCGAGTGCGGGTGTTCGTGGGTGGCACCAAGACCACGAGCTATCGTCACTCGACGGACTGGGTGAAGATCAACTGCACGCCGTAGGGGCGATATCCAGCGGCTTGCCCGCCTCAGGCGGGCTCGCCCGAGGCACGGACCGGCCCGGGGAGAGATCCCCGGGCCGGCTATCGCTCGCACCCGAAGGGCACAGGGCACGGCGGGAAAGGAGGTTGGCCCAGAACGCGCAGTACCCGATGGGCTATTTCGTAGAGGAGGGAATGAATGCATCCAAGCTGTCGTTGCCTATCCGTTGTCTTTGCCGCTGCTGTCTTGGCGCTCCTGGGAGCGGCGCTCCCCGCGCTCGCCAACGTCTCCGTCTCCACCAGCGACGGAATGACCCTCACCCTCACCGATTCCGGAGCCTTCAGCTCCCTGACCGTGGACGGCAATACCGTCCCCACCCTCGGTATCAACGGGGGCTTCTTCATCGTTCCCGTGGACGGCATTCGCATAGACCTCGCTCGCCGAACCTACTATCCCGGCACTCAGGCCACCGGCACCGCCACCCAAGTGGGCAGTGACATCCACTTCACTACCTCCGCCGTCCAGAACCAGACCTTCGACGTCTGGCTGCGCGGCGGGCTGCCCTACATCAAAGTGGACGGCACGGTGACCGGCAATGGCTCTGACCACGCCTTCCTGGTGGATTTCCGGCTGCCGGTGGATGCCGACGGGTGGACCTGGTACAACGCGCTGCCCGGAACGCCGGACGGCTCCGACGCGGCCGGACCTATCCCCACGGTCCAGACCATCAGCAATAACGGCGGCGCCAACTGGTATTTCGCGGAAGGGCTGTTCTGGGCCGGGACTCACCCGCGGCCCTCGATCCATCCCTACGGGACTATCTCGAAGACGGCCAGCCCGGCGATGGGGCTCACCCTGTCGCCGTTGCTCTATCCGCCCCAGGCCTTTGTCATGGAGTACAACTCCCAGACCGGCCTGTTCATTCAGTTCGAGATGGGCACGACCAACAAGACCACGAAACACCCCAACACGGCCTATTTCGACTTCGTGCTCTACAAGCACAACCCGGCCTACGGGATGCGCTCCGCGGTGCAGCGCTACCAGTCCTTCTTCCCGACCTGGTACAACCGGGTCACTTCGGGCGGCAACTGGCACCTGGATTCGACCCCCCGCCTCACGAACCCGAACCCGGACTTCGCGCTGAAGTTCGCAGAGGGACTTACTTGGACCGGCACGGACTCCTATTACATTGACAACGGGATCCTGACGTGCCGGTATGTCAGCCCCTGGTCGTGGGTTACCAATTACCTCGACTTCCCGGAGGGGGTAGACCTCGCGGCCAAAGCCCTGGACATCCCGGCGAACTGGTGGATGCCGACCCTGCCCTGCTGGTGGACGAACTGCCCCCAGGGATACCGAAACGGCATCTACCGACTGGAAGTGGCGCAGATGGACTCGCTGAGTAACATCCTGAATCCGGATGGCACTTTCTTCAGCCACGCCGGCGATACGACCGCCTTTGGCGAGAACTTCGACGCCTATCGCTGGCTCACCAACCCGGACCCGGAGATTCCAAACACGCCGCTGTATACGCCAGGGCGCAACCGGGAGCAGATTTGTGAGGCGCGAGAGTGGTACGATCAGAGCGCCACCAACCCCTCCGGCCCTAACGACAAGTTCACCGGCCTCTATCAGGACTGCGCGGGCGGCTTCTACGGCGGCTGGGGGATGTCGCACAACTTCAATCCCGCCCACTGGCCCTACTATGACTACAACCCCGGCATCTACTGGAGTGCGGACTATCCGAACTTCCCCAAGTTCGCGGAGGGGCAGGTCTGCATGTGGCAGACCTTCTCCAATATGGAGTACGTGAAATACTCCTACGAGCAGATGCGCCGAGAGAACCGCGTCGTGATCGCCAACATCGGCCGGACCTTTGAGTCGCAGCTTCAGGTCCCCTTCGTGGACGTGTGGGGCAGCGAGCAGGCGGTCGAAAGCACCACCGATCAGGACATTGGGGTCGAGCGGTCCGTGTGGGGACCCAAGCCCATGTCCTTCTTGTATGGATATGGCGGGGGCGGTTTGGCGGACGCGCCGCAACTGAAGAAGTTGCTGCCCTTTGCCATCTACCCCGGCACCTACTACGCGAATACGGGTATCGAGTCCTCCCGGACGGTGTTCGCCCAGTACATGCCCATCTTCAACCAACTGGATGCGGCCCTCTGGCGTCCCATCACCGCCGCCACCGCGGCCGACAGCACGCAAATCCTGGAGCGCTTCGGACCGAATGCCTCAGGTGAGTACTTCTGGGTGTTGCGGGCCATCAACGCCGGCACCGCTACGGTCACTCTGAAGAACTCCGAGTTGGGCTGGACCTCCAACCCGGACCTCACCATCACCTCGCTCTTGGGGGCCACCCCCAGTCGCTCCAATGACGGCAACGGGAACGCCGTGCTCAGCTTCGGCGCCATCACGGCCGGAGACGACGAAGTGGTGAAGGTGGTCTACAACGGCGGCACCCCCAGCCTCCCGAAGGCGAACTTCACGGCCTCCACCCAGACCCCCAACGTAAATGTCTCGATGACCTTCACCGACACCTCCACCGGCACGCCCACCTCCTGGTACTGGAGCTTCGGGGACGGCGGCGTCTCGCTCTCTCAGAATCCCTCCCATACTTACACGGCGGCCGGCAAGTACGTCGTCTCGCTGACCGCGATCAATGCGACCGGCCAGGACACCAAGACCGTGGACAACTACATCACCGCGCTTGGTGTGCCGATCGCCGACTTCTTTGGCAGTCCCAACACGGGGGTGAACACCCTGACCGTGAAGTTCCGGGACAAGTCCGACGGCACGCCCACCGCGTGGTCGTGGAACTTCGGGGATGGCTATACCAGCACCGCGCAGAACCCCACCCACACCTACACCTACTCACCTCCGGGCCAGCCGCGGTACTACACCGTGACCTTGACGGCGAGCAACGCGTCGGGTTCTTCGACCCCGTGCGTCAAGACCGACCTGATCGCGCTGCTCCCGGTGCGGGCCTACTTCGAGGCAACCACTCCGACCTTCGGGGGCGCTCCCTTCCCCGTCACCTTTCAGGACCTTTCTAACGGCACGCCCACCTCCTGGTCGTGGTCCTTCGGAGACAGCGGGACGGACACCGTTCAGAACCCGACCCACACCTACAACACGGCAGGCTGGTGGACCGTCAGCCTGACGGCGACCAACGCCGGGGGTTCGGACCAATACACGCGGACCGACTACATCCACACCGTCAACCTCTTGTCCGCCTTCACGGCCGACCCGACCTTCGGCATCCCGCCGCTGGCGGTGACGTTCACGGACACCTCCACCGGTGCCCCCACCTCCTGGTCTTGGACCTTTGGCGACGGTTACACCGCCACCACCCAGAATGCCTCCCACACCTATCAGAACGCGGGAACCTACACGGCCAGCCTGACCGTGGACAAGCCAGGCTACACCGACACCTCCAACCAGACCATCTACGTGTGCACGGAGGAGATCTTCTACCCGACCTCCTGGTACGCCCCGTGGGGCGCGGTGGAAAGCGTGCTGAGCGGAAGTCTGAGCGACGTGCAGACCGACAACAGCGTGTACATGGTAATCTCGAACGACACCTCCAAATCCACCAACGAGTCCTTCGTCTCGCTCTGGGAGTGCGACACGGGCAAGCATGTCTCCGAGGTGAAGAAGATCATCTACGACCTCGACGGTCACGTGAACGTGTGGTCCTCCGTGGGCCTGCTCTGCCAGATCCTCAAGAGCGGCGGCGGGTTCCAGCCGGGAGAGTATCCAACCTGGACCAACACGGACAGTTACTGGAGTTGGGGAACCACCGATGTCGCCGCCTACCTGAACGACACGGCCGGCCACGTCGGCCTGCTCGTGTGTGCGAAGGGCAACTGCGGCAACCCGAATCCCGCCTGGAGCATGGCCTTTGATATGCTGCGCTTCCGGCTGTGGGTGACCTCCGGCGGCACGCCGGCTCCGGTGGCGAACTTCAGCGGCAATCCTACCTCGGGCACGGCCCCGCTGGCGGTGAACTTCACCGACACCTCCACCAATACCCCGACCTCTTGGTCGTGGGACTTTGGTGACTCGAACACCTCTACCGTCCAGAACCCGAGCCACACCTACGCGGCCGGCACCTACACGGTTTCCCTGACGGCTACGAATGCCGGCGGCTCGGATGGCGAGACCAAGACCGACTACATCTCGGTCACCTTGCCCCCCGCGCCGGTGGCGAGCTTCACTTCGACGTTGCCCACCTCCGGCACCGGGTCCGTGTCAGTGACCTTCACGGACACGTCCACCAACAGTCCGACCTCGTGGTCCTGGACGTTCGGAGACAGCAGTAGCTCAACAGCCCAGAATCCGAGCCACACGTACAGCACCGCAGGCGCCTATGCGGTTGCCCTTACGGCGACTAATGGCGGCGGGAATGACACCTGCACGTACGACAACTACGTCATCGTGCGCAGCAACGCCGGCTCGTTCATGATGACCCCCACCAGCAACAGCCCCGCGGCCGGCTCCACGGTGGTCTCGGGCGGCGCGAGCGACTTGACCACGGAGGACAACAGCTACTTGGTCACTCAGTGCAACACGAGCGATCAGCATTACTCGTGGCACTTCCTCTTCAACACCGGCTACACGCCGGCCGGGGTGAGCGCGTTGCGGATGGAGCAGCGGTACCATACCTCCCGCACCGACACCCCGGGAAGCCTCACCTTTTTCGTCTATAACCCCATCACCACCGGATGGGATGTGATGGGAACCGGGACCTCCCTGAGCGACCGGTGGATTCCGTTTGACACCACGGATATCACCCATCGCATGGATTCCTCCGGCGTGGTTCACTACATGACCTGTGGCTGCCCCGCGACCGGGAACTCGAACAACTACCAGATCTCCTATGATGTGGAGCGTATGTTCGTAACCGTCATCCCGCCCGTCGCCGACTTCTCCGGCACCCCGACCACGGGTGCGGCGCCGCTTGTCGTCAGCTTCACGGACACCTCCACGAACTCTCCGACTTCCTGGTCCTGGAGCTTCGGTGACTCCAACACCTCCACGGTGCAGAACCCGAGCCATACCTATGCCGCGGGCACCTACACGGTCTCCCTGACGGCCACCAACGCGGGCGGTTCGGACGGCAAGACCAAGACCAACTACATCACCGCCACCGGTCCCCCCACCTTCGTGGCCGCCGGGGCGGTGGCCTCTGGCATCAACGCGATCACGCCCGCGCTGCCGTCCGGCCGGGCGACCAACGACATCCTGCTGCTGTTCCTGGAGACCGCCAACCAGGCTATCTCCATCTCCAACCAGAACGGCGGCACCTGGACCCAGGTGGCCAACTCCCCGCAGAGCGTCGGCACCGCCGGAGGCTCCAACGGGACTCGCCTGACCGTCTTCTGGTCCCGGTACAACGGGACGCAGGGCGCTCCGACCACCAGCGACTCGGGTAACCACCAACTGGGTCGCATCATCGCCATTCGGGGCGCGGCCACCTCCGGCAACCCGTGGGATGTGACGGCTGGCGGCGTGGAATCCACGGCCGACACCAGCGGCGCCATTCCCGGGGCGACCACCACGGTGGCCAATACTCTGGTGGTGGCGGCGATCGCCACCTCCTTGCCGGACGCGAATGGCACGGCGAACTTCTCGGCCTGGGCCAACAGTGACCTCACCAGCGTCGCCGAGCGGACGGACAACACCACCAACGCCGGCAACGGCGGAGGGCTCGGCATCGCTACCGGTGTGAAGGCGACGGCCGGAGCGTACACGACTACCAGCGTCACCTGCGGGACCGCAACAACCAAGGCGATGATGAGCATCGCGATCAAGCCGTAGCGTGCGCGGTTGACAGGGCATCGGCACTCGCATGCCGATGCCATCTGACCTGGTGGCACTGGCCCGGGGAGAGATCCCCGGGCCGGGTTCCTTCAGGAGAGCGCATGCGCAGAAAGTACAGGGGAATGCGGCTGCTGTGCAATGCCAGGCGACGCGCGATTGGCTATACTCAGACGGAGGGAGGGGCCGGCGGCGGGGCGGATCCATATCAGGGGGAAAGGAGGTGAGAGGGAGTCCAGCAGTCAGCAGTACAGCACCGCAACGAGGAGGGGTACATGACCCCGAGAGACGCACGAGCAGTGGCTGTCGTTCTCATGCTGGCGCTGTGTGTAGGGTTGTTCTCGGCGCTTCCCGCGCGGGCGACGAAAACGGTTTCGACCAGCGATGGGATGAGCTTGGTCCTCACGGACACAGGGGCCTTCAGCTCGATGACTGTGGACGGCAACACCGTTCCCACCTTGGGCGGTGTGTCCGGCGGCTTCTTCATTATCCCGGTGGACGGCGTGGCCTTCGATGCTGACCGCAAGACCTTTATCGCCGGCACCCAGATCACCGGCACGGCCACCCAGAGTGGCAACGACGTCCATATCACCACCTCCACCATCCAGAACCAGACCTTCGACATCTGGCTCCGGGGCGGACTGCCCTACATCAAGGTGGACGGCACGGTCACCGGGAACGGCACGGATCATACGTTCCTGGTGGACTTCCGCCTCCCTGCGGACGCGAATGGGTGGACCTGGGGCAACCGTATCAATGAGCCCCAGACGATCGACACCGGATCGAGCGCGAACTGGTACTTCGCGAATGACATCTTCCACGGGGCGCGCCATCCCGCGCTCTCCCTCAACCCCTGGGGCACGATCACGAAGACGACCAGCCCCACCATGGGTCTGTCGCTGACGCCGCTCTTCTACCCGCCCCAGGCGTATGCCCTGCAATACAACAACCAGTGCGGGCTCCGCATCGAGTTCGAGATGGGGACGACCAACAAGACCACCAAGCACCCGAACACCGCGGAGTTCCACTTCGTGCTGTACAAGCACAGTCCAGCGTGGGGGCAGCGGTCCGCGGTGCAGCGATACCAGTCCTTCTTCCCCACCTGGTTCAACCGGACGGTCTCCGGCGGCAATGCCTTCATTGACATGGCCGGCCACACCAACATGCCCTCCACTCCCGAGGACTTCCGCATGAAGTTCGGGGAGACGACGCTGTGGGACGACGCCTACACGGACTCCCATGGGATGATCATGTTCCGCTACGTGGAGACCTGGAGTTGGCACGTGGCCACCACGACGCCGAGCGTGATCGAGGCCGAGGCGATTGACATCCCGGACAACTGGAACGCCTCCTGCCACTGCCCGGGCAACCGCGGCTTCAAGAACCCCGAGTGCGCACAGGCCGAGTTGAACAACGTCCTGATGAACTACGACGGGACCTACATCGGCCCCGACGAGCCCGATTTGTGGACCGACTACAACGGAAGTACGTGGCGCTGGGCGATGAACCCGGACCCGGAGCTGGGGAACTGGCGGCAGTTCACCCCTGGCACGACGCGGCCGGGGAACGCGGAATTCCGCGAGTTCTACTATAGCTGGAACACGGCCCCCTCGGGCCCGGCGGACCACTACTCCGGCCTCTATCACGACTCCCTCGGCGGGTACTGGTGCGGCTGGAGCATCGCCCACAACTTCAACCCCAACCACTGGGCGACGTATGACTACAACCCGGGGATCTACTGGGGCGGCGCGGGCAACGGCCTGCTGTGCATGTGGGCGCCGATGTCGAATGTCGAGATGCTCAAGTACTCCTACGAGCAGATGCGCAAAGAGGGGCGGCTCGTGGAAGCGAATATGGGGCCGGCCTACGAGAACGCCATGGCCGCGCCCTTCCTGGACACCTGGGGGATCGAGGCGGCGGTGGCCGACACCCCCTACACCAACCAGTCCATCACCCGTACCATCGCCGGCACCAAGCCGGTGACGTTCGACTACTCCTGGTATGACGCGAATGGGACCGGCCACCCCGCGCGCGAGACGGAGATGAAGGCCTGCTTGCCCTTTGGCCTTTATCCGGGCGCGGGCTATCCGGACCAGACCGTCCCCGCGAAAGTCACGGAGTACAACAACGTCCGCCCCATCTACCAGCAGTACATGCCCATCTTCGACACGCTGGATGCGGCGGGCTGGCATCCCATCACCGCGGCCAGCGCGGCGGACAGCACCCAGATCCTGGAGCGCTTCGGCCCGGATTCCAACGGTGACATCTTCTACGTCTTGCGCGCGATCAACGCGGGCACGGGGACAGTCACGGTGAAGTACGCGGACCTCGGTTGGTCGAGCAACCCCAACGTCACCGTCACCTCCCTGCTCGGGGCCGCGCCCAGCACCTCCTACAGCAGCGGCAACCTGGTACTCAGCTTCGGCTCCATTGCCGCCCTGGACGACCGCGTGGTGAAGATCCACTACAACGGCACCTCCACCGTTCCGGTCGCCGGCTTCTCCGGGTCGCCCACCAGCGGCAACGCGCCGCTGAGCGTGACCTTCACCAACTCCTCCACCCACAGTCCGACCTCCTGGTACTGGGACTTCGGCGATGGGAGCGTGGCGACCACCCAGAACCCGAGCCACAGCTACACCTCAGGCGGCAAGTACGTCGTCTCCATGACCGCGAGCAACGCCTCCGGCCAGGATACGGAGACGAAAGACCAGTACCTCACGGTCAACGCCGCACCCGTCGCGGACTTCGCGTTCTACAAGGTCTGGGGCGTCGTCGGGGCGGAGACGACGGCGGAGTTCAAGGACAAGTCCACCAACACGCCGACCTCGTGGTCGTGGACGTTTGGCGACGGCGGGACGAGCACCGCGCAGGAACCCACGCATACCTATACGACCGCGGGCACGTACACCGTCTCGTTGACGGCAACAAACGCGCGCGGCTCGGATGGCGACACCAAGACCAGCCTGGTGCACATCCTGCCGATCAAGGCGGCCTTCAAGGGCAGCCCGACGTTCGGGGTCGCGCCGCTGGCGGTTACCTTCACCGACCAGTCGGCCGGCACGCCCACCTCTTGGTCGTGGACCTTCGGTGACGGCGGGACGAGTACCGCGCAGAATCCGAGCCATACCTACAACAGCCAGGGCTACTACAGCTCCAGCCTGACCGTGACGAACGCCCTCGGCAATGACTCTATGACGCGGAGCAACTACGTCACGGTATGCACCGAGGTGATCGTCTATCCCACCAGCTACTCCATGGACGTACCCGCGGGCGGGAATCAGCACCTGGTGTCGGGAACGCTGAATGACCTGCACACCGCCGACGGCACCTGCATGGTGTTCGCCTCGGACACCTCGGACACGGCCCACTACTACTGCGAGGTGCGATTCGCGGCGACGAGTGGCTACACGCAGAGCCAAATCGCCGGGGGGATGGTGGAGTACCGGGCGCGCAGCAGTAACTCCGGCGATACCTGCGCGAAGCCGAGCTGGAACTGCCCCGCGTGCCCGATCTACCCGTTCCCGAACACCCTTACCACCTACTCCTTCAACGCGGACCCCACCAAGGCCATTGACGGCAGCGGGGTCACCGCGATGAGTGTGTGCGACTACCTGCGGACGACGCCGGGCTCCCACAGTCTGTATGTGGACATGGTCAAGTTCCACCTGTTCCTCAAGCCGAGCGGTGGACAGGCGCCGGTGGCGAACTTCTCCGGCAACCCGACCAGCGGCGCGGTTCCGCTAACGGTGAACTTCACGGACTCCTCCACCAACACTCCCACCTCCTGGTCCTGGACCTTCGGCGACTCCAACACGAGCACCGCGCAGAACCCCAGCCACCAGTACACCAGCACGGGGAGCTACACCGTCGCGTTGACCGCGACCAACTCCTACGGCAACAATACCAACACCAAACCCAACTACATCACCGTCGGCAATCCGCCGGTGGCCAACTTCTCCGGCACGCCGCTGAGCGGAAATGCGCCGCTGGCGGTGACCTTCACCGACTCCTCCACGAATAGCCCGACGTCTTGGTCGTGGACCTTCGGAGATTCCAACACCTCCACCGCGCAGAACCCCAGCCACACCTACTCCAGTGCCGGGAACTACACGGTGGCGCTGACCGCGACCAACGCCTACGGGAACAACACCAACACCAAGAACAACTACATCTCCGTGAGTGCGGGTGGTTCCGCCCCGGTGGCCAACTTCTCCGGAACCCCCACCATTGGCGCCCCGCCCCTGTCCGTGACCTTCACCGACTCCTCCACCAACACCCCGACCTCCTGGTCGTGGACCTTTGGTGATGCGAGCACCTCCACCGCGCAGAACCCGAGCCACTCCTATACGGCGGTGGGTTCCTACACCGTCGCCCTGACCGCCACCAACGCCTACGGCAACAACACCAACACCAAGAACAACTACATCACCGTCGGCAATCCGCCGGTGGCCAACTTCTCCGGCACGCCCTTGAGCGGAAACGCGCCGCTGGCGGTGACCTTCACCGACTCCTCCACCAACACCCCGACCGCGTGGTCGTGGACCTTCGGAGACAGCAACACGAGCACCGCGCAGAACCCCAGCCACACCTACAGTGCGGCCGGCAACTACACGGTGGCCCTGACCGCGACCAACGCCTACGGCAATAACACCAATACTAAGAACAACTACATCACCGTCTCCTCGGGCGGCGGCGGTACCGTCACCTGCTACGTCACCTCCGATGCGGTGACTCAGACCGGATGGGGATCGGTGGTCTCGGGATCCCTCTCTGACATGAACAGTGATGACAGCGCCTATCGCGTGTACCAGAGCGACACGGCCGATCCGCTTCCGGACAAAGGAAGATGCGACTTCTACCACTACTTCACCACCGGCTACACTCCGTCGCAGGTGACCAAGATCCACGTGGACTACAAGCTGAAGACCAACATCTCCGGCGGCGGTCCTACCCCTCTGGGAATCGCGCTGGCCATCAGCCAAACGGACGGCAGTTCCTACACGGGCTGGACCAACCTGCTCGGCAGCCAGTACAGTTGCCCGGCCTACGGCACCACGGACACGTGGGTCAACACCTGGGAAACGACCAGCGTCTCGCAGTACATGAAGAGCAACGGCGAGATTCGCACTTACTTCTGCGGCGGGTACAACTCGGGGCAGAACTACCAGGTATCCATCAACGTGTGCCGCGTCGTGCTCACCCTGGTCGGCACCCCGCCGGTGGCGAACTTCTCCGGCACCCCGACCCTGGGCGCGGCTCCGTTGGCGGTGACCTTCACCGACTCCTCCACCAACAGCCCGACCTCCTGGTCGTGGACCTTCGGGGATAGCAGCACGAGCACCGTGCAGAACCCGAGCCACACCTACGCGGCCGGCACCTACACCGTCACGCTAACCGCCACTAACGCAAGCGGCTCGGACGGCGAGACGAAGACCAACTATATCACCGCGGGCAATCCGCCGGTGGCCAACTTCTCCGGGACGCCCACCATCGGCGCGCCGACCCTGGCGGTGTCCTTCACCGATTCCTCCACCAACACACCCACCGCCTGGTCGTGGACCTTTGGCGACTCCAACAACTCGACGGTCCAGAACCCGAGCCACTCCTACACGGCCGTGGGCAACTACACCGTCGCGCTGACGGCCACCAACGCCTACGGGAACAACACCAACACGAAGAACAACTACGTCACCGTCGGCAACAAGCCGGTGGCCAACTTCTCCGGTACGCCGACCATCGGCGCGGCCCCGCTGGCGGTGACCTTCACCGACTCCTCCACCTACAGTCCGACCTCTTGGTCGTGGACCTTCGGTGATTCCAACACCTCCACCGTGCAGAACCCGAGCCATACGTACAGTAGCGCGGGCTCCTACACGGTGGCCCTCACCGCGACCAATGCCTACGGCAATAGCACCAACACCAAGAACAACTACATCACCGCGGGCAGCGCCCCGGTGGCGAACTTCTCCGGCACGCCGACCAGCGGCACGGCGCCTCTCGCCGTCACCTTCACGGACAGTTCCACCAACACTCCCACCGCGTGGTCGTGGACCTTCGGAGATACGAACACCTCGACGGTGCAGAACCCGAGCCACACCTACTCCAGCAACGGGAGCTACACGGTCGCGCTGACCGCGACCAACGCCTACGGCAACAACACCAACACCAAGAACAACTACATCACCGTCGGCAACGCCCCGGTGGCGAACTTCTCCGGGACGCCGACGATCGGCGCGGCGCCCCTGGCGGTGACCTTCACCGACAGCTCCACGAACTCGCCGACCGCCTGGTCGTGGACCTTCGGAGATACGAACACCTCCACCGTGCACAACCCGAGCCACACCTACTCCAGTGCGGGAACCTACACGGTGGCGCTTACCGCGACCAACGCCTACGGCAACAACACCAATACCAAGAACAACTACATCACCGCGGGCAACGCCCCGGTGGCGAACTTCTCCGGGACGCCGACGAGCGGTACGGCTCCGCTCGCCGTGACCTTCACCGACAGTTCGACCAACACTCCCACCGCATGGTCGTGGACCTTCGGGGATACGAACACCTCGACGGCTCAGAACCCGAGCCACACCTACTCCAGCAACGGCAGCTACACCGTCGCGCTGACCGCGACCAACGCCTACGGGAATAACACCAACACCAAGAACAACTACATCACCGTGAGCAGCGGCGGCACGGTCGTCATCTACGTGACCAACGAGACCCAGTCGGCCGGCACGGTCTTCTCCGGGGCGATCTCGGACATGAATACCGATGACAGCGCCTATCGCGTGTACCGCAGCGACGCTACCGGATTCATGAAGTTCTGGCTCAACTACCTCAACACCGGCTATACGCCGTCGCAGGTATCCCACCTCAAACTGGAATACAAACTGCGCACCGACTACGCTCCGCCCGGTGGCCCTCCAGGAACCTACACCATCGCACTCGGTATTTCCAGCACCAGCAACGGCACGAGCTGGACCGGGTCCACCAATCTCCTCGGCGGCACCTGGACCTGCGTCCCCTACGACAACACGGATGACTGGGTCGTGTGGGAGACGGACAGCGTCTCACAGTACATGCTCTCCAACGGAGACATGCAGAGCTTCTTCTGCGGCGGGTATAGCTCCGGCGCCGACTGGAAGCTCTACTTCAACGTGGCCCGCATCACGCTCACGCTCGGGAGCGGGTCGCCTCCGGTCGCCAACTTCTCCGGCACGCCGACCACGGGCACCGCGCCCCTGGCGGTGACCTTCACCGACTCCTCTACCAACACCCCGACCTCCTGGTCATGGAACTTCGGGGACAGCACCGCTTCGACCGCGCAGAACCCGAGCCACACCTACAATAGCGGGGGCAACTACACGGTAGCCCTGACCGCGACCAACGCCTACGGCTCGGACGGCGAGACCAAGACCAACTACATCACCGTCTCCCCCGGCACCCCCACGTTCGTGGCCGCCGGGGCGGTGGCCTCGAATGCCGCCGCGATTACGCCCGCGCTTCCGGCGGGGATCGCGACGAACGACATCCTGCTGCTCTTCCTGGAGACCTCCAACCAGGCCATCTCCATCTCCAACCAGAACGGCGGGACCTGGACCGAGGTGACCAACTCTCCGCAGAGCGTGGGCACGGCCGGAGGCTCCAACGGGACGCGCCTCACGGTGTTCTGGTCCCGGTACAACGGGACGCAGGGCGCTCCGACTACCAGCGACTCGGGCAATCACCAACTGGGTCGCATCATCGCCATCCGGGGTGCGACGACCTCGGGCAACCCGTGGGATGTGACGGCCGGCGGCACGGAATCCACGGCCGACACCAGCGGCGCCATTCCCGGGGCGACCACCACGGTGGCTAATAGTCTCGTGGTGGCGGCCATCGTCACCTCCTTGCCGGATGCCTCCGGCACGGCCAACTTCTCGTCCTGGACCAACGCCAACCTCACCAGCGTCACCGAGCGGACGGACAACACGGTGACCGCCGGCAACGGCGGGGGGCTCGGACTGGCCACCGGCGTGAAGGCGACGGCCGGGGCGTATACGACCACCGCCGTCACCTGCGCCACCGCTTCGACCAAGGCCATGATGAGCATCGCCATCAAGCCGTAGGGTGCGCGACGTAGGGGCACAGTCCGTCAGCTGACGGGCCGTGCCCCTACCTTGATGACCGCCGGCCCGGGGAGCAATCCCCGGGCCGGTCGTCTTACTCAGTAGGCTGTGGGCAACTCGTTCCCGCCGCCGTCCACGGCGGCAACGGCCAGCCCGGCGTCGGCCAGGCGCGCGAGCGCGGCGAGCACCTCGGCCCGCGCTTCCGGGCTGAGCTGGGCCAACACCTCCGCGGCGCGCTGAACGCGGCGCTCCCGGCGCCGGCGCATCACGTCGTCGCCGTGCGGGGTGAGGGCGAGGTGCTTCACCCGCCGGTCCGCGGGCTCCGCTCCCCGGGCCACCAGGCCGCTGGCCTCTAGCCGATCGGCGAGTTGCGTCGCCGCGCTGGCCGAGGTGCCCAGTTCCCGCGCCAGCGCGGTGATGGCCAGGGGGCCCTCGCTCAGTACGGCGCATACCCGCAATTGCGCCGCGGGGAGTTCCGTGGCCGGGTCGCCCGGGTCGTGCCGGAAAATCAGCCGGAACACCCGGGGCAGCAACCACACCAGTCGTTCAGCCTGCTCCGCCAAAGCACGCTCGGTCATGGCTGGGCCTTTCTGCGCAGCTTGAGGGCGAGGTCGTCGAAAATGGTGTACACGGTAGGCACGACGAAGAGGGTGAGGAACGTGGAGGTGAGGAGGCCGCCGATCACCGCGGTCGCCATCGGCGCCTGCACCTCGGACCCCTTGCCCAGCGCCAGCGCGAGGGGGAACATGCCCAACATCGCCGCGGAGGCCGTCATGAGAATGGGCCGCAGCCGGGTCGGGCCGGCGGTGAGCACGGCCTCCTCACGCGGCACCCCGCGGCGGCGCAAGACATTGGTGTAGTCCACCAGCAGGATGCCGTTCTTCACCACGATGCCCACCAGCATCAGGATGCCGATCATCGCCGTCAGGCCCATGCTCCGCCCGGTGAGGAAGAGCGCGAGCAGGACGCCGGTGATGGAGAGCGGCACCGAGCACAGCACGATCAGGGGGTAGACGAAGGACTCGAACTGCGAGGCAAGGAGCATGTAGATCAGCGCGATGGCCAGCGCGATGGCCACGCCCAGGCCCGCGAACTCCTCGCCGCGCCGCTTCAGGTCCATGCCGAAATCCCAGTAGAAGCCCGAGGGCAAGTGCACTCCCTCCATCTGCTTGGCCACGTCGGCCTGCACGTCGCCGGAGGAGCGGCCCTGCGGCACGCCCTGGACAGCGATGAAGCGCTGGCGATCCTGGCGGGTGATCTGGCTGGGGCCGAGCGCATAGATGGGCTGGGCCACCTGGCGCAGCAGCACCGCGCGGCCGCTCCCGTTGCCGGGCGCGATGACCAGGTTCAGCAGCTCCGCCTCTGTCTTGCGGGCGGCCTCCGGCAATTGCACGAGGATGGGGTACTGAAACCCCTTCTCCTGGTAGTACGTCGTGATGGTGCCGTTGGTCGCCGTGTTGAGGGTATTGGCGATGTCCGCGAAGCTCACCCCCAGTTGCCGCGCTTTCTGCCGGTCCACCTTCCACTGGATCTCAGGCATCGCGTCCTGCCAGTTGACGTCCAGGTTCTCCAGGCCGCGCACGGTGCGCAGGCGCTGCATCACGTCGGCGGCGCAGGCCGAGAGGTCGTGGAGGTCGTCGCCGAAGATGTCCACCTCGATGCTCTGGTCGCCGCCGGTCATGAGGTTGCTGACTAGGTCCCGCTGGGAGAGCCGGGCCTGGACGCCCGGCAGGCGAGAGAGCTTGCCCCGGAGCTGGCCGATGACGGTGCTGGTGGGCTGCCTGCGGTCCTCCTTGAGCTTGACGGTTAGGCCGCCCTGGAAGGGGCTCAGGGAGCCCCCGCCCATGCCGCCGCGCGTGCCCACGCTGGTGAGGACCGTGGCCACGTTCGGATCGGCCGACACCAGTTGCTCCACTCGCCGCATCGTTTCGTCGGTCCTGGCGAGGGCCGTGCCGACCGGCATCTTGATGGCAATGTTGAAGTCGCCGCTGTCCGTGGCCGGCATCAGCTCGGTGCCGATCAGGGGACGAAGCAGGAGGCTGGCCAGCGAGATCGCCAGCGCGCCGCCGAGCGTCAGGGCGCGATGGTGGATGGCCCAGCGCAGGCCCTCCCGATACTTCGCGTCGAGCGCGTTGAACCACCGGCCGAAGCACAGGAACGCGCGGCCGACGGCGCTCTGATGCGGGCCCTGCTGCAGGCTCTCGCGATGCGCCTCCCCATGGATCAGGCGGGTGGCCAGCATGGGCACAACGGTAGTGGCATCGAGCAGGGAAACCGCCAGGGCGAAGACCACCACCAGGGCGAACTGGGTGAACATCTGCCCGGCCTGACCCTTGATGAGCAGCAGGGGGAGGAACACCACCATCACCGTCCAGGTGGAGGCCACCACCGCGGAGACAATCTCGTTGGTGCCGCTGACCGCGGCCTCCGTGGCCCCTTTGTGGTCCCGCTCGATGTGGCGAAAGATGTTCTCCAGCACCACCACCGCGTCGTCCACGATCAGACCGGTGGCGAGCGCCAGCCCGCCGAGGGACATCGTGTTGATGGTGAAGCCGCACAGGTAGAGGAGTGCAAAGGTGGAGACGATGGAGGTGGGGATGGAAAGGGCCACCACCAGCGTGCTCCGCACGTTGCGCAGGAAGAAGAGGAGGATGAGCACCGCGAGCACGCCGCCCAGCAGCGCGTTCATCTTCACGTCGTTCACGGAGTTCTTGATGAAGCTGGACTGGTCGTACGCCACCTGGAAGTCGAGGTTGGGGTAGAGCTTCTTCGCCCGCGCGATCTTCTCGAACACGGCCTCCGCGGTGGAGACCGTGTTGGCCCCGCTCTGCTTCGTAACGACCAGGCCGGCCGAGGGCTGGCCGTTCAGGCGGGTGAAGAGTCGCGGCTCGGGGTAGGCGTCGCGGATGGTGGCGATGTCACGGAGCGCCACCAGTTGCCCGTTGACCGAGCCCACCGGGATGTCGCTCAGTTCGTCTGTGCTCGTAAACCAGCCGAGGCTGCGGAGCGTGTATTCGGTGTCTCCCTGCCTCGCGATGCCCGCCGGCAGGTTCAGGTTCTCCTCCGCGATGCGGCGCATCACGTCGTCCAGGGAGAGATTGTGGGCGCGCAACCGGTCGGGGTCAACGTCAATGATCACCGAGCGCTGCTGCCCGCCGCTCACGGTGGCCGAGGCCACTCCGTTGGCCGCCTCCACCATCGGGGAGATCTGGTTGTCCAGCAGCGTCCTCAGCTTGACCGGGTCCTTCTCCCCGGAGACGCCGAACATCAGGATCGGCATCTGATTCGGGTCGAACTTGAATACCAGTGGCGTCTGTAGAGTCGGGTCGTTCGGGAACCGCCGGGAGGCGCGTTCCACCAACTGCATCACCTCCACCGCCGCCTGCCCGATATCCGTGCCCCACTGGAACTGCACCCGCACCGTGGAGGTCCCCTCGATGCTGTTCGAGTTCACCTGGTAGAGGTTGGTGGCCGAGGAGACGGCCTGCTCGACCGGGCGCGTCACCTGGGCCTCGATCTCCTCGGGAGCGACGTTGGGCCACTGGGTGGAGACCGAGATCGTGGGGATGGAGACCTTCGGCAACAGGTCCACCGGCAAGCGGGTCACGCAAATCGCACCCAGGAGGACCAGGGCGGCGATCCGCATCACCACCGCGACCGGGCGGTTGACCGCGAACTGCGCGATGCTCATGCTACCGCCTCGCCTCGCCGGTCCGGCCGCCCCGGCCCCGGCCTTTCTCTCCCCCGAGGGTAACGTTCTGGCCGTCTTTCAGCGGAAACGCGCTCACCGTCACCACCTTCTCGCCCGGGGAGAGGCCGCCCGTCACCGCGATCACGTTGGTGTCTTCGGCCCCCAGCTTCACCGGGCGTGGGTGGGCCACGTCGCCACCGTCTACCACCACCACGTAGGGCCCGTCCTTGCCGCGCTGCACCGCCTCCCGCGGCACCACCACCGCGTCCGGCACCCGGTCGGTCTCGAACACAACGTGGGCAAAAGTGCCGGGCTTGATGAGGGCCTCGGGGTTGTCCAAGGTCACGCGGACGGAGAACTGCCGGCTCTGGGGATCGGCCGAGGGGTTGACCTGGGTGACGCGACCGGTGAAAACACGCCCGGCGAGGGCATCGAGCGTCACTTCTGCCGGGATCCCGGAGTGGATGCGCCCGCTCACCTCCTCCGGGACGGAAACGGTCACCCACACCTGCCGCATGTACTGCACGATCAGGATGGGCTGGCCCGGGCTGGCCACGGCCCCGGGATCGAGATAGCGGCCGGTGACATAGCCATCGAGCGGCGAGGTGAGCACCGTGTCCCGGCGTTTCGCCTCCGCGTTCATCAGCCCGGCGCGGGCCGCCGCCACCTCCTCCCGCAGCGCCGCCAGGCTCTGCTCGTAGGCCGGCCCCTGCGCGCGGTTGGCCCTGGCGTAGGCGAGGCCGGCCTCGGCCTGCTTCACCTTGGCCTCCGCCGCCTCCACCGCGGCCTGCTGCACGCCCTGGGCGGTCCGGGCGTCGTCCACGTCCTGCTGGGCGACAAACCCCTTGTCGTAGAGCGCGGAAATCCGCGTATATCTCGCTCTCGCGTTGTCGAGATTCGCCTGGGCCGTCTTCACGTCGGCCTTCGCGCTGGCTACGGCCGCTTCCTGCTCGCTGATCTGGCTGGTGACCGAGACGTTGGTCGGATTCTGGGTGAGTTGGGCCTCCGCCAGCCGGTACCGCGCCTGCGCCAGGGCCGCTTGCTGCTGCTGCACCTGGGCCTCGACGTCCGAGGGGTCAATGCGCACCAGCACCTGGCCCCGTCCGACGCGATCTCCCTCCCGCACTTGGAGGTAGTCAATGCGGCCCGTCACCTTGGGCGCAATCTGCACGCTCAGCGGCGCCTGCACGCTGCCCACGTATTCGAAGCGACGGACCACGTCCTGTCGCCGGGCGAGCGCGACCGTCACGGCCGCGGGCGCACCCATCCGCGCCGCCCGCTGTCGCCCCTGGTTGGCCGACTCGGCCCGCTTTTGCGACAGCCGCCATCCGATCAGGACGGCCAGGATGGCGACGGGGATAACGATATACAGCCTCTTCATGCTAACCCTCAAGAAAGGCAGTCGCGACGGTGCGGTCTATGTACTTAAGATAGCTTAAATGTGAATGGGAATCAAGTATCCGCCCTGGGGCCGAAGTCCGCAGGCCGGAGGGGCAGGAGAGGCGAATGTCGCCTACTCGGCCACCTTCGTGGCCCGCGCGATGCGGGGGTCGGTGAAGACGTCGCTCTCGTCCCGGCTGGTGCTGGAGAACTCGGAGACGATCGCTCCCTCCGGCCCGGCCTGGAACCAGTGAAGCGTGTCCGGGCCAATGGTGTACTGATCGCCGGGGCGCAGTTCGATCTCGTGGAAGACGGTGTAATAGGCCTCGGCCCCCGGGACGGGCCGCGCCTTGCGGCCGGCCGTCGGCTCGCCCGCAAGGCAGAGCCAGACCACCCCCGCGCGACCGCGAAACGTCTCCATCTTCCCCGGCTGGCCGCCGACCGCGGGATGGCGGTGCTCCGGGCAGGTCTGCCCGGGAAAGAGCACCAGCTCCTTGGCACAATACCGCTCGGTGTTTATGTAGACGACCACTTCCAGCCCGGTGTGCGCGAGGTCGCTCAGCCCGAAGTCGGCCACCTCGATCGGTTCGGCCGGGTCCACCACGATCCCCGCCCGGCCCAGCATCTCCGCGGCCCGCGCCTGCGCTCGCTCCACTTGCTCGCGTGTCAGCATCCCCGTCCTCCTCCTCCTAGGCGTGGTGGGCCCGGTCGGCCTCGCTCCGCCACAGGCCCGTCGCCTCGTCCCACTCCCAGCCGGCGAGCGGCAGGCTGACCGGCCGGCGCTCCCATCCCGCGGCCACCCGCGCCTGCACCTCCTGCCAGCTCGGCACTCCGCTGGTGGCGTCGGCCGCCTCCACGTTGCAGGCCCCCACGGCCACCGCGCTGGTGAGCACCTCCTCTGGCGTCAGGCCATGCACCAGCCCGGCCAGGAAGCCGGCCACCGCGCAGTCCCCCGCGCCGGTGGTGCCGACCGCGTTCGCCAGGAAGCACGGCGCCAGCAGCTCGCGGTCCACCCACGCGCCCGGCTCCGTGAGGCCGGCGAGCGCCGCGACCCGCGCGGGATCGGCCCCGGTCCGCAGGTACAGTCCCTGATCCCCCAGCTTCAGCACGACAACGGCCGTGCCCATGTCGAGCAGCCGCCCAGCAAGTCCGTTCAGCAGATCCGCCTCCGCCTGCCCGTTTATCCCGCCGCGGGCCTCCATCTGCTCCAGGCGAGGTCGGTCAAGCATGAAGAGGATCTCGTCGAGACTCGGGAGGAAGATGTCCACGTGGGGGAGCACCCGCGCGAGAATCCGCTCCCACGGCGCCTGCCCCGATTCCGCGGCCGGGTCAGGCCAGGCCATGTCCAGGCAGGTGACCGGCCCCTGCGCCTTCGCCCGCCGGCACAGCGTCTCCAGCTCCTGGCCGTCGTTGATGAACATCCGCCGCATCAAGGGTGGATAGCCGAAGTGGAAGAGGCGCACTCCCGCCAGTTCCGGGAAGGGGACGTCAGAGGCGCCGAACGTGTCGTTCGCGCCGGGGCAGTGCAGGAAGATGCGATCCACGCCCGGAGGGTTGAGCACGATGGTGTAGGAGGTGGGCGCATCACTGGAGATCAGCATCCCGCTGGCCAGCGCGGGACCGTGCCGCCGCAAGACCTCCACCACGACCCGGCCCAGCAAGTCCTCCCCGATCTTCGCCATCAGCCGGGTCTTGATCCCGAGGCGGTGCAGGGCGAGCCCGGTGTTCGAGACCACGCCGCCGGTGGAGACCACGGCCGGGCCCACGTTGCTCAGCTTCCCGGGCGTGAGCAACTCCTCCCAGGACGCGCCGCCTTCCGCGAACGTGGGGATCACGTCCAGGCAGATATGCCCGCACACGACGACCTCGGGATGTCCGCGCGTCACCGGTGCCCTCCAAACAGGGATTCACCGGGGATATTCGACTCCTCACCTCCGCCTTCCCCTTCGGTTCCGCGCGGGCGTTGTCCACAGTCGCCCGGGGTGACACACCGCCGCCCGTCCGGTATACTGGAGACGCGCATGAGAGTCTGCGAATTCGATTACCATCTCCCACCTGAGTTGATCGCCCAAGAACCGGCTCGCCCCCGTGATTCCTCGCGCCTCCTGGTGCTGCACCGGGGGAGCGGCGAGATCGAGCACCGCGCTTTCCGCGACCTGAGCGGGTACCTCCGCGCGGACGATGTGGTGGTGATCAACGAGACCCGGGTGATGCGGGCCCGCTTGCGCGCGGTGCGTCAGCCGGGGGGCGGAGCGGCCGAGGTGCTCCTGCTGGAAGACCGGGGCGGAGGCGTATGGGAGGCCCTCGTCAGCCCGGGCCGGCGCCTGCCCCCGGGCCGCCAGCTGGCCTTCCCCGTGCACGGCCTGCGCGGCGAGATCCTGGAGCGCACTCCCTCCGGCGGCCGACTTGTCCGCTTTTCCGGGCCGCCCGCCGTGGTCTCGGCCCTGGCGACCCTGGGAGACGTGCCACTTCCCCCGTATATCACCCGTCCCTTGGACGCGGAGAGCGACTACCAGACCATCTACGCGCGGCACATCGGCTCGAGCGCGGCCCCCACCGCCGGCCTGCACTTCACCCCCGAGATGCTGGCCGACGTCCGGTCCCGCGTGCACGCCGTCACCTCCCTCTGTCTGCATATCGGCGTCGCCACCTTCCGCCCCATGCACGTAGAAGCCGTGGAAGAACACGAGATGCACACGGAGAAGTATGGCATACCGGAGGCGACCGCGGACTCGGTGAACCGGGCGCGCGCGGAGGAACGGCGCGTCCTCGCCGTCGGCACCACGACCGTGCGGGCGCTGGAGGCCGCCGCCGACGAACGCGGGCGCGTGCGAGCCGGGGAAGCGGAGACGGACCTCTTCCTTCGGCCGGGCTATCGCTTCCGCGTGGTGGGAGGGCTGTTGACCAACTTCCACCTCCCGCGCTCGACGTTGCTGGTGCTGGTGAGCGCGTTCGCCGGCAAGGAGCTGATCTTCCGCGCCTACGAAGAGGCCGTCGCGCAGCGCTACCGGTTTCTGAGCTTCGGCGACGCGATGTTGATCCTGTAGGGGCGACCCGGTGGGTCGCCCAGGATTGTGTACCGACGACCCGGCGGGGTCGCCCCTCCTGGAGAGGGTCGTGCGTCCGAGTGAACTGACGAAGATGTTCGAGCTGGAGGACAGCTACTGGTGGTTCGTCGCCAGGAGAAAGCTGATCCTCACCCTCGTCGCGCGCTACCTTCCTCCGACCCCTGCGGAACGCCCGGTGATCCTCGACATCGGGTGCGGCACCGGCGCCACGCTCACCGGCCTTTCCCGTTTCGGGGACGCGTTCGGTGTGGATTTCTCCCGCCACGCCCTCCAGTACTGCCGGCGTCGCGATCACTGCGCCCTGGTGCGCTCCCGTGGGGAGGCGCTGCCGTTCGCAGACGCCTCCGCCCATCTCATCACTGCGCTCGACCTGCTGGAGCACATCCCCGACGACGCGGCCGCCGTGCGCGAGTTCGCGCGCGTGCTCCGGCCGGGGGGCGTGCTGCTCATCACCGTCCCGGCCGGCCCGATGCTGTGGAGCGAGCACGACGAGGCCCTCGATCATCTGCGCCGGTATCGGAGCCGGGAGCTGCGCCGCGCCCTGGAAGGCGCCGGGCTGGAGGTGGAGCGACTCTCCCCCTGCATCACCTTCCTGCTCCTCCCCATCGCCTTGCTCCGCTTCCTCCAGCGGCTCTGGCCCCGCCGCCGGGGAGGACCCCAGACCGCCCTCATCGTTCCTCCCAAAGGTATCAACACCTTGCTCATAAAGCTGTTGGCGCTGGAACATCGGTGGCTGCTCCGCTTCAACCTCCCGGCCGGCGTCTCGTTGCTCGCCGTGGCCAGGAAGAGAGGCCCTGCTCTGCTGAGTGAACGGGCGGCGCCCGGGGTAAGATAGGTCCGACACAAACGTTTCATAGTCCGTTCACGGGGAATCGGTTGCCGGTAGCTTCCTGCCGGTGCTATAATCGCGTCGGGAGTACCATGGGACTCGAGATCCGCATCATTGGCAAAGGGTGTCACTTCTGCCGGGAACTCACCAGGATCGCGGGGGAGGTGGTGACGGAGCTGCACCTCCCCGACGCGACCGTCGAGCAAGTGGACGAGATTGACGAGCTGCTGGACTTCGGGGTGGTGAATCCGCCCGCGCTCGTCGTGAATGGAAAGCTCAAGCTGATGGGGCGGGTGCTGGTGCGCAGCCACATCCATCAGGCCATTGCCGAAGAGCTGTCGGCCGCGCCTTCAGAGGCGGCGAACGCAACCACGAATAGGGGACCCCAGTGAGCGCAAGTGCCCAGGACAGTGCGAGCGGTCGGAAAGTGCTGGTAGTGGACGACGAGGAGCCGGTGCGCGACCTCATCTCCCTCTACTTCGGCAAGGATGGGTTCCAGGTGCTGGAGGCCAGGGACGGCAAGGAGGCGCTTCGCCTGAACGGGGAGCATCACCCCGATCTCGTCATCCTCGACCTGATGCTCCCCGGCCTGGACGGGCGCGAGGTGTGCCGGCAGATCCGCGCCACCTCCCGTGTGCCCATCATCATGCTCACCGCGCGGGGCGAGGAAGTGGATCGCATCGTGGGCCTGGAGTTGGGGGCGGACGACTATGTGGTCAAGCCCTTCTCCCCCCGCGAACTGGTGGCGCGGGCCAAGGCCGTGCTCCGGCGCGGCACGGCCTCGCCCGACGAGGCCGAGCTGCTCGCCTTCCCCGGGCTGCGTATTGACCGCGTCCAGCACCGGGTGGAGGTGGACGGCGACGAGGTGCATCTCACGCCCACCGAATTCCGTCTGCTCTGGTGCCTCGCCAGCCAGCCCGGCCGCGTCTTCAGCCGGGCCGAGCTGCTCGACCGCATCTGGGGCTATGACTCTGAATCCGACGCGCGCACCGTGGACGTCCACGTCAAGCGACTGCGGCAGAAGACGCGCGCCTCCCAGGCCCGCCCCTTCCACATTGCCACCGTGTGGGGCATGGGCTACAAGTTCGAGACGCGCCCCGTCTCCTGATCCCCGAAGGCAGCCGGTGCTATGCGAAGCTTCTTCTGGCGAGTCTTCTTCTCGCAACTGCTCAGCCTCGTCATCGCGCTCGGCGCCATCAGCCTGCTCGTCTCCTTCACCTTCGAGGATCTCTACACCCAGGTCGCCAAGATCCAGCAGCAGGATCGCGCCCAGGCCCTCGCTATCGGCCTCATGCCGGTACTCGCCGGCCACCCCACTCAGGAGCGCCTCCAGGAAGTCATCAACTGGATGGGGGCCAAAACCAACACCAATATCTGCCTCCGGCTCGCCGAGGGCACGGAGATCGTGTCTCGGAACCCGTGTGGCGAACCGGGGATGCGCAGCACGGTCGCGCTGGAGGGCGGCCTTGGCTACCTCTACGTGGGGGCGCCCGTGGCAACCATGGTCCGAAAGCCCGTGCACGAACTGCGCCGCGGGCTGGCCCTGGCCGGCCTCATCTCCGTCGGGCTGGCCCTCCTCGTCGCCCTCATGCTCTCCCGCCGCGTCGCCCAGCCCCTGCGCAGAACTACCGCCCTCGCCCAGCAGATGGCCGAGGGCGACTTCAGCCAGCGACTCGGGATCCGCGGCTCCGACGAGGTGGGCGCGCTGGCGCGCTCCTTCGACTCCCTCGCCGACAGCCTCCAGAGCACCCTCGCCGACCTCCATCAGGAGCAGGCGCGCCTCAGCAGCATCCTCGACTCGGTGGCCGAAGGCATCCTGGCCGTGGACACCAACGGCCAGGTGGTCATGATCAACCCCCAGGCGGCCGCGCTGCTGGGCCTGGATCGGGGCGTGGGCGCCGCGGTGCGGGACCTCGGGCTTCCCGAGCAGGTCGCCACCGCCTTCGCCACCTGCCTCGCCCGCCACGAAACCTGCTCTCTGGAACTCGACTTCGTCCGCCCCAATCGTCACCTGGTGCTCCACGTCACCCCCGTCCTCGGGGCCGACGCCTTGCACCGCGGCGCCGTGGCCGTCGTGCGCGACGTCACCGAGTCCCGTCGCGTGGAGCAGATGCGGCGTCGCTTCCTCTCCGACGCCTCCCACGAGATCCGCACCCCGCTCACTTCCATCGGCGGTTTCGCCGCCGCCATCGCCGACGGCACCGCCGATACCGAGGAAGAGCGGGTGCGCTGCGCCTCCGTCATCATGCGGGAAGTGGACCGCCTCAACCGCCTGGTCAAAGACCTCCTCGACCTCTCCCGCATCGAGTCCGGCGCCATTCAACTCCAGCGGGAGGGAGTGGACCTCTCCGAGCTGATCCGCGCCGCCGCGGAGAGCTTCGAGACCCAGATCAACGAGTCCGGCGTCTCCCTTGAGCTTAGGGTGCCGGACAGCCTTCCCCTGGTCAGCGCCGATCCGGACCGCATCTACCAGGTGATGGTCAACCTGATCTCCAACGCCCTTCGCTTCAATCGCGAGCGGGGCGAGGTGCGCGTCTCGGCCGAGCTGCAGGACGGCGGCGTGCGCGTCTCCGTCCAGGACCGCGGCCGCGGCATCGCCCCCGCGGAGCTCCCCTACATCTGGGAGCGCTTCTACCGCGCCGACGTCGCCCGCGCCCGGGACGACGGCGGCACCGGCCTCGGGCTCGCCATCGTCCGCTCCATTGTCGAGAAGCACGGGGGAACTGTGTCGGTGGAGAGCGAACTGGGGAAGGGCTCCACATTCAGCTTCGTCCTGCCGGTGAGATGACACAGGCGGTCTCTGAATCCACCGTGCCCGCCGTTCGCCGCAGCCCCTCCTGGGTGGAGGTGGACCTGGCGGCGGTGCGCCACAACGTCGCCGCCCTGCGCACCCTCATCGCCCCCGCCCAGGTCATCGCCGTGGTGAAGGCCGACGCCTACGGCCACGGGGCCGTGCCCGTCGCCCGCGCCGCCCAGCAGGCCGGCGCCGCCGCCCTCGCGGTGGCCTCTCTCCAGGAGGGCCTCGAGCTGCGCCAGGCCGGGCTCACCGGGCCCCTGCTCCTGCTCCACGCGGGTCGGCCCGAGGAGGCCGGCGAGGCCGTCGCCCACCACCTCACCCAGACGCTGTGCCGCCTGGAGGTGGCCGGGGCGCTCTCCGCCGCCGCCGCGCCCGATCGGCCTGCCCGCGTCCATCTGAAGCTCGACACCGGCATGGGCCGCCTGGGCCTGCGGCCCGAAGAGGTCGCGGACTTCGCCCGCGCCGCCTTCTCCCTCCCCGGCCTGGAACTGACTGGGGTCTTCTCCCACCTCGCCACCGCGGAAGAACCCGACACCACCTACGCGCGCCTCCAATTCGCCCGCTACCAACAGGGCCTGGCCGAGCTGGACCTTTCTCCCGGGGTGAGGCACCTCGCCAACAGCGCGGGCGCACTCGCCTTCCCCGAGATGCGCTTCGACGCGGTCCGCACCGGGCTGATCGTCTACGGGCTCGATCCCATCGCCGGCCAGGAGATCCTCCCCCTGCGTCCCGCGCTCGCCTGGAAGACCCGCGTCGCCTTCCTCCGCACCCTCCCGGCCGGGTGCTGCATCTCCTATGGCCGCACCTACACCACCCCCGGCGAGCGCCTGGTTGGAGTGCTGCCGCTTGGCTACGCCGACGGCTTCCCCCGCCACATCTCGAACCGCGCCTCCGTCCTCGTCCGGGGGGTCCGCTGCCCAACCCTCGGGACGGTGTGCATGGACCACGTGGTCGTGGACCTCACCCCCGCCGGCGACGTGCGGGTAGGGGAGGAGGTCGTGCTCATCGGCCCGCAGGGCGCGGACCGCATCACGGCCAATGAGGTGGCCGAGTGGGCCGGCACGGTGGTGCACGAGATCCCGACCCGCCTCGGGCCCCGGGTGCGCCGCTGCCACCTGCACCAGGACCCCGCTTCCGACGGCGAACATCAACCCAGAGGTGACCTCCCATGAGACGCGCCGCGCTGCTGCTCTCCCTCCTGCTCGCGCTGGGCCTTGGCTCCCCTGTCCTCGGACAAGACGAAAGCGACCAGCCGGCCCCCGCTGACAACGGTGCCACCGTCGAGTTGGCGCCGCCGCAGCCCTCCGAGGAGCCGGCCGAGGTGCCCACCGTCGCCATCCCCGGCCGCTCCGTGGCCGACCTGGCGCACGCGCTCTCCACTCGCCTCGGTGACAACGGCGCCCTCCCCGAATGGGGACGGGTGGCCCTCCCCGCCGGCGGCCGCCAGCGCCTCTCCGCCGCCGACATGTTCGTCCTCCTCGCCCGCGCCGCGCAGGCCTGGCACACGGACGGCGCGCTCCCCACCTCCGTCTCCCTCCGCCCGGGGGCCACCGATCCTCCCATCCTCGACCCGCAGGACTACCCCGACCCGCAGGTGGACCTGGAGAAGGGTCGGGAGGTCAACGCCGACGCCCTCCTCTCCTTCGTCGCCGACACCCTCCGCTGGGCCGACAGGTTCCAGCGCCTTCCCACCGCCGTGTGGGTCAACGGCGCCCGCCTCTCCGCCGCCGAGTTCATGGCCGGCCTCGCCGTGTGCCTCGACTACGCCTCCGCCAACGGCGAGTTGGGCGACACCGTGTTCCTCCCCGACTACTCCCCTCCCCTCTCCTGGGCCGAGCACACCGACCTCGTCGCCGCCAGCCAGGCCTCTGCCCAGACTGGCGAGGAGGCCTCGGCCGAGAGCACCCCTCGCTACGGCATGACCCCTCCGCTGCTCGGCCTGAACGCCTCCGCCCCCCGCGTCGCCAAGCCGCAGCTCGCCCTGCTTCCCGCCCCCGGCACGGTGAGCGGGGACGTGGATTTGGTGGTGAGCTACAGCGGCCCGCCCGTCGCCTTCGTCACCTTCATGGTAGATGGCAAGACCCGCGCCATCATGAACCACGCTCCCTATGGCTATCGGTGGCGCACCGCCGAGGTGTCCCCCGGCAAGCACCAGATCCTGGTCCGCGCGTTTGGCGACAACGACGCCGAAGTGACCGCACAAACCGCCACCTACGTCGTCGCTGCGCCCAAACCGAAGCAGGCGCCGCCCACTCCCCCGCGGAACTCTTGAGCGGCGGTCCGCCCTGACCGGGACGAAAGTCCGCGCGCGCCTCCGGGAGATCGGCCATTAACTTCAGTGTCGTGTCGCTCAACTGGCTCCTGGTCTTGCCCTACTTCGCCTCTCTCGCGACGTGGCTCTTCCCGCGCCTGGCCCTCCGGCCCCACTCCGCCGCGGAGGCCGAGTCCCTCCCCCGCGCGCCTTTCTCCCTCGCCGCCCTCGCCTGCCTTATGGGCCTCTCCCTGGCGCTCTCTCTTTTCCCCGCCGCCCTCGCCCGCCCCGAATTCGGCCTGGAGGCCTACGGGCCGGCCGGCACGGCCGTGGACTACTGGTGGACCCAGCACCTCTATCAGTTCCGCTTCCGCGCCGACGCCCTCGCCCTCACCGCCGTGGCCATCCTCTACCTGGCCGGCTTCCTCCTCAGCCTCTACTCCTACTCGCTCCCCACTCCGGCCTTGCCCCACCGCCGCGCCACCTATCTCCTCGCGGCCGTGGGCAGCGCCTCCGTCGCGCTGCTCAGCGTGGACCTGGTTGCCACCCTCTTCTTCTTCTCCCTCTTCCTGCTCGCCCTCTGGCTGTTCGCCCGCGCCGATTCGCCCCGGGAGGCGGATCGCATGCTCCTCCTCACCTCCCTGGGCGCGGCCCTGCTGACCGCCGCGGCCGTGCTCCTGTGGCAGGAGGGGGGGATCACCGCCACCGCCGGGCTCTCCCTCGCCCTGGTGGGCAGCGACCCCCGCGTCTTGCACGCCCTCGGCCTCCTCGCCCTGCTGGGGTTCCTGCCGCTGCTGGCCGCCTTCCCGGTCTACTGGTGGCTGCCCCGGCTCGCCCGCGAGAACCTCCGCGGGGCCATGGCCTGCGGCGTGCTCCTCCTCGCCGGCGGGCTCGCCCTCGCCCTGCGCCTCCTGCCCGGCTCGGTTTCGCTTCCCCTGCTGCCTGGCTTCAGCTCGGCCTGCGTCCCGCTCGGGGTGATTACGCTGCTGTGGGGCTCGGCCGGCGCGTGGGGTAGCCGCAGCGTGCGCAGCCTCGCCCTCTGGCTCACTATGGCCCAGTCCGGGCAGTTCCTGCTCGCGCTGGGGGCGGCCGGCACCTCCCTCCCAGGCGCCCCACTCTTGGGTCTGCAGGCCGCCTTCCTCTCCCTCGTCGCCGCGCCCTTTGCCCTCCTCGCGCTCTGGTCGGTGGCCGGCGTCACGCTGGCTCGCATGGGCACTGACGCCCACCCGGGACTCGGTGGCCTCCTTGGGCGGCTCCCTGTGGCCGCCTTTGCCTTCCTCCTGGGCGGGCTGTCTCTTGTCGGCCTGCCGCCCCTCCCCGGATTCTGGGCCCAGCGCCTCCTGTTTCAGGCGCAGCCCTTGGCCCTCCGCCTCGTCCTCCTCCTGGCCGACCTGCTCGTGCTGCTCGCCATCGCCGGCGGCTTCCGCCGCGTCTTCCTCCGCGCTGCCCCCTCCCCCCTGCTCCTGCCGGCGAGGCGTTGGATGGAGACCCAGTTGGTGCTGGTCGTCCTCCTCCTGCTCGCCTTGACCGTCGCGTTGGCCGGCGGGCCCGCGCGCGACTGGACCGAGACCATCGTCAGAGGAGTGCTCCTGCCCGGCCCATGACCTCTTCCCTCGCCCCGATTCCTGCCGCCGCGCTCGTCGCCCTCGCCCTGGGGGTGGGGTTGCTCGTCTTCACCACCTTCCTCGCCGTCCGCCGCGGGGCCGGCCCGGCCAGCTTCGGCTGGGCCGTCGTGGGGGGCCTCTCCTTCTCCCTCCTGGGAATGGCCGCCGCCCTCCGTCAGGGCGAGAGCCTGGGCCTCGCCGCCGCCCTCGCCCAACTCCTCTGCCTCGCGCTGGCAGCCCTCCTCGGTGTCTTGTGCGGCGCACCCGCCGGGAGCGCCGAGAGTAGGGGAGGACGCTTCGGCCCCGCCGGCAGATTCCTCGCCTGGTTGACGCTCATCGGCCTGCCGCCCACCCCGGGGTTCCACGCCAAGATCCTCCTCTACCGGTCGCTGCTCACCGCCGGCTGGCCCTGGGTGATGGCCCTGGCCCTGGGGACGAGTTGGCTGCTG
>Ga0315282_10003013_pt1 | contig 30451 bp, 28 predicted proteins | sample YL17G07_20_MG_FD_203693 | JGI IMG/M metagenome (GOLD analysis project Ga0315282, IMG submission 203693) | Sediment microbial communities from Yellowstone Lake, YNP, Wyoming, USA - YL17G07_20 | ecosystem: Environmental > Aquatic > Freshwater > Lake > Sediment | place: USA: Wyoming | collected... | reverse complement strand
TGGGTAAAGGCGGTACCTGAAGGCAGCGAGCACACCAGCCACCACAAATATCTACCTGAAAAGGATATTTAAAGCCCATTCATCCCCCAACTAAAGTTGGGGGTTTTCTGGGCGCCCCCTTTATAAATTCGAACCTAATTGTCTCAGGACTAACTTCCCTTGTAATATTGTTTGGAACCACCTCAATTGAAGCAGTGGCCGTGGTTCTTGAAAAGCAGACTGGCACATTCGAAAGGCTCCTTGCCGCCCCTGTTCTATTTTTCACTTTAATTCTTGGAAAAGCATTGGCAGGCCTTTTTTTGGTCTAGTCCTCGCAACCGTCATTCTTGTTCCATTGGTCGTAGTTTCTGGGGCTAGCGTAGCAAATCCATTGCTAGTTCTTGTTTCCATCGCATTTTCTTCGTTGACTTTTTCAGCGCTTGGTGTCTTGGTTTCTGCCTACGCAAAGTGGGTTCCTGAGGCTCAGATGCTCTCAAATTTTCTCAGGTTTCCTATGGCTTTTATTTCTGGAACCTTTATTCCCTTGGAGGTTATGCCTTCCCCGTTGTTGGTTGTTGCTCGTTTCTTGCCGCTCACCTATTCTGTTGAGGCATTGAAGATATCCATGAACAATTCAGCAATAACATTCACTTACTTGCTTGATATTCTTGCTCTTGCTCTATTCTCTCTCGTGCTCTTGGTGTTAGCGACTAAAGTGCTTCAAAAGAGGATTGAATGACTTTAAGCTCAGAAGGCAGTTCAATTAATTCATTTTATTTATTATAGACAAGCTAAATTCAAGGATTTGTCCTCCCCATAAGGGTTGTAGGCCATCGCGTAGAACGTCCTCACCTTAGGAGGGCCCTGTTTTTTAATGGCATGAACTTGCAACAATCTATCCGTTACTTCGAGGCATTGTCCCTTGTTAGGCTTAGGACTTTTGATCTCCGTGACGTCCTCCACTGGTTAAAACCAGTGGCTTCCCGCCTCAATGCTCAGGCTTACCATCCCTTTCAGGGCTCTAAATATAGCATGTTGCTTTAAATATGTTAGGAGTCCTTTCATGTGTCGATATCTAAAGGGATCTTTTCAATTCTGCTTTGATCCCTAGGATCAGTTAAAAATCTCACTTCCTTAGATCTCTGAACCTCTTTGCCAAGTTCTTCGGGTGCACCACATGAATTTCAGAGTGCGGGGAGAGGGATTCGAACCCTCGAAGGCCTTCGCCACAAGGTCCTAAGCCTTGCGCCTTTGACCTGACTTGGCGACCCCCGCATAGCCTAACAATTCAGTTGCTAGCCATTCTATTAAGTTTTCTAGGGATCCATCATATGCGCTTTTACTCGAAAAAGTTAAAAAAGGCATGTTGGTTCAATTAGACCGTGCTCCGGTCGTATAGTCCGGTCAAGTATACTGGCCTTTCGAGCTTTGGCGAAGACAGCCAGTAACCCGGGTTCAAATCCCGGCCGGAGCACCAATTTCACGGTCTAATCTCTTTTAAACCTTCAACGACCTTTTGAAAATCGCCAAAATCCCTGTGCGGAATGCCCTCCCTCTTGCAGTAGAGGGATAGCTTCGACCCCTTCACTACAAATGAGAGATCCGCATTTTTGACGGCTTGATAGTCGGATATTCCGTCCCCTATGTATGCTACCGCCTTGCCCTTTTTCCTGTAGTGCCTGACTAGATCGTCCTTAAAATTACTAGAGTGCTTATCGAGCAACTTTGGGAAGTCAAATTTGATACTGCCATTGGTGTACTTTGCCTTTCCGGCATAGACCTTTACTGACTCACTCCAACCTTTCAGCTCAAGGAAGTGGTGGATTACGAAGTCTAGACCACCGCTTACCACGATGAGGGGAATTCCTCGGGCGCCGCAATATTCCACCAGTTTTCTAAAGTTGGGTCGGAAGGAGGCGACCTTATCCAGCTCTTTTATTATGACCGCCTCTGAAACCTTAACCATTGCAAACTGCCTCTGCACGCACTCCTCAAGCGTTATCTCCCCTTTCTGGAGTTGCTCGTCGTATAACTTCCAGTCCCCTTCGGCGAACTTGGATAGAATGAAATCTGACATCTCAATATCCACAATAGTTCCATCAAAATCGCTTAGGACGACGAGTTGCATAGCACGATCACCTTCTCCTGCCTTGAAACATCATTTCGAGTCTGCCTGTTTTACTATCTCTGCGGACTCGTAGTTGAGCCCGCGCCACTTCACCTGATATCCAAAATAATTTAAGAGTGGGTAGGGATCCTTGATCCCTTCGGCCTCAAGCTTCGGCATCAGTGCGGATAGAAGCCGCTCACCGGCTATCACTTTCTCGAGCGCGCTGAGCTTTTCTCTCTTTATCAGGCAATCCCCTATAAGGACAAAGCCATTAACCGGCCTTTCCACGAGTGTCTTTCTGAGCGCCTCCTTCGAGATGCCGGAGCTCGCAGCCAGCTCGTCCAGCTCGACGCACTCTCCCTCGACCTTTATCTGTAACTGGGCGGCTTGCTCCATCTCCAACTTTAGACGGGTCCTCTCAGCAGACTCCAAGATCTCCAGAATAGGCTTCAGAGGAACCTCCTTCTCGAAAGCAATCACGTTGCCGGGGATCTTCTTTGAGACCCCAAGGCTCTCGTCCACGGCAATTATCATCTCAACGTCCCGAATCATCTGGAGTTTGTTAATCTTCTTGGCAAGGTAATCTGGGGTCCAGAAACCCACTATCTCCATGTAAATCCGCTTATCTCCGAGCACAAAGGCGAAGTCAGGTATCATTACCGTTGATCCGACGGGTATGGGCTCGGGCTCCCTTAGGAGCTTCCACCTAGTGCCGAGGGAGGTGAACCTCTTTGCAAAGTCCTCCTCCAAAGAGCTGTCGTACAACTCCTCTGGTTCGATGGGGCGCGTTGGCAGCAGAACCCCCTCGGACGAGCCTAGCTCGAAGGTAAGGAGACGCCTGTCGTCCTTCCAACGCGAGACTATCTGCGCCCTCACCGACCATTCGCCCCCCATCACGATCTCCGGCAGGAGCTTTGCCACGTTCGTGCCGTACCTCTCGGTGAGCTTGATTATGGAGGTGGGACCTTCCACGGAGACGGTGAAGCCTACCTGATCCCTGTTGATGGAGTACATCAGGCCAAGCCTCTTCATGCTCCGGAAGATCCGCTTCCAGTTCTCCCGCACCCTGAATTCCAATACGGTCGACCTAAAGAGCAGGGTCTGCGTCAGGGAGAGGTTGTACGCCGCGAGCAGATCACTGGCTGATATTGGCCTAAATCCTCTCATCACCTGCTCGTCCTCAAGGTCGCTCCACAGGTACCTCTCGACATCTTCTGGGGGGATCTTGAACTCCTTTGAGACCGTGCCGATTATGCGCCGCTTCTCGTCTGCTGTCGTGGCGAAGCCCCCGGAGGCAGAGAAGATTGCCTTCCTCAGCTTGTAGGGGTCCACGGGGCTCTCGACCACGAAGGTTGAGCGCCTGTCCAGTATGGCCGCCAAGCCTCTGATGAGCCGGAAGTTGTAAGGACCATACTCGAATTCCCTGACCTCGGAGTAGATCTGGGATCGCTTCTTTCCCGTCCCCCTCTGGTAGATGCCGATGATGGACTCTGCCAATTCAATAAGTTTGGCACTGCCGTGAACGTAGGCGGGCCTTATCTTCCCCCTGAACGCCCTGGTGACGAGTAGCTCGGCTGGGAGCACTACAGACCGCCCCTCCTCCGGTAGCTCACCTTGGTCTCTGCCGTTGACCTTGATACTATCTCGATGAGCGTCGCCTCCTTCCCCTCCACCTTCCGGAGCAGGCGTCCAAGGCGCTGGACGAACTCCCTCTTGGAGCCAGTGCCGCTGAGGATGACCCCGAGCGAGGCGTCCGGCACATCGATGCCCTCGTCAAGGACCTTTGAGGTCACCAGCACGGTGTAGTACCCCTCCCTGAAGGCGTTCAGAATCTCGGCACGCTCGTTCTTTGGGGTCTTATGGGTGATGGCTGGTATGAGGAAGTCCTTGCTCAGCCGGTACACGAGCTGGTTGTGCTGCGTGAATATGAGGGTCTTCTGGTCGCTGTTCTCCGATACGACCCTCCTGAGGGCCTCGATCTTTGAGGCGGAGTTGAGGGCAACGTCCATGGCCCTGTTTCGGGCGAGCAGCGCCTCCCTCGCCTCTGGGTCCCTCCCGCTCATCATTATGAAGCGTTGGAAGTCCCTCGGGGACCTGAGGACTATTCCCCGGCTCGTGAGGTAGTCCCTGAAGGTGGTGATGTTCCTACGGTACTCCTCCTCTTCCTCCGGCGTGAGATCCACGTAGACCTTCTCTATCCTGAAGGGCGCGAGGTGGTCCCCCGCCATCTCCGCGACCTTCCTCTCGTAGACCTTGCCGCCCACCAGGCGCGGGAGCTCTCTGTGGAGTCCGTCCTCACGCTCGTATGTGGCGGTCAGACCGAGGCGGTATGGGGAGGCGAAGAGTTCGGCTATCTGCGAGTAGCCAGGCGAGGGCAGGTGGTGCACCTCGTCGAATATGAGCAGAGGAAAGAGGTTACCCAGCTCCTCGGCCCGCAGGTAGGCGGACTCGTAGGTTGCCACGGTTAGTGGGGCGATCCTGTTCTCGCCGCCGCCGTACTCTCCCACCTCGATTGAGAAGGATGACGCGAGTCTCCTCCGCCACTGCTCCATGAGATCGATGGTGGGAACCACTACGAGGGCGGGCTGGTTCACCTCCTCGATGGCCAGCATACCGACATGTGTCTTCCCAGATCCGGTGGGCAGGACCACGACCCCCCTCCTTCCCGCCTGTTCCCACGCGTCGAGCGCCTCGAGCTGGTAACCCCTCGGGATTAGGTTTGCCCTGAGGGGCGGGCAAGGTGGCGGATCCATGACCTCGTCCTTGAACTGGATCGAACTCATTTTGAGGTATTCCAAGGACTCAAGGTAGTAGAGACCCAAGGTACTGTATGACCCGAGGGATCGATCCCAGACAGAGTGGGGGAGGTGCACGTCCCCGCTGAGTATTGTCCCCCTGTGGTACCGGAGCGTAAGCATTTGATAGATGCTCCCTGAGTTATTGAATGGCATACGGTCTTTAAGTTTTATTGCGTTTGGCGAATTTTACTGGCAGAAAGACAACCAAAGCAGCCACGAGTGTCAGGAATGGTGCTATAGCGAAAGCATTCTGATAGATCCCGGTGGCTTGGACGACTATGCCCAATATGACCGGCCCGCTCAAGTTGCCGATATCATAACCCATCAGATATATGCCGGCGAGAAAGCCCCTGTTGCTGGGCGGGGACTTTGCCAAAGCGAGCGTCTGCGAGCCTGGAAGGAAGAGTCCGACGCCGATCCCGAAGATGACCGATGCCACATAGAGATATGGTGGAACCTGAATCATATATACGGCAAAGAAGGAGAGGGAAATGACCAATAAGCCCGTGAATGTCATCGTCTCCGGGTACCTGTCCGAGGCCCTACCCGCCAATACCCTTAGTGCGAGACTGGCGAGAGCCTGGATGCTCACGAAGAGGCCTATTTCGAGGTCGCCGTAGCCCAGCAGCTTCAGGTAGGCAGAGAGGAACGTAAGGAGACCCATCCAAGCCATCGCGTAAATAATCATACTGATGAGAGCCAGGAGAAAGTTTCTCTCCTTGAAGCCTTTGAGAGAGATACCGGTGGTTGACGGATGCCTCTCAGCCCCCTTGAACATGACAAGAGGGATTACCATGAGTAGCAGAACGGATGTTATGCCGAAGGTCACCACGTAACCGAAGATTTCGGACAGGAAGCCGCCGAGGGAGGGTCCGACGGTGAAGCCAATCCCGGTCATCATGGCCCGCCATCCAAGTGCCTCGCCAATCTTGCCCTCGGGGGCGTGGTCTACCGCACTTGCCATAGAGGAGGGAACGAATGAGGCGACGGCAAAGCCCTCTATGAGCCTCGCAACCATTATTGTGTATATGTCGCGTGAGAAGAAGAGGATGGCGTAGGCGACTGAGGCAAAGACGAGCCCCATCATCATGAGATGTGAACGGGACCGCCTGTCGCTCAGCACCCCGAACAAGGGCCGGAAGAATATGGCGGTGATGGATATGCTCGAGACCGCAAGTCCTATCATGAATGGCGATGCCCCGATGACGAGCGCGTATCTCGGTATGAGCGGCACCACCACCTGGATGAGCATGAAGAAGAATAACGCAGCCAAGTTCAGCCGCCACTGGGGGGATATCATATCGTGCACCGTTGGATGTTTAGAGATTTGTCACTCCCAGATATATGGGTAAGGGGGGACTTCTCGGCGCAGTATAGTGACTTTTATATGCTAAGTAGACCCCAGTTTCTAATGCATCCTCTGGAGGAGGGATTATGGGAAATTCGCTGGATGACCTATTCAAGAGGGTACTGACCGCGAAGATCTTCGTGAATAGGGATATTCTCAGGCCTGACTATGTCCCGGACGACCTGCCGCACAGGCAGTCCCAGATACTCAGGCTAGCGGAGACGCTTGCCCCCGTACTCCAAGGATCTAGGCCCTCCAACATATTCATATACGGCGTCCCCGGGACGGGAAAGACGGCCGTCACCAAACACGTCCTGAAGAAGATCGGTTCTGAGGGCAATAATATAGGGGTAACCCTGAACATTGCATTTATCAACTGCAAGCATGATGACACGAACTACAGGGTTCTGGCAGACCTCTGCGAGGCGGTAGGGGAGAGGATCCCTTTCACGGGTCTCTCCACGTCTGAGGTGCTCAAGAGATTCATAAACCTTGCAGACGCCTCGAACAAATCCATGTTCGTCGTTCTGGACGAGGTCGATTCGCTCGTGAAGAAGACTGGCGATAAGGTCCTCTACGACCTCACGAGGATCAACGACCAGCTCTCCAAGGCGAAGGTATCGATAATAGGGATAACCAACGACCTGAAGTTCACGGAGTATCTTGACCCGAGGGTGAGGAGCAGCCTCGGCGAGGAGGAGCTCGTTTTCCCGCCGTACAACGCCTCTGAGCTGGAGGACATCCTGAAGAAGAGGTCTGAGGGGGCCTTCCACATGGGGGTTCTTGGCGGCGAGGTGATAAAGCTCTGCGCTGCCCTCGCAGCTAAGGAGCACGGCGATGCCCGCAGGGCTCTGGATCTGCTGAGGGTTGCGGGGGAGGTCGCGGAGAGGGGCGGAGACACCAAGGTCATCGAGGAGCACGTCAGGAAGGCCCAGAGGGAGGTGGAGAAGGACAGGGTTGTGGAGGTAATAAAGACGATGCCCTTCCACTCCAAGCTCCTGATTTTGAGCCTGCACCTACTTGAGAGGCAGAAGGGGAGCGGCAGGATAACGGGAGAGGTCTACGAGGTTTACACAGGCGTTACGAAGAAATTTGGAGTCGAGGCTCTTACCCAGAGGCGGGTGAGCGACCTCATCAACGAGCTGGATATGCTAGGGATAGCCAACGCGAGGGTGGTAAGCAAGGGCAGGTACGGGCGGACAAAGATCGTGAGTCTCAGCATATCGGATAGGAACCTGAGGGACGCGTTCCAGGAGGACCCCATGATGACAGCCTACTTGGGCAAGTCAGTTACTCCCTAGTAGATTCGGGGGCTTGCAACTCAGGGTGATCTGATACCATCTCGCACACCCCTCATCTCGCAAAACACGCCTACTGACGGAGGCGTTCCGTTTCTAGGAATGTATATTTTCATATACACTCCCATTCGGAGCGCTGACGACCTCAGTCCAACCCGCTCTCCCATTCTCAGGCTGAATGGGAGCGTACAGGTACTCATCCCTCATAAGCCGCCAGGAGGCATCCGCACTCACGGCAAACGGCTGGCCGCACAGGCGCAGACCACGCAGGAGTATCGCCAGCGAGGAGAGCCTGTTCCTGCCGTAGTCTGCGCCACAGGTATTGCAGCTGCTCACAGCCCAGGCTGGGTGCCTTATCCTACCACCACATACGGGACACCTCGATGAGGTCCCTCCCGGGCTCACATACACGGTCATAAAGGGAGACTTGTACTCCACCATTGACTGGTACATCCGGTATGGCCATCTGTTCAGGTACGTCCTCAGCCTCTTACTCTTTGCATTTCCGTTCTCCCTTATCCCGGTAAGCCTCTCGAAGATGAATGATGTATCATGATTCTTTCTTACCTGCTCAGTTGAGAGCTTCTGGAGAGCGTCCCTTATCCTGTCCCTCTGCCTCCCCCTCGTCTCTTTGAGCTTCTTATCCCTCTTCTGCGGGTTCTTCACGTGCAGCTGTATCCTCCTTCTCCTCCTTGAGAAGTCGTTCTGTATCCTTGCGATTCTGCCAATAGGCTCTGTCTTCACCTGCCGGAGCTTGACTGTTTCACCTTCCTTTGATGCTGCCGTCGAGTCTATTGTGTTGAAGTTGAGGTCTGAGGCAACGAACCTGCTGCCGAGGGGCTTCTTCTTCCCACCGCTGGTGACGAACGTGATGAAGAGCCTCCTATCTGTGATCAGGAGCTCCGACGCCCTTCCTTTGCTGTACTCCTCCCACCTCTTGTGCCTCGGAGTAAACGTGATATGTTCATACTTGAAGGGCTGGAGTGTTATCCTGGCGGACACCGTGCCTTCTTTTCCCTGCTCTATCTTGAAGAGCTCGGCATCTATCCTCACTGCGAGCCTCTTAACTTCAGGTATCTCAAGCCTCTTATGCCTCCTTTTATAGGACCTGAGCAGGGCCACCGCATTCCTGCACACCGGGTTGATGTGGTGCCTGGCATAGCCATATCGTGAATAGAACCATTCCCTGAACCTCCTCCTCAATGCTATAGGGCCTGGGAGCCTGCTGTCGTCCTCCTTCGCCATGACATATGCATATACGAGTGCCATCCTCAGCGCATCCCTCATGTCCCTGAGATAACCCAGGATCTCCTCGCTCGGCTGGTACTCTACGGCTATTGTTCTCTTCTCTCCCCTTGACCTCCAGGGATGGCTCATTTAAATGGCGTCATCTCTTTCGGAGTATAACACTTCATCATGCCATTAAAATCACATTTTATATATATTTTCTTGTAGCTGTTGCGAGCCCTTCCAGTTATCTCTGCCCGTATGGCCGCACTTTGGGCAGGTCTGGCTTGTGTAGTTCGGCCTGACCTCTTCGATGATTATGCTCTCTCTTTCAGAGACACCTCTCAGAGTATGCTTGAAGAACCCATATGGGATGCGGTTGACCTTCCTTCGGCCCTTCTTGCTCCATTCTCCCTTACGCTTTCTGAGGCGACTTCCTCTCAACGGCTATGTTAGCATTGAAACGTTTGGCGAGGTCAACGATCTGGTTGCTTATCTGCCAGATTCTTGTTCTGATGTAGTTCCTCTGCTTCCCGCTAAGTTTTTTGAGCTTGAGACCAGCTTTGCCTCTCGAGAACCTATCTCTATACTTTTGAAGTTCAGCTCTGCGTTCCTCGAACTTGAATTGGCGAACGGAAAGGTCTTGCCCCAAGTAGGTCTGCTTCAAGACTTTGCCTTTGCATATTATGGTTACGGCGATCTTAGAGCTGTTCATGTCCACTCCAAGTACGTTAGGTCTGATGATTGGTTTAGAAACCTCTTTGGAGATAACGGCGAGAAAGTTTAGGTTGTGCTTCATAATGATGCTCGTTATCCTCCAGCCATCCTCTAGGTGTTGTTGGAGCCGTTTGTGGGCGCCGTCTTGACTTATTGAAATGGCCACTCTACTGCGGTTTAGTCTGAGGCTGAGGACCGGGTTGTTGCGCTTAGTCTTCTTGAAGCTAAAGAGCCGGCGATCGAATCGGACTATACACTTCTTGGGTTTTTCATTTATGGTCTTTCTGCTGCTCCAAGCATAGCTCGTTGCCTCTATAACAAGTTGGGACGCTACGCGGTACTTATCCTTAAATTTTTCATAGGTTCTCTCATGAAGCTCGGCCCTCGACCTGACGCCGTCAAGGTGATCGAGGGCTTCTTTAATGATGTAAAAGAAAGTTTTGTAGGTCTCTCGAAGTAGGCGCTCCTTAACCCTTGTTGGTTCGAGAAGGTTCGGAGACAAACACTTCTGCGCACGCATCCCAAAGAAATATGAGGCTTAAAAAATAGATAGGTCATGGTTGCAATTCCGCCCACGATTAAAATCGTGGGCTTTCTTGCGATAGGGAGCTGAAAAGTGGATGTCCGACCGTAGAGTGTTGGCGGTGGAGGGGGGTAGCTTCACTAAGGGAGTAGACGATACCGCGCCGGCGGCTTTTCTTTTGACGGACGGCATTCAGCCGAGGATGCTGATCATAAAGAGGGTTGAGGTGGACGGGCTCGACGCCACAGAGAGGCTGATAGAGACCATCGTGGAGTTGGACCGCGAGGTCGACATTGTCATGTCGAGCAGCATACCCATAGCGGGCTTCAATCTCCTGGACCCGAGGAAGATACTCGAAAGGTTCGGGATCCCCTCCGTCTTCGTCTTGGGGGAGAGGCCAGATCAGGGCGCGGTGAGGGCTGCCCTCAAGAAGCACTTCAGGGATTGGAAAAAGAGGGTCGCGGTGATCGAGGGGGCCGGAGGGTTTCATGAGCTAACTTTGGCGGGGGAGAACCCCGTATTAGTGGAGTGCGTCGGGATTAAGCCGGCAGAGGCGATGAGGATGGTCAGGCGGCTGACCATATTTGGGAGGATACCCGAGCCGGTGAGGCTCGCGAGGATGGTCGCACGGGCGGTCAGCTGCGCGGTGAAGACCAAGAATTAGAGGAAGTTGAGGTTGGTGGTCCTGAAGTTCGCGAGGTTTAATACGGGCACCACACCAGGCTGCGGTTCTATCCCCATGGACTTCTGGTAGTTCGTCTGCATCTGCCAAGCGCCGGAGTTGGCGACTACCACCCCCCTGTACTCGGTGACCCCCCAGACGTGGACGTGCCCGGCGTGGAATACATCTGGAACTGGGTCAATTATGAGACTGTCAAACTGCTCCGGCGCCAGCGGCGTCTTCTCCCCGTAGATGGGGGCGAGGTGCCTCGACTTCAGGAGCTCCACCATGGCATACTGGGGCGCCTTAAAGCTACAGTTGGGGAGGGCTGGGATGGCGTCGTCGAGGCTTCTACCGTGGGTCAGCAGGAACATAACGCCATCCAGGTTTACCACCGCCGGGTCCCCGAGCATCACCACGTTCTTCAGCGCATAGACAGGCTCGGCGTACTCCCTGTAGATGGGCGGCGTCGGGAGCGTCGGCCTGCAGGCGTCGTGGTTGCCCGGGATTATGATAATCTTGATGTGCTCCGGAACCATTGAGAGGTACTCCGCGACCTGTTCGTACTGCTTGTTCAAGTCCTTTATGAGAAGTTCTTCCTCCTGGTTGGGGTATACCCCTACACCATCAACCAAGTCGCCGGCTATGATGAGGTATTTCGTGTTGAGCGCCACCTCCTTTGAGGCGCCTTCGCCGTTCTCGGCTTTTATCCAGTTTATGAAGGACTCGAATTGCTCCTTCATGAAAAGCTTGCTCCCGATGTGGAAGTCCGACATCAGCACGGCGTAGGTGTCTCTCTTGGGGCCGCCCGATCTGATGCGTGGTGAGATGTCTGGCCAGATGATGTCCTCAGCCCTCATGGATCTGCCGTTCGTGGTGGAGCCGTAGACGCAGACCACCTCGTCCATGAGGAGGCGCGAGAACTTCTTCTTCAGCTGCTCGTCGCCCCTGAAAGATACCCTGATGGAGCCCTGCGTATCCTCGAGTTCTACCACGGCGCCCCCGCTTTTGAACTCCCTCTTGGAGGTGACCATTCCGATTACCTTGACCTTCCTCGGCTTGTTGCCCTCGGGGATAGAAGAGGCGCTTGTGGCATCCCTCAGGTCCGCACGGGCCCTCAGGATGCCCTGGAGCCGCTCGAAGCGGTTGATGAAGTAGCCTCTAAAGTTGTTTATGGTGCCCTCGATCAGGTGGCTCTCGGATCCCCCCATTACCACGACGCTCGGGGGGGTTTGAATGGGAGGGGACTGTGGGTGGAGGGGTGGGGGTTTGACCTCGCTTGGCTTCTCGACCTTGAGCAGACTCTCCAAATGGGAACGCTCTATGATCAGGGGCTTCTCGCGCATGCCCTCGATCGCCTTCAGCAGGCGCTCCACGACCTGCTCGGGGTCTCCCAGCTCTCCGAGCATCGCAAATGCCTCTGGGGAGACCTGGTAGCCGGAGTTGATGATGGTATTGTATGCAGACTTGAGAGACCCCACCAGAAACACCTATAAAAAAGTAGTTGGAGGTCTCTCTTATCGCTTTTTGAGCCTCTTCTGGCAGGAAAACCTTAATGAAAGAAGCAAGATAACAGGATTTGAGGGTCCTAGAGATGGATTATAGGAGGTTGCAGATGAGCAAGGGCGGGTCCTTCCTCCTCTCGCTACCCAAAGAGTGGGTCTTGAAGAACGGACTTGAGGGCGGGGCCGTGCTCAGGCTGGTGGAGGGGGAGGGCGGAGTTCTTACGATCAAGGCAGAGGGCATGGCGGAGGCTGAGAAGGGCGTTACCGCCGTGATAAAGGAGCCCGAGGGGCTGGAGAGGCAGATCAGGGCGAACTACCTCTTCGGAACGGACACCATGGTTATTGACCTCGGGAGGAGGATGACGCCTGCCATGAGGGACCAGGTGAAGACCGCCATACACAAGCTGATAGGGCTGGAGATAGTGGAGGAGGAGGCCAGCAGTATGACCATCCAGTGCCTCCTCCAGCCGACGTCTATGCCCATAAAGAGCACGCTCAAGAGGATGTACACCCTTGCCGCCAGCATGCACAAGGAGGCTGAGCAGGCTCTCGCCAACGGGGACGTTGAACTGGCGGAGTCCGTAAGCAGGAGGGACGATGAGGTGGACAGGCTCTACTTCCTCATGGTGAGGCAGCTGAGGCTCGCACTCCGAAACCCAAACGTCGCGGAGAAGCTCGGGGTTGGACCCGCAGAGTGCCTCGACTTAAGGATGGCAGCAAAGTACGTGGAGACCATCGCGGACTACTCCGGGGCGGTCGCAGATTCGGTGCCGAAGCTGAGCCGTAAAGAGGTTGACAAGGACATCATGGAGGCGCTCTCCGAGTTGAGCGGGGAGGCGCACAGGATCCACGAAGAGGCGGCGCAGGCACTATTCAAGCAGGACGTCAAGCTCGCCGAGAGCGTGATGATGAAGAGCGCCAAGCTTACCGAGGGGTTGGTCTCGGTCAACGAACTTCTGATGAGCAGGCAACCTAGGATAGCCGCTCTGCTGGACTCCATAGCCATGTACTTCTACCAGATAGGGTCGCACGGGATAGACCTGGCGGAGCTGGTTAGCGGGGCAAAGGTTTAGTGTTGAGGGAAAGGAAGGCTGAGCAGAAACAGAAAAAGGAATAAGCAACGCAAGGTTACGGTAGATTTCGGAAGAGGTTTTGACTTATGAGGGAGTTGGGGAGGCACTTCGTATTTGAGATGTTCGGCTGCGACGGGAAGGCGCTTAACGACCTGAAGGCGATCGAGGACGCCATGGAGAAGGGGGCGGTGGACGCGGGGGCGACGGTCGTCGGCAAGGTCTTCCACAAGTTCGCGCCCCAAGGGGTAACGGGTGTGGTCATAATTGCGGAGTCCCACCTCTCGATCCACACGTGGCCGGAGCTTGGCTACGCCGCGGTGGACATCTTCACGTGCAACACCGCCACGGATCCCATGAAGGCATACGACAGGATCGCCAAGCTGCTCAAACCCAAGTCCTCCTCGATAATGGAGCTGAAGCGCGGGCTCCTGACGGAGGGTAAGGATTGAGCCTCGGCTGGAAGTGGTTTATAGAATACCAGACGCCGCACAGCGCGCATATGCATGGCATAAAGCGGACGCTCCACAGCAGGAGGACCAAGTTCCAGCAGATCGATGTGGTGGAGACGTACGAGTACGGGCGGATGCTGGTGCTCGACGGCAAGGTCCAGTCGACGGTGAGGGACGAGTACATCTACCACGAGTCTCTGGTCCACCCGGTCATGTTCGCGCACCCCAACCCGAGGGACGTCCTGATAGTAGGCGGTGGCGAGGGTGGGACCCTGAGGGAGGTCCTGAGGCACCCCGGCGTAAGGAGGGCGGTGATGGTGGACATCGACACTGGGGTTATCGAGAGTTCCGAGAAGTACATGCCAGAACTCTCTGACGGTGCCTTCGAAGATAAGAGGACGGAGCTTGTTATTGGGGATGGAAGGAAGTATGTTGAGGACTGCAGGGGAAAGTTCGACGTAATCATCATGGACGTTACAGACCCGCTAGAAGGAGGGCCCGGTCAGCTACTTTACACGAAGGAGTTCTACGAGGCGGCGCGTAGGATTTTGAAGGAGAACGGGCTCTTGGTGACGCAGGCAACATCCACCTATTACAGCACGTATTGCTTCGCAACCATATACAGGACGATAAAGAAGGTCTTCGGGAAGGCTGGAGGGTACCATGTCTGGGTGCCGGCGTACGACTCGATGTGGGGGTTCGTCTACGGAACAAAGGGACCAGATCTAAAAGAGATGCAGGCAGAGCATTTGGATGGTGAGATAACAAAGAGGAAAGTGGAGGGGCTTAGGTACTACTGTGGCGAGATCCACGGTTCACTTTTTGCGTTGCCAAAGGAGGTCGTGGAGAGCATGGAGAGGAAGGGAGAGATCGCCACGGACGCGAAGCCGACTTTTATGCCTATATGATGAAAAAGATTTAGAGAGCGTTTGCGTATAGTCTCCTTGAGCCGGGGTGGCTGAGTGGTTAAGGCGCCGGCCTTGAGATCACGACCAGAAAGCCGGTTCCCCTTCGGGGGAGCAAGGGTTCGAATCCCTTCCCCGGCGCCATTCGAAATTGATTAACGTTCATTACCCTCAGCGTTGAGATGTCCTTTAGTAGTAAGTTTTAGTATTCGGATGACGTAGATAAATTACAGGGAGTTTATTGCCGCCGCCTGCAGTTAAGACAATTCGTGACCTGATCTATTGGCAGTATGCAAAGATTATCTCAGAGTCTGCCGGTGCTGGGAAGACGCGGTATGGTTTTGTGATGGACAGGTTCAAAAAGCTTACTTCGGGAGAGATTTCTTGGTCAACCTCCATCAGGGAGTACATGAGGGAGCGCGAGAAGGCAGAAGAGTGCATCTATTGTGGTAGCAAGAAGGATCTAACGCTTGACCACATCCTACCAAGGTCTAGAGGTGGACCTGAATCACCTGACAACGCGGTGTGGGTCTGCAGGAGTTGTAACTCTTCGAAGGGCGACAGGCGACTTTACGAGTGGTACGAGCTGGGCAATCGGGATGATGTTCCCAGAATAGCCGAGGGAAAGTACCTCAAGTTGCTCTACGCCATACATGAGTCCATGGGCACCCTCGACGTGAGCGATGTCTCCCAACTCTGCCCAAGATGCGACTTGGGAGCGAAATGCCCTGAAAAAGCGAAACTTACTGTCTACTGCCTTGAAGGTTTATTCCGTAAAAAGAAATAGCTGATGAAAAATAACGTGCTGGTGCGCGCATTGCTCAATCTGTCATCCAAACCCCAAACTTTCTTGAGGTATGAGAGCATTGGTCAGAAGATTAGGTATTTAGGATCTTTGGACCGAAGGGACAGGAGGCATCCGTTCCCAGCCAGTCTCCATTAATGGCGTATGCAGTGTATCTGCAACCACCGCAGACACTACTGTAAGCGCACGTTTTGCAAGAACCTTTCATGGCTTTTCGGTTCCTGACATAGTTTAGCAGATCGTTCTTGATCCAGATCTCTTCCAAACTCTGTTCGAGGAGGTTGCCCAGTATTATCGGAGCAGGGACGCATGGCGTGAGATCCCCGGAGGCGGTGAGGCCCGCATATGTCAAGCCGACGGAGCAGCCCCCAAACTGCGTTCCAAGTGTGTTCACGATGTCAGCGATCTTGAGCCCGAACTTCCCCTGGAACATCTTCTCGTATCCAGAAAGGGACTCGCTCACCGTGAAGACCCTGCCGTTCGAGCGCTCGTAGCCAAGGCGGGAGTAGTAGGTCATTCCTCTGGCGTAGCACTGCATGCCGAATCCCTCTGCTACGCTCCTGTAGAACTTGCCGTACAGTGCTTCCAGAGCCCTGATCTTCTCCTTGGGTGACATATCAAGGTATATCGCGTCTGCTCCGCGACCGGCAGGTATGAGACGGTTCAGGTAGAATCTCGTCGCCCCGAGACTTTCGGCCAGATTCATGGTCTCTTCTAACTCGTTGATATTCTTCGAGTGGAGGGTCATGGTGACTGCGAGTTCGTCGAAGCCTATGGCGGCACAGTTCTTTATCCCCTCGATCGTCGCCTCGAAGCTTCCGGGCTTATTTCTTAAAAAATCGTGGGTCTCCGCCCTTGCGCCGTCCAGACCTATCTCTACCCGCCTGATGCCCGCCTCGGCGAGCTTCTTTGCCACCTCGGCGGTCAGGAGGGTTCCGTTGGACGCGATAGTACAGAGCATACCGCTGTCGGTAGCCCTATTAATCACGTCGTAGAGGTCCTTCCGCAGCAGGGGCTCCCCTCCCGAGAATGCAAGAATTGCTACCCCCGCATCGCTCATGTTTTCCACCACCTTGAAGGCCTGAGAGGTCGTCAGTTCCCCTTGGCAGGTGGCGGGGGAGGAGTCCTGATGGCAGTGAAGGCAGTTGAGGTTGCACCTATTGGTAACGTTCCAGACGATGGCTATAGGGGCGCCAGCGGGCTGTGGATACCTTAACCCGAAGTGGGCGATCCCCTTCACCACACTGAGCATGCATCTGCTGGTGAGCCGGCCCCTCATCAACTGCTTTATTGTGGTATCGTCAACCCTCAGACCGAAGAAGAGCAGGCGGGTCAAGGACATGAGAGCGGTTGATGTGAGGAGGCAGCCCTTGCAGAGGGAGCGCCGGCCCTCCGAGTAGAAGTCAAAGACCGAGAGCAGCCGCTCCTGTCCGCACTTTTTGCATCTGCCTGTCAGGTAGCGCGCGAGGGATCTCCAAAGGGGGTTGAAGGTCAGGGCTAAAGAGTGGTCGCCCTTGGGTATGTTAGTTGTTTGCATGCCGATCCTTTTCCTCAATCCCAGTTTCTAAGGTATCTTAAAAAGGTTCGGTCAGCAACGGAGGTGCGTACACTGAGCTGAAATTTGGAGCGAAACCTATTCCTCGGCGCTAGACAATTCAAGTTATGTGAAGGTGCGGAATTAATCATAACATTCTACGGTCATGAAGATCGGCATTATGAGAGCAGATGTACGTTTCCTATTCTAACGTTCTCCAAATGTTTCTTTGCTGCGTTTTGGCAGTTCACTGCTTGTTTTCGGTTAGTTGTTGGTAGATCGTACATGACATAGCACGAGTAAAACGCCAGCAGGGTGTAAGGAATGTTCCGGTCTATTTCGCTTACGAACTTGGCTATGTTTTCAACTTCCTGAACATCCACGTACCCCGGTACGAGCAAAGTGCTGGCGGAAAGCACGGGTAGCTCCGAGCGTTTCTTGTAGAACTTTTCTCCTATCATCTTGAAGTTTGCCAGTGTCGGCTTGTTTGAGACCCCGCACAGGGCAATGTTGAGGTTTTCGCCCCAAGCCTTCAGATCAAATTTTATGTTGCCCCCGCTCTCCAAGGCGTATTCCGCAGCCCTCTCCGCCAATCTCGGGTTCATATAACCATTGGTCTCCCAACAGATACGGAGGATGCGCTTCTCAGCCTTGACCTTCTCCAATGCTATGCGGCTAACCTCAAGGCTGTGCGGCATCTGGGGCGAGGGGTCGCCGCCAAAGAAGCAGATGCAGGAGACGCGCTTATCATCAACTTTGGAGGCTAAGGCCTCGGCGCTCAATACGGGCTTATGTAACACGGACAAGTTTCGATAACGCCAATTCTGACAAAAGAGGCAGTCATAGCTACAATTATGAATCATCACGCCCGAAGCGAGTGTGAAAGTTGCATAGGATGGTGTTGGACTGTCTACTTCCAAGTCATAAACATAACCCTCATACGGTACGGACTCGATTTTCCTAACCCTTATAGGATGAACATCCCCTTCAATTAGCTTGTTTAGTAAGGCAGAGCTTGAAGATAATTCCTTTATTTTCCGAAGGCTGCTCCTTTCATATCGAACTCTCGAAGAAAGGTTTTGGAGAAGGAAAGATGGATAAAGTTCAAAAATGGGCACTAACGCTTGAGGGTCTGATTTCGGAGCCTTGCAAATACTTCTTCGGGTAAAGAGACCAGGAGTTTTCTTGAAAAGGTTCTGAAGGTTTCTGCCACCCTGTAAGCTTATCAAATAGGTGTTTCGGCTATCTGTTGGTGGCCTTAAACATACTTGAACGCCTAAACGCGATAAAAGTAAATTGACTCCGAGGGCTAAATCTTGACTGGCAGTATTGGCAAGGACTATTAAACTTTCACGATTTTTATGATTACTTGTGGATTGACGGACATGGCCATCGCCAATCAAATAAGCATCGATTAGCTCGCTTATACACTTCTCATCCCATGTATAACAGAACCATGGCACACATTTATTGTAGCAATTTTCGCCTGCTCCAAAGACCTCTTTAAAGATCAATTCGAGTGTTCTATTCCTCACATCGATTCGTAAAGCGCTCTCCTTCCCCTTCCACTTCTTAACTTCGCGCTTCGAAGACACATTAAATACCTGTTGTAGGAGACTTTGTATCTCATCGGCAATGTCTCCTTCACTCCACGCTACATCAAATGCTATTCTTCCATAAGAGCAACACCCTTCGGAGAGATAGTATCCCAATAATCTGGCAAGTGCTCGGCTCATTGGCAAGATTGCTTTAATTAAGTTTTTTCTCTCAGAATATTTTGACCCGATTTTCTGTTTGCTCGGAATACTTTTACCATCACTTAAAGCATTAAAAACCCATAACGGAAGCGAGTCGCTTCTCTTCCAGTTATCAATAAGATGCTTCTCCACCTTTAGCTGCTTCACAAGATGTCTTCTTCCATATAACAACTGCTTTGCTCCATGAACCATTATTTTATCTTCAAAGCCTTTTTTGGTGAATACATCAATTAGGTTTATGTTGTCTATCTCAGTCTGTAAACTGGGCAGATGTTTTACGATTGGCACATAATCCCCAACCCTAAGCATCTCAGCGGCAATGGTCTCAAATCCGCTCTTTTGTAAAATTAGCAAGGGATGATCGGGGGTCACATATAGTGTACGTCCAGTCTCCAAACTGATTTTAAGCATCTGTCCTCTAAAGACTCTTTTCGACACTCTTTTCAATGGTGCATATTTTATATTGTACTCCTCGTCTAAAACTGCAACTTTTATAGGTAAGTCTGATTTAGCTATTGTAAACTGACTCAAATTGGTTATATTTGGGTTACTACCTAGTACATGCTCAACAAGTTCACCCATTGCGATAATCCTGGGCTTTCCACTAATAACTGCAAATATTTTCTCAAACCCCGGTAAACAGGCACCATAAAAAACGGCCAGATTTGAATGGCCACGCTCCGCCTCTGGCCTGTGGGCATATCTCGGATAGCCACTTCCGGTACAGCCGGGGCAGAACCACCAACTTACACAGTTGGTTGGCAGAGGGTCATAATACCATTCCAGAATGCCTTTATCGGCAGTTCCGCCATAGCGGATCAGTCGCCCACCAACATTCCACACGAGTCCGCAGAAACCGCTTTTGCCCAAGCCGATTAGGCAGTTATTGGCGCAGACTTCACAGGGCAACCCTTCAGCGTCCCTGGGTGGATCAAGAGGCAAACCAAAACCGGCACGGCTCTTCGCATGCATCTGTCTTGTGATGGCAAGGGCCTTTTCAGGCGCTTCCCTTATGCACCTTGAACAAACACCCAGACCATCGGAGATTGTGGGGGCGCTCTCGCCACAGATTAGACATTTCCCCATAAGCCGTTCTCAATAAGAACTAACGTCCGTGGAATATAACCCTTCCAAGCCTTGGCGTCACTCTCCATAATAGCTTTTATCGGAAAATTACCATAAATTAAGCGAGTGGTATGCCTGCTAGAAGTGTCACTGCCGTGATCATTTTGCTATTCTTAGCAGCCTTCATATCTCAGGCACAGCCGGTCCTCAGCGACGTTTACCTAGGGCAGTCCCCCGAGAGGCATGCGGTGATATGCAATACTGGGAACGACTTCCCTGATTATTATCTGGAGGATGTCGATTCCTTTCCCGCGCAGTCAATGCAAGCCTATCTGGCGTTGAAGAGGCTGGGTTACCAAGACGACGAGATAACGCTGATGGTGTACCACACAGGGGACGACTTCGTCGACGTTGATGGAGATAATAACAATGACCTTGGCAAGGCGGTAATTGATTATGAGAATGAGGCAGTTACCAAAGACAGCCTGAAAATAGAGCTTATGAAACTGGCGAGGGCTGCAGGCAGCGATTCCGAGGTCGTGATATATATCGTGGGGCACGGCGGTTATGCCGAGGGGAATGTCGTCTTCGCTTTTGAGGATGGCACCCATGTCTCTTATGAGGAGCTGATAAGCTGGTTGGAGGGGCTGAAGTCCAACAGGGTGATACTGCTCTTGGACTTCTGCTACAGCGGGAGTTTTTTGGAGAATAGATTTCCCTTTGTCGGGACCTACATCTCCTCAGCCAGCGACGGGAATGTCGCCCTATTCCATTGGAACTGGTTGACACTCTCCACGGCTGAAGCCGGGAGATTCTTGCTTCAGTTAAGCTTCACAGCTTGCGGCTCCGCTTAGAGAGCAAACGCCCTGCCATGGACGTGCTACCGCTGGTCTCCAAGGAGACCTTTTCACGGCTACGTTTTAGCAAAGACTGCAACGTTCAGCAGTGCACACCCTACCCGAACCCCCTCCCTTTTAATGTCTGGAGCCTTATTCGGGTTTTCGGAACATCCAGACAAACACGCCCACTCATTCTATCTGCTGTCGTGGGGACAAAAGCCATATTGGTTGAACAATATTTAAGGTTTACTTAAGCCTCGCTAACTCCACGACTAAAGTCGGGAGCTTGCGCTCGGCAATTCTGTCATGTACGTAAAAGAAGCAGGGGTTTATGATCTCGCGCCGATAGCCGGTGCCTTATCCACGGCGGTGGCATTACTGATAGTTGCAGTTATTGCGTTATACGCCGCAATCCTAGCCCTGACGTTTAGGAGGCGGGCTAAAGGACAGATCTCATCCTGCGGAGGAGCCAGTCCCGGTCCAAGGCCGTCAGGAGCGGGGCGAGCCTAGGTCCCCTCTCTGAGCCGAGGAGGATCATGTATATCACGCTGAAGGAATTTCCGATCTCCATTCCGAGCGACCTGGCGGTGTTGAATATCTCGTTCTGGAGGTCGCTCTCCGGAAGGTCCTTCTCAAGCAGGGCGATTACCGCGGTGATAAAGGACCTTTCAGTCTCAGTTTTTGGCTTGTACGACGGTGCCTCGATCGATATCTGGAACTTCAGGTTCTGCGGTGCGTAGGAATCGACCCAGTTCTTTGCCATGGATAGGCGCCCCTTCATGTCGTCGAGTTCAGCATTAGTAATGGACTTTCTGCCTGCCAACTTGGAGAGGTACTCCACGGACTTTGAGATCACCTTCTCTGTACCGAAGAGGGTCTCGAGCTGGACCATGTAGATGCCAAACCGGTACGGGAGGCGGGCCGGCAGTTTCTTCGAGGGGGCGCCCACGGTGCAGATCTCGTAAAGGTCATGAAGGTACTCCTTGCTCTCGTTCCCCGATGGTGCCTCGGCGCCGAAGTAGATCCGCTCGACCCTGTCGAAGTTGTCGACGATGTCCGGGATCCTGTCCGGGAGAAACGCGATGTGGCGCATGGGGTCTACGCTCAGGATCATGTGCCTGAGGGGTTCCGGCGGTGCGATCCTCAGCCACTCCATCGGGGTGAAGGTGATACCCTTGTGAGTCTTCATGGCGTGCGCGCCGAGCGTAAGCCACTCGTATGGGACGCGGAGCGGCCCACGGTACCCGAAGATCTTCGAGCAGACCTCCAAGCCCATGTCGTAGGCGCCGTCCTTTACGCAGTGGTCCTTGCCGGCGGGCTCGCAAGTCACCTTGAAGACGGCCCACTTCGCCGCCCAGTCCACGCGCCAGCTGAGTTTGAGCCTCGTATCGGCGATCTTACCTTTACCCTCGTAGCCGCAGCTCGTGCAGGTGTAGCTCACCTCGTCCTTGTCGAGGTCCCAAGAGGTGACCCTGTTGGGGGCGACCTCCTTCTTCTTTGAGGCGATCTTGCCGCACCTGTCGCAGATGACCATCACGGGGTTCCAGTCGTCCGTGCCGTTCTCCTCGTCCTCCTGAATGTACTTCTTCCTGATCACCCTCAGATCGTCCAGGCGGCGGAGGACGGTCCTGATGGCGTCCTTCATCCCCTTCTGCTGGTAGAGCTGGTGGGAGTAGATGATGTTGGGCGAGAGGCCGAGCTTCTGCTGGCAGCCCACGAACTCCTCGGCGAAGTGAACGGCGTAGCTCTCATGGCACCCGAAGGGGTCCGGCACGTCCGAGAGGGGCTTCCCTATGTGCTCCTCGAAGCCCTTCGGCACCTCGAGACCAGCTGGTACGGACTTGATGGGGTCGTAGGAGTCGATTATGAAGTTGAAGGTGGAGTCCACGCCCCGCCTCTTCAGCTCCCTCTGGATGGCACTGCAGATGAACTGCTCGCGCTCGGCGCCGATGTGTATGGGACCGGAGGGGGTCTTGCCCGTATGGATCACTATGTGGTCGTCCTTTCTTGCAAGGATATCATCGGCAATTCCTCTTATCCAGTGCCCCTCAGCCATCTTCACACCTCATAGAAGGGAGGCAAAGCGCCTCCTAACAGCGTCGCAGCCGCCCTCCTTCTTGGCGAGTATCACCTGGAACGGCGAAACCTCCTTGGGGAGCGTCAGGACTTCTTTGAGCAGGCACTCCCTTATTATGTCCTTGGCTGCGAAGAACGCCTTGTCGTTTATCTCGGCGTCCGTTCTGTCAGCCATGTGGACCAGCAGGGCCTCTATCGTCCGGGGCTCTATTGGGCCGCCGTCTCCATGGTGGGCGACCACGGCGTGGATTACATCGAGCGGGAACTTCCTGGTGTAGAGCTCCCCTGTGATCAGGGAGAGGTGGTCGAGCCTCTCGCCGAGCTTCGAGCGCCCGTACTTTCCGGGGTATATCTCGGTGTAGGTGATGTACTTGAAGAGATCGTGGAGAAGCGAGGCGGCGATTATAATGTCCCGGTCCACCTTTACCCCGTAGATCTCCTCCATGAGATCGGAGAGGTTGAGGGCGAGCTTTACCGTGGCCACCGTATGGATGATGAGCCCCTTCTCGTAGGAGTGGTGCCGCCTCTTGCTGGCCGGCGACTCCTTGAACCCGGTGGACTTGTCGGAAACCTCGAGCATGGAGAGCTTCGGTTCCTTGATTAACGAGATTACATTCTCCCTCAGATCCTGATCCTTGATATCGTCGGCGATCTTTAACAGGGCGTCCTCCTTCATGAGCTGTACCCGCTTAAATGGAATTGGACGGAGAAGTATTTAAATGTAAAACGAAGAGCTGAGGTATATTTTTAAAAGTAGGCGTGGTAAGAGTTATTGCGAGCGGGGATTCCCAAGCCAGGTCAAAGGGGTAGGACTGAGTGGTTGTGGGCGAGAGCCTGCCGCCCAGTAAGCTCCTATGTCGAAGGACTTCGTGGGTTCGAATCCCACTCCCCGCACCAATCAATTTAGTTCAGAGCCGCCATCGGCTGAGGCTTCTCGCAAATTCGACTACTTTCTTAATGAGAATGAAGAGACTATGATATAGTGCAGCGCGTGGTATTCGCACGGTTCTTTTATTATTGAACTTTTAGTGTTTCTTTGATTTTATGCAAGAATTCTTCTGCGTCGTCCACAACCGCTTTGGCGTTCGATTCGGAGAACGTCAAACCGTAGTCGGCCTCCTCCCTGAGCGCCATTGCATCCTTAAACCTCCGGATGGTTGTAGCGTCAATTCTGCCAGATTTGACAAACAGCTCATCTAAAGCCGTCAGCAGTGCCCGGTGGCTCTTCTCCCGGTACCCTGCGCCGTACAGCAGAGCTCTGGCAGCATGGAACATGGAGTAGTATGCCTGGACGATCGTCCACTTGAATTTTCCTCGGGATAGCGAATCCTTTGCGTCCTCAAGGTCGGATACGGCACCCTCCAACTCCTTGACGACGAGGGCCCTGTCAGGCTTGATCCTTGTCAGCTTCCTCTCATTGAGCATCTCCAGAATTCTGGTACTCACTCTAGACGCCACAGGGTGATCCCACGCATGACTCTCTCGTAGAGAGGCTTGTCCTTTAAACGCAACTCGACGGACTCGCTGGGACTCACGATTATTGGGGAGATCTTCCTGCCAAGGATTTCCCCGTACCGGTTGACGATTTTTCTTACTTCGCTTTTCCGGTCCGTGAGGATGAAGAGGTCGATGTCGCTCTCTCTGACGTCGGTACCTTCAGCACAGCTGCCGAACAGAATTATTTCGTTGCTGTTTCCGCTCAATCCATCCGTTAATTCCTTCAGCTGATACAGGTTCGAGAGGATCTTGAACTGCCTCACGACGACGTTTCTAGTGTTAAGCTTGTAAAAGACCATCCTTCCCCTTCTCGTCCTGGTTAAAAAGTCAAGCCGCGACAGCTCTCGAAGTATCCGATTGGCAGAACCCTTGCTTATGCCGACCCGCCGCATGACCTCCCTTTCGTGAAAGTCATGCATGGGATCAGCGAAGAAGAACTCGAGCACCCTCATTAATGTCGGCGTGATAAAGTCTAATTTTTGGGGCATATGGTCTATAATTTATACTTTAAGCTATAAATAGTTCCCTATCGGCGGCCTAGAAGTAAGTACCTTGGGGTGTAATCAATCATCACTTAGATTTACGACTTCGTTTAAATTCTCGCTTTTTTTATGTTGTGCATATTCCTCAGTCCACAACAACCCATTTGGCAGTCCATCATACTACATTTGTTGCCAGGAGCTTTGGCTACCATCTTATTCATTATAACTGCACCAACGCTGAATTCACTGGGTTATCCTTCAAACTTTGCCTTTCTGCTTGTGGGCCTTTTTGTTCTAGTCCCCTTCGAGCTTGGTTTCCTGTTTTATCAAGGTAAGAAGAGAAATGGTACTCTCTCGCTAAATGGTATTGTGTTCTACCGAGAACCTATGCCTACATGGCAATATGTGTTACTTGCCGCTATTCTTCTCCTTTATGCTAACTTTATCCTAGTTATCGCGTATCCCCCGATAGCGCAGATGTTAATTAAAACTCTTTTTTCTGGCTACCTGACTGGTTCTTCTTGTCATTATCGTTTGAGTACACGAAATCTGTCTTGCTAATGACGGCACTTCTCGGCCTCGCTGTCAACGGCTTTGTCGCACCCATTACGGAAGAGCTGTATCTGCGTGGGTATTTGCTGCCGAGAATTTCCCGCTTTAAAGTATGGGCGCCTCTCATCAATGGTGGACTCCATTCGCTTTCACTTCTGGATGCCGTGGCAAGTGCCAGGCCTTATTCTAAGTCTTTTCCCTGCCGCATTTGCTGTTTGGTGGAAAAGAAACATCTGCCTAGGTATGATTATTCATGTTACAGGGAATGTACTTGGATCAATACTCACGATAGTGACAATTCTTAGCTTATCATGATATGCTCAAATGCTAATCTTTAGTGGTCGGTCGAGATTTGAATCCCAGACGAATGAAGGCTTCGTAATTTCAAATAAATAATGATTAAAGGATATTCCCATAATAAATAGGATAAATAATAAGGGTACAATGAGCCAGAAAACCGCTAAACCTGCCTTTATTGATTTAATTGAGAATCGGAATTAATATTTCTCGCAAAACACTTGAGGTTAAAATCCTGCGATAAAAATCCCAATCCCTAATACTAGGGAAATCTCTGGCGCAATGACACCCATGCTTATCACTTTCCCAACATCACCGAATCGAATTATTCCTCCAATGATCAGATATCCTGTGGCATTTATGAAACACCAAAAGGAAAGCCAAAACAGCGTTAAAGAGATGGCCAAATTGAACCGTTTATGAAGTAAAATAAATTGAATTAAAAATGCGACAATTGAAGTGACTAGTATACCCCCGCCAATTACCCAAATCAATATATTTTGATCAGATGTTGGCAAACTCCAATTGATATATGATAGTTCGTAGGACCAAAGGGGGCTTATGTAAAACGACTTTATTTGCCCACTAAAAAGCATAACAAACATACCATGACCCATTAGCTCATGAATTGCCTCAGCCAAAAAAATTGTAAAAACCCCACTGCAAGAAAAATCAATATGATAACCAGGGGCTTGCCATAAGTCAAAGTACTTACCATTACGATGTTTTTGTTTTACTTTAATGAAAATCTTTCTATGTGTTCATCATCATTTTTTTAAGGCATAAGTTTCTGTTCCGCTTACCCTAATCATGAGTCCTTAAAGGTGGACCGGGCGGGAATATCGGACAGGTTCGTAGACGCCTTCCAGGGCAGGATTCGTGGAGGTAGTTAGAAGGTCTAAAAAACGCCTGATCATGCTATACTGCTTATGATTAACCTAATGGGTTCGAATCCCGCTCCCCGCACCAGTTCAGCTCGGCGAGATGAGACGCCGCTCAAGCCTCTTGAACACCTCGGGAGCAATCCTCAAGGCATAGATTAGCCAGCCCAACATGGCAATGCCTAATGCGATCAACGCGGGCAATACGACGTATACGATAAGGGGGGCGCCCTCCGTAATCATGATGTACAGCAGGTAACACCATACCCCGACAATCAGCACCCCCCAAGCAGTGAGGCCGTATATCAACGATCTTATGAGGGAGGGAAGGCTGCTTCTTTGAGCGAATTTAGCGGTCTTTAGATATTGGCCATAATCTGACTCTGATTTTTGGGCCATGGCCCCAAATAGGTCTACAGCCTTCCTTCCAAGTGGGGTTAGAACGTAGTTTCTCTCCGCGCTCTTTTCAATAAATCCTTCAAGCTGCCCAAGATGGTAGTTGTTTCCCGGTCGAAAGCCCAAGCTCAAGCAAGAGATCGGTATAAGAAACACCCTTCTCGCTGGAATTAATTATCTTGAGGATGGTTCGCCGTACTTCGTGTCCTAGTGCCTGTATGATTATCCTTTCGTTCTCCTCAACGAGCCCCACACGCCTACGCCTCATAATTAGGATAATCCATACACCTTAAATCATTTATTGAAAAAGAGATTTTGACAAATTTTGTTGACATGTTCACCCCCAATAGAAAAGATACTTCTTTGGGTTCCGACGCCGCCTCGCACCAGAAATTTTCCGTCAATAATGACTGTGAACGCCTCCAAAATGTCTGAAAAGTTGTGTTGTAAGAATTTGGGGCGCCTTTAAAAAACTATTTAGCCACATGCCCTCAAGTTATAACCATGCCTGATGAAGACGAACTCCGTCTGGTTACTTATTGTGGTTTGTACTGCGGTCTGTGCGCCCAGCACAGCCGGATCCCGAAGCAGGCACAGCAGTTAAGGCAGACGCTTCATGAGGAGGGGTTCGACGATTTCTATCAGTACGAGCCGGATATGAAGGACGTCTATCCCGTCTTCTCGCGCTTCCTACAGAAACTCGCGGAGCTCAAGTGTACCTGCAGGACGGGCAAGGGCGGCCCGCCGGATTGCAAGATAAGAGAGTGCGCCAGGCAGAGAAAAGTTAAGGTCTGCCCGCTGTGCAAGGAATATCCATGCCAGTACATCATCTCGCTTGCAGAGCGCTACCCCCTGCTCATCCAGGACGGGAGGCGGATGCAGAAGGTAGGGGTGAAGAGATGGGTGGGGGAGCAGGAGGAGAGGGTGAGGCGCGGCTTTGCATATTCGGATATCCGGTCGCCGGGATGAGGGTGAAGTTTAGGGAGGCGATAGACCATGAGTATTGGCGTATTCGTTGAAAAAGATCACGAACCGACAATTGAGGAGATATTCGCTGCGATAGGCTCCAAACGACCATTGTGGGAGAAGCTGACTTCCTTCATCGCAGATAACTACCGAATTCAAGGCGAACTCATGTTTTATGGGAAGAACTATGGATGGGCGATGCGGTTCCGCAAGGGGGGCAAGGCGCTGCTCTCCATGTACCCCGGAAGAGAAAGTTTTACCGTGCAGATTGTTATAGGACCGACGCAAACGGACAAAGCCCTTGGTCTGAGTCTTGGCAAGAAAACGAGGAAGGTTCTTGAGGGCGCGCATCAGTTTCATGATGGGCGTTGGCTCTTCATAAGGATGGAGTCGGAACAAGATCTCAATGATGTCCAGCAGTTACTCATAATCAAATCACGCGTGCATTGAACGGACGAGGCAGAGGCTAACGTGATCGGGACGGTAATGTTAATAGGAGGGTTGCATTTTTACTTGGTTCAGGCAGGAATTAAGAGTCTGAAAAGTCTCGTTCTTGTCATCAAAAAATAAGGAGGCGAAACGAGAATGGCATATCGCGAGATGCATAAGGCAGTTTGCGCAGATTGCGGCAAGGAGTGCGAAGTTCCCTTCAAGCCGGACGGAACTAGACCAGTCTACTGCCGCGAGTGTTTTGCTAAGAGAAGGCCGCCCCGCAGGTATTAGGCGTAGCATCTAGCAGAGTTCGAGAAATTTTGTAATTTTTTTTAATCTTCTCATCATTTTCATGGCGCCAGGTTCACAGGACTTTACGTTAATGTGAACTACCCCGCCCCAAGGCGGAGTTTCCTGCTTCAACAACAAAGCTTGCGGGTATGACCCGTAGAGGCTTCGTCTCAACAGGCACTAAGGGTCGTCCCAACCCCGATAATCCTCTATTCAGGATGTTTACAGATGCCCTAAAGTCTCTATCTTCAATTATATTCGTATTCTCCTGTGAAGTGTACGCAGGATTAACCCTCAGAAGCGTCCTACCAGCTCTCTCAGCCTTGTAGGACAGCATCTGGAAGAACCTGCCCCAAGAGGTGCCCAGTATGCTCCGGGCGTAGCCTCTACCCCTAACCATCCTATGTATATTCAGACATTCCGTTACAATAATGTCATAGTTATCGACGTAGAACCTTGAGAGCTTGTGAAGGAAGTCATTTCGTTGGTTTCTTAATTTTTCGTGACCCTTGTTCAGCCTCAGGATGGCTCTCATCCTATTAGCAGAGTCGATCTTCTTTCTTGAGACGCTCCTTTGGAGGATCCTTATTCTCTCCGGCATTCTTCCATAAAATCGCGGGTTCTCGATCTGCCTACCGTCGCTGTCGGTCAGGAAGTGCCTCACGCCCACATCGATACCTACCCCATCAAGTTGCATAGGAATATTGAAGGGAAGATAAAGGGAGATGTAACTGCTACCTCACCATAATACTATGCAGTATTTATAGACAGAATCTCATCTCACCATGATGGTTGGAGACTTCTCATCGTTTAATTTAAAAGGGAACCAAGGTTATTGAATCTTGGGGGCCTCCGTTTGCAGATAAAAACCCTTGAAGAGACGGTAAAGGAGATCCTTGACGGCTACAACAAGAAGCCCAAGGGCTGGCAGATCGCCTCAGACTTCAGAGGGAACTCTCTAGTCCTGGGTCCCGGCGGAGGTTACAGGTTAAAGCTCATGATGATCAACCCTCAGGAGAGCCTAGGCGTAGGTACAAGGATTGACGACATTGGGGAGCTCAGGCGATCCATGGGGGAGAGGGCATCCTGCGGTTTTAGACCTCTTGATATTGACATTGCCAAGGAGGTGTTCTCCGCCCTCTCCAATGCGGAGGAGGGGAAGAAGCAGGAAGTCATCAGGAGGGTCCTCGATATCGACCCCGTACCCACCTGGGAGTTACAGGGCAGCAACCTGGGAGCGGTGATGGGCGGTCCGTTCATAGCACACCCAGACCTCAGGGCGATATCCAGGAAGCAGTCAGAGCTGGACGAGAAGCTCGCTGCAGAATTGGACAAGCTCTTCAGGCTAAAGCACCCCATGCGGGCTTCGATATACAGGTAGACGGCATCGGTCAAAAGGTTTAATTTTTCTCAGGACATTCTATAGTCAGTGAGGACTTTGGAGAAGATACTGCTCTACAAGTCATCGTCGTGTACAAGGTGCCCCATCGCCAAGTTTATCCTCAACAGGGTGTTATCGACGAAGGGGCTGAGCTACTCTGAGACGGTGGAGGAGAGGGACGCTGAGAAGGATAGTAACGCTATGGCCGAACTCCTCATGCTCGATTCGGTCAACACGCCGGTTCTTGTTGCCGGGGACGTTGTCCTGAGGGAGGAGGAGGCGCTGAAGGAGAGGCTGGTCAGAGAGGCGGTCGAGAAGTGGGCCTCCAGCAAAGGTCTTTAGAATGTAAAAGTAAACATTTTAGAGGCTAAATGACTGGGATAGAGCGGTATCTTGTTGGAAAGGGGTGGAGAAACGATGAGGTGCAAGAACTGCGAGAAGTGGTATGGGGCAGAGGACGACGACTACGGCCCCTGCAGTATAAAGCACGCCAGAGGGGACAAGAAGTACATCACGTTCGGGGAGCACAGGTGCGACGAGATCTATAAGGATCTGCCAGAGTGATGATGGATGGATTTCAGGCTTGCCGGCCCCAAGGATTACGACG
>Ga0315282_10003012_pt1 | contig 30456 bp, 28 predicted proteins | sample YL17G07_20_MG_FD_203693 | JGI IMG/M metagenome (GOLD analysis project Ga0315282, IMG submission 203693) | Sediment microbial communities from Yellowstone Lake, YNP, Wyoming, USA - YL17G07_20 | ecosystem: Environmental > Aquatic > Freshwater > Lake > Sediment | place: USA: Wyoming | collected... | reverse complement strand
CCTCATAACGGACAATATAACGCTCCGAGCGATTGCTTAAATTGCCATCAACCGGCTTAAGGAATAAACAGCTATTACCAGGGGCGCATATCACTGCGCCCCTTTACCATTTAATATGAAAATATAAAGTCAAATTGAAGCCCCAAATCTTAATAATAACGATTCTAATTTGTCTTATTGCTGTTGCTACCTATGCGGAAGAGCCCAAAACTCTCAGCCGCACAGCAGATGTAGTGATCATAAAAGCAGCGGGATTCGGCCCTTTGCTTGGCAGGCCTATTTCTTCGCTTCGCGCATATGCCGCAGGACCGCAAGGTTTTAAGCCTATTCCTTATCAAATCGATGAGCGTGATGCTAAAAACAGGCTGGTGTTTCCTTATGGACCGAAAGCGGGAAAAGATGAGGACAACGGCTTGCTGGATGCCAACGATGAGTTGGTTTTCATGATTAAGGATGCTGGCGGCAAAGCCGATCCTTCGGAGTTTCCAAAAGGATATTCGGCCGCAGTGACCATCGATATTACCGATCCGATCGACGGCGGAAAATCATGGGTTTACTTGCTGGATTTTAATTCGCCGCCTCCGCCTTCCCCCATCGATTATGTCCGGTTTGATCCCGTAAACAACATGATCTATGCCGCCAATTATGTCATGGGTTTTGACAAGAAAGCTCCCATCGGTATCGGATATCTTGCCCTCACTCCCGAAGGCGGCGGAAATGGGAAAAATTACATTGACCGCCTGAAGATCCGTTTCAAGGCCACAACGTTGGGCGGCACAGTGAAAATCGATCGCAATGAGGAGCAATTTACATGCAAAGTAGTGGCGTGGATCGACGGACCGGTTCGTGTAATTCGCCATACTGAAAACAGGATGATCCTGATTCTCAATATTCCAACGCCCTCTGCGATGCTGGACAATGTTTATTATTTCAACCACTTTGAATTTCCGACCGAAGTGAGCATTCCTTTTGATGTGGACACCCTGATTTCCAACCCAGAATTCAGGGTAAGCACGGATGCGCTATGTTCAGCAGCCGGAATGACTTTTCGCAACGAAAAAAATCCAAAACCAGTATTGATCGACGGCGTCATGTCCGAGGAAGAAAAGAAGCTTGACCATTCCAAATATAAATGGATGGCGGTTACCGTTCCGCCGCCGAATAAGGGCGCATGGATAAACTGGTTAATTTACGATAAAAAAACCGGCGCCCTGCCGGAATTATTTTATGCAGACGATAAGACAACGCTTGATCCGCCTGAGAACGAGCCGGGGCAATGCTGCAACGTCGGGTACATGCTCAAAGGCATGTCAAAAATGAAAAAAGGCGTGCTCAGGCTAAATTCTATCATGTATAACATTCCGGTTTTTACCGAAGATAAAATTACCGAATATCTAAATATTTTGGATCACCCTCTGATTGCAACCGTAGGATCGATCTTTACCCCCTAAAAATATTATTTGTAGGTTGATCGAAAAAGGGTTGCAGTTTAAGGCTTGACCAATTTGCCGGAGCCACGTTAGATTCATTTGCGGTTTCCTTAAGGAGTTATGCAATGACTAAAAAAGAAAGTAAGGTATTGGAACGCAAACGCCAAGACAAACTCATGAAGAAGCGCAGCAAAGACAAAGAGCGTCACAAGCATCATACAGGACCGGTCTCAGAAAATGCCATACAGCATAAAATGCTGTCGACTTTCGGCAATGTACCTAATTTCGTCAGAAATATTCGACATCTGGCTTCTTTATTGGCAACAGAAGAAGACTTGAAAGGTCTGCGTTTTAATTCCCAATCCATATATGCCGATCTGGATCTTCAAAAAGATCGCGATGCTCTGGCGGACTTTTACGCGAATCCGGATTTCACCATATATTCCGAGGAGTTTGAGCCTTTCTGGAAAGCGAAAAGAGCCGATCTCCTTCCAAAACTATTGACTGATGATTTTGTCAAAGAAACTGATCGCGCTCTTAAAAAAATGATGGTCGTCAAAAAAGGTTTCAAGAAAGACCATCGCTCAATCTTGGCCGGAAAGCTGTTGCTGGAAAGCCATATGGCCGCCCTGACGGAAACCAAGATTGATGAAAATCAACTATGGGAATTGATCTTTAACGCCACATTGAAGGAGAACCCCATCGAACTTCCCGAACCTGTTACGCCTCCTTCTGAAGAGCCCGTTGCATCCACAGAAACCACATCTGCTGTCGAACCGGAACCACAAGATTCAATAGAAAAACCCGCTGAAACAGACCCTTTGAAAGAGATAAAGGAATAACAGAGTATTTCCATGCGGATTCAGGTTCCCTATCGGGACAGGCTTATCAAAAGTTATGACGGCACTCAAATTAAGGTTTATGAATTTGAAGGCGACGGACCGCCGGTTGTTTTGTGTCCCGGATTAGGCACACCGATCATATCGTGGAAACGAGTCATAGAAGAGTTTTCATCTAATTTCAGATTTTTCACTTGGGATACTCGGGGTTGCTACGAATCCGAAACGCCGGCAAACCTGGATGCATTGACTCTGGGCGATCATGCTTCCGATATGGAGGCGGCAGTCAACGCATTCGGGCTCCATCAATTTGCAACGGCGGGCTGGAGCATGGGCGTAGGGATTGCCCTTGAGTATTATCATAGGCATCCCGATCAGATAACAGCACTGATAACGATCAATGGCGCTTATCGCAATGTATTGAAAACGGCTTTTTCCATGATTCCCGCTGCCGAAACCGTGCTCAGCTCACTCGTAAAATTCGCGCGCGATACCGCACATTATACGGGTCCCGTGTTGTCCTGGCTTCTCAGCCAGCCATGGGCCATCGACGTACTGAAAACAGCGCGCATCGTCACGGCAGGGGAAGAATTTTTCGGCGCAGTCGTTTCAGAATTCAAATCCATGAGGTGGCCGATTTATTTCCAAATGATGCTCAAATACAACGAGCACAATGCGACGGAATATTTACCGAAAATCAGCGTGCCGACGCTGGTGACCGCAGGCACGAAAGATTTCATGACGCCGGTCGCAGTAGCCAAGGAAATGGCCGAATCAATTCCAGGCGCTGAATTATTTGTCGTACCCAATGGAACTCATTACACCATTCTTGAGTATCCCGACATTTTGAACTTGAAACTCGAGCAATTTCTGCGGAAAGTTTTTCCGGAAGCCTTTTAACGACAAATTATTGCAGCAGAGCGATTGCTTCAATTTCGAGCAATGCGCCCGGCTTGGGCAAGGCAGCGACTTGCACGGCGCTGCGTGCCGGAAACGGCTCACCGGTATCGAACATTTCTTTATAGACTTCGTTCACCGCAGCAAAATCTTTGATGTCGGCTAAAAATACGGTGACTTTTACAACACTGGAAAGTCCGCCGCCTGCCGCCTCAAGCACGGCCGCTACATTTTCAATGGCTTGGCGAGCTTGATCTTTTATTAAGCCGGAAATCTCTCCTGAAGCAGGATTGATCGGCAATTGCCCTGAAGTGAAAACCATTCCGTTTGCGATAATGCCTTGGCTATAAGGGCCGATAGCAGCGGGAGCTTTTGGGGATGACACAACTTTTTTATTCATCAGTTTTCTCCGTTTGTCATTCAATAGATTATTAAAATAAGGATACAAATCATTTATATGCCGGATTACAACCCAGCCCAAATCTAAAACCGACTCGAGCCGGGTCTTCATATGAATTTTAAGCAGAATGGGTTAATAATGTCATATACAAATATCAATCATGCAAAAATTTTTAAAAGAGCATTCAAATCGATTGATCCCGTGGACTGTTTTTCTGGCTACTGCGGTTGCTGCAACATGGCGTTTGTATTACCTGAACTTTGTCGGTTTATGGTTCGATGAAGCATATTTTGTAGTATTCGCGAGGCCTTGGAGTTCCGGCGGCGTAAATAGCCTTGCTGATTTGATAAAGTGGCTGGCAAAGGGCGATGTCCACCCTCCTCTTTATTTCGCGTTCCTTTTTTATTGGATCAGGCTTTTAGGCGATTCGGAAGTGTCACTAAGATTGCTCAGCGCCCTTTTCGGCACTGCTACCGTGCCTTTTTCCTATCTTCTAGGAAAACGAAGCATGGGGGTATGGCCGGGAGTGGTGCTGGCTTGGCTTGTGGCTTTATCGCCGGGACATATTCTTGCCTCGACAGAGGCGCGCATGTATCCCTTGCTGGTTTTGTTCACAACAATTGCCGCTTTTTCCGCAATCGAGATTGTCAATCATCAAAAATCCTCAGTTCTTTTTGGAATCAGCTACTGTGCGTCTATGTGCGCGGCAATTGCTGTTCATTATATGGGATGGATCGTTTTTGCAGGCCATTTAATGATGCCGATTTTTCTATTGCTGTCGCATTCCCGAGATGACAGGGAAAAAACAACACAAAAAACGGCATTAGCGCTCTTCCATTGGCAGGCAATTACAATGATTTTGTGCACGCCATTTCTGTATCTGGGATGGATTCAATCCTCAAAACCGCTGTGGCATTTGAGAGCGACAACGTGGAAATCCGCAGCAGAAGCCTTTTCGCAAATCTCACCGCAGGGTTTGGTATCACCGAATTCTTTAAATGTGCTTTCGGGATTCCTGATTCTTATCATCGCTCTGTACGGTGTGTTCAAAAGCGTCAAAAATGCTCTGCAAGATGAAAAAAATCATTCGAAATTATCTGTTTTTCTATTGTTGATGATGGGTTTTATCGCGCCTGCGATTTTGCTTTGTATTGCAGGCATAATCAGGCCCGTTTTTTCGCCAAAAAGCATACAAATTTTACTGGTCCCGTTCTTGGCAGCGGTATGTTACGGCCTTTTTAAAATTCATAATAAATTTTTAAGGGCTGTCTCGGCATTCATCATTATCCTATTCACTTGCTTTTCCCTTTTTCACCTATCTGATAAATTGAATGACAGACCGGATTATCGGGCAGCAGCAAAATACTTGGCTTCAGAAAATCGAAAAAATACTCATGTTGTGCTGGCCGACAATTGGCAAAACATCACCTATCTATATTATGACGGATCGGATCGAGTCCTATTGGAAAAAGACTCACAGAGGTTATCAAAAATTTTTAGAGGAAACCTGCCCTTTTATTTTGTGGCCATTAATACTCCCAACATACCTGTAACCGAATCTCTAGCAAATTTAATAAGATTTGATTATCAGGCATCCCAAGCGGCGAGCTTTAATCAATTGGAGATATATTATCTTCATAGGAATCCGTCAGAAGGCGATTAGCTCCTCTAAATGATTCATTCTGACGGCCGATTTAAGATGTTGAAAAGCGAATGGTCATCTTATGAAGTAAATTTAAAAGGCAGCAAAATTATTAGTGACAATTACTCCATTGGCTCTAAACAGTGTTTGTCTCCAATGCAGGCGCACCAATTGATGCAATCGCCTTCGACTTCTGTCCAGCAATCCATGATACAAGGCCACACATCGGCAGGTTCTCCCAGCTTGCAGGCATAGACGGCGTCATCATAAGACATGTCAAACAAAGCATGCTTGCAGGTACTGTAAAACTCGCTGACCATCTGAATGCACTCGGCGTCATCCGTTTGTTCGTCATTAAAATGTTTTTTTTCATCGCCTGAAGGGCAGCAAACGATCACAAACACCATGGCCATAAGAAATGCAATCAGACCTAATTCCTGCAATCTTCCGCCATTCATAACGCACCGCCTGTTTGTCGCAAAATAATATCTTTTTAAGTCCGATTGAAAATAGCCCTGCAAAAGATTTCAACCGGTTTTTTAAAGTTAATATAAAATAATAAGCATAGTTTCATTCGATTGAACACGGAGTTTCCAATGAAAAAAGAAGATCTCACCGCAGCATTTCTCGATTATTGCATTTCAAACGACATATTACAGGCGCATAAAGTCAGCCAGGTTCGCCTAGTGGCGAAAGAGTCGGAAGTAGAGATATACGAGGTGCTTCTTGATCTCCATCTTTTGAGCACAAACCAACTAAATTCCATACTGTCAGAAATTACAGGTTTTCCCGTTGCTGATCCTTTGCATGAGTCTTATCGAACGCCCATGTCAAAAAAAACACTTGATGCTATTTCCAATAAAATCGCTTTTGAACAGATGATTTTTCCCCTTAAAATCGATGAAGGCCATCTCCACCTTGTAATGGCAAATCCCACCGACGATCTGACTGTCAACAAGGTCGAATCATCGTCCGGGTACCCGGTTAAAAGATACGTTTGTTATTTCAAGAACATCCTTCGCGCTATCGTGCGTTATTATACTTATCTGGGAGGCAAAAAATTCGAGTCCATTGTGAAGGATTCCTTGGATGAAATCGAAGGCCGCAAGAAAATTCGCCAACCGTCGAGCATTTGGACCGAGCCGTTGACCAAAGCTCTTACTAGAGACATCTCAATATTTTCTAAAAATGTCGAACCTCCGCGGGAGGGCGAGGTCGGCGTATCGCTTTTGGTTCAGAAAATCGTCGACAATGCCATCTTTCTCGGCGTAAGCGATATCCACATTGAGCCTTTTCAAGATGTCATTAAAGTCCGATTCCGGAAAGACGGCGTTTTGTTCGGACAGTGGTACATTCCAAAGAAGCTGCAAGTCAACCTGCTCAACCGAATCAAAGTATTAGCCGGGATGAACTCAACGATCGTCAATCGCCCCCAAGGCGGCTATATCTCTTACGAAAATATTACAGCCGTCGGAGTCGATATTCGGGCATCTTCCATTCCCACCTTGTACGGCGAAAGATTTTCCCTTCGTATTTTGGACAAAACGTGCACTTTGTTGAATGAAAAAGATTTGGGAATGGAAGAGGACGATCTTCAGAATTTCATCCGAAAAATCAATAGCCCTCAGGGACTCATACTTCTGACGGGGCCGACAGGCAGCGGAAAAACGACAACCATATACGCAGCACTCGATCGTCTTAATAAAGAAAGTCGTTCGATCATCACGATTGAAGATCCGATAGAGTATCAAATGATGGGGATCAGCCAGATTCAGATTTCAGTTTCAAAGGATTTAAGCTTTGATTCGGCATTCCGCGAGGTGCTGCGGCAGGATCCCGATGTAATACTTCTTGGCGAAATCCGCGATCCGGAATCGACTCAGGTCGCAGTGATGGCTTCTTCCACAGGCCATCTTGTATTTTCCACTTTGCATACGACCAACTCCTCCAACGCAATCCCGAGATTGATATCAATGGGAGCCGATCATTATGTGCTTTCAGATTCAGTTCAGTTGATAGTGGCCCAAAGGCTTGTCCGGAGGCTATGCCTGAATTGTCGGCGCCCTGACGACCTTACCGACGAAAGACTCTCGCTGCTGGGGATATCTCGTGAGATATTGGATGAAAATGTTTATTATGTCGCGCAAAGGTGCGAAAAATGTAACAAGAGAGGTTATATCGGCCGTATCGGAGTATTCGAACTACTGATACCAGACGAGAAATTCCGAGAAATGATCATAGCCAAAGAATCGGGATTATATTTGCAGCGTTATGCCATCCAACATGGCATGCGTACGGTTCGTACGGATGCTCTTATAAAAGCAAAAAATGGCATTACTTCTTTAGATGAAGTGGTTAGAATTACCAGCAACTAGAATAATTGAATCACGACTAGACTATAACTCTATGAATTTCTTATGGTTTTAATTTAGACAGCAAGATTTGTTCCAAGTCAACTATCTCTTCATTGACCTTGTTATGCCGACCCTGTTAAACTACCTCTGAGGTGAAGATTCCTTGGCGAAAAATTGCTGCGGCAATCATGTTTGCGCTTGCAATGTTGGCGTTGTGGAAGATTATGCACCCCTCTCCGGAGGAAGAACTGCCGATACCTGAAGTATTGGTGAAGAGGGCTTTCGGGAGGATGGAGAATTTTCAGTATTCCAGAACAGAGGAAGGCAATCCTCGGTACGAACTGCAAGCCAAGGTCGCAGAATACTATCAGCAGGAAAATAAAGCTGAATTTTATTATGTTACAGCCTTTTTCTTCGACAAAAAGGGGCATAAGACAACACTTATAGGCGATAAAGGACGTTTGGACACGGTCTCAAAGGATGTATGGATCTATGGAAATGTTGAAGCGGATACCGACGACGGAACCTCGCTGGTGACAAATTCGTTAATGTATTCCGATGAAAACAAGATATTATGGACTGACGATCCGGTCATTATTTTTGCCGAAAAAATGACACTTACCGGCGTGGGAATGCAATATGAGTTGGATATGAAAAAATTCCATTTATGGGACCAGGTTGAGGGCACTTCTTGGCATTAAATAGGGAAAATCAATTGTCTGGGTTTTGGGGTCGTAAAGTATCCATCGGATTTTCATTGGCGATGCTTATGCTCTTGGTGATTTTTGCCGTCTCCTCGTTCGCCCAGACGCAAATGCTGAAAAAAGAGCAGCCTGCTCCAAAATCTTCTCTGGGCCAAGGATGGGATACGACCAAACCGATACATATTACGTCGGATAAAATGGAAGCTGACAACGAAAATCGGATTGTCCATTTTATCGGCAATGTGGTGGTCGTTCAGGGAACGGCAGTACTAAATTGCGATCTTTTGGTAATACGATACAAGCGCTCATCCTCTGATCAAGAACAGGAAAACGGAGATTCGGCTGAATCAAATCCGCCGGACGCATTAGGCGCGATTTCGGGGGCCTCTGAAGGAAAAGGCATTGAAACCATGGTGGCCGTGGGACGAGTAGTGCTTGTCAACGAAGACAAAAAAGGAAATAGCGATCAGGCCACTTATAATTTCGACGCCAAGACCATTCACCTTACGGGCAATCCTGAATTGTACCAGGGCGCCGACTCGCTGAAGGGCGATGAAATCCTTATTCACACGGATACGCAACAAGTTGAGGTATTCGGCACCAAAACCAAAAGAGTGAATGCCACGGTAATGCCTAACACCGCAAATCCGGCCAAGACAGGAACAGGACAAAAGGAATCCGGCGATCAACAGGGCGACCAGGGCGGCGATCAAGGTAAAAATAAAGCCAGGCCGCAAAGCAATTTCGGAGATGCATTTTAATGCCTGAAGGGGTATTGAAAACAGAAAATCTCGTCAAACGCTTCAGAGAGCGCACTGTGGTCAATAATGTGAGCATCGAGGTTCACACCAGCGAAGTGGTCGGATTGCTGGGTCCAAACGGCGCGGGAAAAACCACCAATTTTTATATGGTGGTGGGTCTGTATAAGCCAGATGGCGGCTATGTTTATCTTAATGGCGAAGAAATAACCGGGCTTCCGATGTACATGCGTGCGCGAAAGGGCATCAGTTATTTGGCTCAAGAAGCATCGGTATTCCGCAAACTCACAGTGGAGCAGAATATTCTGGCGATATTGGAAACCCTTAAGCTGTCGCCGCAAAAGCAAAGAGACCGCCTGGAAGAACTGCTTGATGAGCTGTCCATAAAGCATGTTCGCAAAAGCAAGGGCTTTTCTCTATCAGGCGGCGAACGCCGGAGAGTCGAGATCACTCGCGCCCTGGTTACGAATCCTTCGTTTATACTTCTGGATGAACCATTTGCCGGCATTGATCCCCTTGCTGTGATCGATATACAGGAAATCATCAAGCAGCTTAAAAACAAAGGCATTGGAGTTTTGATTACCGATCATAATGTTCGGGAGACCTTGAATATATGCGATCGAGCGTACATTATCTATAAAGGGGAGATATTGGAAGCGGGCGACCCCCAAACGATCGCGAACTCGGAAAGAGCCCGGAAAATTTATTTGGGCGATAAATTCACGTTATAGGACAAAAAAGTGGCGCTGGAACTTCGACAAACATTGAAATTGACCCAGCAACTAGTTATGACCCCGCAGCTTCAGCAGGCCATCAAGCTGCTGCAGCTATCTCGTTTGGAACTTGCGGACGTAATCCAGCACGAGCTGCAAGAAAACTGTATGCTGGTGGAAGAACCTGCCGAATCCAGCGAAGATAACCTTGTCGTAGATGCCTCGGGGGAAGTGACAGAACCTTTTGTAGATTCATCATTAAACGAAAATTTCTCCGCACCGGAAAAAGAGTCGCCTTCGGAGCAAGAGTTCCCTGAAAAAATGGATTGGAAACAGCTTCTGGAATATCGAGCGACATCGGATTATCGAGGTGGATTCGCAGAGGATGAGGAAAAGGAAGAGGGCCGCCGCATTCTCAAAAGCAGCGAAACCCTGGCCGATCATCTGTTGTGGCAAATGCAGGTTTCAGGTTTTTCACCTCAAGAACAGCATATAGGCGAAGCCCTTATCGGAAATGTCGACGATGACGGATATATAAGGACAAATTTGGATGAACTTGCTGAAAAATTACAGTCCTCCATTTCCGATGTCGAGGGGATTTTGGAGCGGATTCAGCAATTCGATCCTCCGGGAGTTGCAGCCCGGGATCTCATCGAATGTCTTATCAATCAAATGAATCAGCTCGGCATCAACGACCCGATCATGCACGAAATTATAAGAAATCATCTCCACGACTTGGAGACCAAAAACTATAAAAAAATCGCACAGGATCTGAAAAAAGATATGGAAACCATTTTGGCGGCCGCGAAACATATCTCCATGCTGGAGCCCAAGCCCGGCAGACCTTTCGGCGGAACAGAACCTCAATATATCACGCCGGATATTTATGTTTACAAAGTGGGCGATGAATTTATCATCGTACTTAACGACGACGGCCTTCCGCGGCTGCGCATATCCAATTATTACAAGCAAATCCTCTACAATTCTGAAATGACGACCGAAAAAGAACGTGAGTATATTCAGGATAAGCTCAGATCCGCAGTGTGGCTCATCCGATCCATACATCAGCGCCAGCGCACCATCTATAAGGTGATGAAGAGCATTATCCAATTCCAGCGGGATTTTTTCGATAAAGGAATTACCTGCTTAAGGCCGATGATTTTAAGAGATGTAGCCGAAGATATAAGCATGCATGAATCCACAATCAGCCGAGTCACAACCAACAAATATGTTCATACCCCTCAGGGGATTTTCGAGCTGAAATTTTTCTTTAATTCCGGGCTATCTTCGGAAGGCGACGATGTGGCCTCCGAATCCGTCAAAGATCACCTTAAAAAAATCATCACGAAAGAATCTCCATCACATCCGTATTCGGATCAGGAAATTGTCCGGATTATTAAAAACGAACATGGCATTAACATCGCAAGGAGGACAGTCACAAAATATCGGGAGGCATTGGGGATACTCTCCTCTACAAAGAGGAAGAGGTTTTTTTAATTGAATCTTTAAATCTATTTCAAGGAGGACCCAAATGCGCATTGCGGTAACTTTCAGGAACATGGAATCTTCTGAAGCTCTGAAAGACTATGCACACCAGAAATTCTCAAAAGTGCAAAAATATTTAGACGAGCCCATAGAGGCGAACATCGTCTTAACAAGAGAAAAATTCAGGCAACGCGCTGACGTGACTCTTGTCGCTAACCGGACGACCATCAACGGGATGGAAGAAACGTCCGATATGTACGAAGCTATTGATAAATGTGCCGATAAACTCGAACGACAGGTGAAAAAATTTCGCCAAAAAAGAGTTAGAAATAAAAAGAATTCCCCGGATATGGGGAGTTTTGCACAATCCTTGAATTCAGAAGAGGATTAAGTCCAAATCTGATTCTCTGATAATATCCTGTTTGGATACCATCTCATGCGGGACGGAAATCCCTATGAGTTTTTTGGCGATAGTGAATAATATCCTTCATGCCAGGGGCCGGTGAGTTTGTCATGCAAATTCAAAACATCTTGCGTCGGATGTGCATTGTTCCCGCCCTTATTTCCGAAACAAAAGATGAAGTTCTTGCCGAATTGGCAGAGAGCATTGCCAATCATTATCCCGGTCTCGATAAGAACAAAATATATCAGTCCCTGAAAGAGCGCGAGCAGATCGGCAGTACGGGAATCGGGGACGAAACGGCTCTCCCTCACGCCAAAATCTCCGGCGTTTTCGAAATCCTCGCCTGTTTTGCCAGATCCCTTAAAGGAGTGCGTTTTGACGGCGTAGACAGCAAGCCGATAAAATTATTTTTCTGCTTTATCTATCCGCCTGAAATAAACACCGAATACTTATCACAACTGGCTCAAGTTTCTAAGCTGCTGTCAGATACCGCAAAAAGAGAACAACTGCTGTCGGCTGCAACGGAACAAGAAATCTACACCATTCTAAACGATATTGTCGAAAAGGAATAATAAAGTCATGGCCAGAGTTACAGTAAAAGATATTTTGGAAGATAAGGAATTTGATCTTGCCCTGAAAGTCATTGCAGGCCACAGCGAGTTGGATAAAATAATCAAAATCCCCTATGTGCAAAAACCCGGATTAGCCATGACAGGCTATACCGATTTTCTAGTCCAACATCGCATTCAGGTGTTCGGTAAGACCGAAATCACCTACTTAAGGCAACTTGATATAGCGATCCAAGATACGATTCTGGGGACTTTTTTTGACAAAAAACTTGCCTGTTGCGTAATAACGCGGGGTCTGGAACCTCCTGCATCGTTCATTCACCATGCAAATCGGACAAATACTCCGCTGCTGAGCTGCTCCCTTTCGACACAGGTTTTTATCGAACGGATCACTCGTTTTCTGGAATATCGCTTTGCCCAAACCACAAACATGCATGGTGTTTTAGTTGATGTTTACGGAATCGGCATTCTGATCTTGGGAAAATCAGGAATAGGCAAATCCGAGTGCGCATTGGATTTAGTGCTTCGCGGGCACCGGCTCGTCGCAGACGACATTATCGAACTTTTTAGAATCCCTCCCAATATCATTCAAGGCCAAGGCTCTGATATTATCAAATATCATATGGAAATCCGCGGCTTGGGGATTATCAACATCAAAGAGTTGTTTGGAATTTCAGCAATTCGCGACCGAAAAAGGGTGCATATTGTAGTTAAATTAGTAGAGTGGGATGAGTCATTAGAATACGATCGAATCGGGTTGCAAGAAACATCATATACTATTTTAGGAGTAGACACGCCTCTGATCGTTCTGCCGGTTCGGCCAGGCCGTAATATGACCAGTATATTGGAAGTTGCAGCACGCAATCATCTTCTAAAGCTGGAAGGCTATCATGCCGCGAAGGAGTTTCAGAAACGCATTATGGAACGGGTTCCCCCTCCAGCAGATCTTGCAGATAAATTAGAGGAGTCGGAGTAACAATGCCACACAACCGCATTATTCTGGTAACCGGTCTGTCGGGATCGGGAAAAACCATCGCAATCCATGCCATCGAGGATCTTGGTTACTTCTGTATTGATAATATGCCTTTAGCCCTTCTTCCCAAATTGATCGAATTAATGGGTTCCGGCGCCGAAGTCCATGGCTTGGCGTTGGTCGCGGATACCCGTGAACCCGGATTTCCAGGCAATGAAATAGAAATTTTTGACCAATTGAAAAACCTGGGCTACGAGATAGAAATCCTTTTTCTGGAAGCCAGTGATCAATCCCTTCTGCGCAGATATGGCGAAAGTCGCCGCACTCATCCGAAAGCAAACGGCGGCTCCGTGCTCGACGGCATCCAAGTCGAACGAAAACTCTTGCGAAACCTCAGAGAACGGGCGACATTCATTCTTGACACCAGCGATCTCACAGTTCATGACCTAAGAAACCTGCTTCAACAGCGCTATAAAACGGCCATAGAAGGTCCGAAGCTTAATATTTTCATAATTTCATTCGGATTTAAGCACGGTATTCCTCAGGATGCCGATCTGGTGTTTGATGTGCGCTTTTTATCAAACCCTTATTTCATCGATCATTTACGCAATAAAACCGGATTGGATTCAGAGGTTGCTTCATACGTGTTTTCCGATGCCAATTCAAACCAATTTCTATCCAAACTGGACGATCTGTTGAAGTTCCTCATCCCTAATTTCGAAAAAGAGGGAAAGCATTATCTCACAGTAGCCATCGGCTGCACCGGGGGGCGTCACCGGAGCGTAACCATTTCTGAGCATTTAGCCAAGGAGTTGACTTCTGAGGGATTCAGAGTTAGCGTCCGCCACCGCGATATAGAGAAAGGATGATTTCTGCAAAATGGTGGGAGTCGTAATTGCAGCGCATGGTGAATTGGCTAAAGAGTTCTTGGCTACAACCGAGTTGATCATGGGCGCTCCGCTGACCAGCGTCGTGGGGGTTTCCATCGACGCCAAAGAACCGCCTGAAGTCATTGCAAAAAAAATCGATGAAAAAATTAAAGAGGTCGACGAAAATGATGGCGTTTTGGTGATTACCGACATGTTCGGCGGCACTCCCAGCAACTATAGCTTATCTTTTTTAGAGGAAGGCAAAGTCGAGGTATTGTCCGGCTTAAATCTTCCCATGATGATCGGCATAGCTTCCGAACGCAAAGGCAAGACATTGCAACAATTGGCCAAGTTCATAAGAGGCATTGCTCGAGACAATGTATCATTGGCTTCGGATATTTTAAGCTTTAAAGAGGACAGCAGTGAATGATCAAATCGAGAATAGAACATATAGCAAAGATCTGACCGTATTAAACAAGGTCGGATTTCATCTTCGCGTGGCCAAGACTATTTCAGAAGCGGCACGACGTTTCGAAAGCGAAATTTACCTATCCAAAGACGGTCTGACGGCAAATGCCAAAAGCGTATTGGGTTTGACATCCATATTTGCCCCCAAAGGGACAATAATCACATGTTCCGCAAAGGGTCCGGATGCCCGGGAAGCCGTCCTCACAATTGAACGTCTTTTTGAAAACAAGTTTGGTGAGGAATAACCATTGAGCCAAACAGATCAAGTGCTGAAGGGCATCGCGGTTACCGAAGGCATCGCCATAGGGCCGGTCTATCTGATGGACCGCCGCAGACTCAAAATCCCTATGAAAATAATTGAAGAAGCCGATCTCAATGAGGAGATCGAACGCTATGACGATGCGGTCGCCAAATCTGTTCAACAACTTAAGACTGGTCGAAACAAAGCCGTCAGCCACGAACATCGCGAAATCCTTCAAGCTCATATCAAGTTGCTCACGGACGAGGACGTACGTTTTCAGGTCACCGAATTAATGAGGACAGAAAAAATTAACGTGGAATGGGCGCTTTTGAAAGTCATCGATCGCGTCCGTTCGCTGTTTGGGCATGTTACTGATCATTATCACAAAGAGCGTGAAATCGATCTGGATCAGGTCGTCAATCGGATTCTTCATAATCTCCTTGGGGTCGGAGAGGAGTCGCTGGATAAAATCGAAGTGTCGTCCATTGTGATCGCTCATGACCTGTCGCCGGTCGATCTGGCTCACGCAGACAAAAACAAAGTTTTGGGAATCGCGCAGGACATAGGTGGAGCCACTTCGCATACTTCTCTTCTAACCCGCGCAATGGGCATTCCGACGGTTGTGGGGTTGGAGCAAATTTCAAGAACAGCCCAAAACGGAGATATTGCTATTCTCGATGCTTCAGAAGGTTTAATCATCCTCAATCCACCCGAGGATTTGGTAGATAAATACCTTCAAAAAAAAGCTGTCTACGATGCCAAAACAACTAAATTGCTTTCGTATCGTGACCTGTCGGCCACCACACTCGATGGACATTCAATACGACTATCGGCCAACATCGAGATTCCCGAAGAAATTCGGATGATGCAGCAGCAAGGTATTCATGATATCGGTCTTTATCGCTCCGAATACTTGTATATTCTTGAAGACCAGCTCCCTGGAGAAGAAGACCAATACGCCGTCTACTCAAAAATTCTCGCTGAAGTGGATGGGGAAGTCACTATCCGGACTTTTGATTTGGGTGCTGATAAAATGCCGTCCAATATCAGAGTCCCATATGAAACGAACCCGGCAATGGGCCTTCGAGCCATACGATTCTGTCTGTCAAAACCCCAAATATTCGCCGCTCAATTGCGTGCCCTGTTGCGCGCCTCCGTGCATGGAAATCTTCGAATCATGCTTCCAATGATTTCCAGCCTGGAGGAGGTTCAGCAGACAAAAGAATTCATCGAAAACATGAAGGACGAATTGATTAAAGAAGGATGCCGATTCGCTGATAATTTCAAGTTTGGAATCTTGATTGAAGTGCCGTCCGCTGTAATTATTGCCGATGCATTGGCGCAGGAAGTGGATTTCTTTTCCATCGGCACCAACGACCTGATTCAATATGGCCTTGCCATTGATCGCAACAACGAACATGTCAACAATCTTTTCAGCCCTTTTCATCCGGCTATATTAAGAATGATTCACGATGTGGTTCGCGCAGGGCATCATGCGGGAATTGAAGTCGGCATGTGCGGGGAAATGGCGGGCCAGATCGAATCCGTTCCCCTATTGATCGGATTGGGGCTCGATGAGTTGTCTATGAGTCCGACCTCTGTTCTTCGGGTAAAACGGATCATTCGGTCTTTGAAGGCCTCAGATGTTCGGAGCTTTGCGCAAGCTGCTTTGAACCTGACAACAGAAAGGGCCATCAAGGAATTTATTTTCTCGGAGATGCAACTTTGGTATCCTGAAGAACTTAAAGAACCTGATAACGCAGGAGTCCATTGATTCAATGCCTGAATTGCCTTCCAAAGACATCGATATTGACCGTATATCCGGCCTTATAAAATTTGCTATTGCCGTGCTTATTATTTGTCTGCTGATCGGTTTGACGGCATTGTTTAACAGCCTTTCTCCGGTATTTATTGCATCAGGCGTCGCCACATTGGGCGCATGGGTTTTTATAGGAAATTACGCTCTTGAAAACTACAAACTCAATCGAAAAGGTTTATATATCATAGGATCTGCGCTGGCTTCTCAATTTTTATTGACAATTCTCGTTGCCATTATAAAGGATGCCTATGCGACCGGCTTTACCTTTGTAATCCTGTGTTTGTCCAATGCGATCTTTTTATCGACCCACGCATTCAAAAAGACGACAGATCCCGATCAGGCCGCTTTAGCAAAGTCCCTATCGAAAATAGGGATATTGCTCTGGATTTCATCATTGGCGTCAATTGTATCGGCTATATTAATCTATAGATTTTTAGCGTGATCTTTCAAAAAAGCTTTAAACTACTTACTGTTGATCATTCTTTCTTAGAAATACCATGCTCAGCCCTAGGCCGGCCCATATCGCCCAGCACGGTTTGAACCGTTGTCAATGCGGCGATACTAGCGGTTTCTGCGCGAAGAATTCTAGGACCTAGTGAGACGGATACGGCACGCGATGCTAGAATCTCGCGTTCATGATCTTCCATTCCTCCTTCAGGGCCAATCACAAGAACAACCTCATCCGCTTTTTCGACTTCTAAAAGCGCATGGGAAAAAAGTTTTGATTTTTCAGTTTCATCTAAAAAAAATATGGGCGCACCGTCAGGAATAAGTGCAAGCGCCTGTTGAAGATCATTGCATGAGATGACTTGCGGAATCAAAGATCTACCGCATTGTTTGGCCGCCTCTATGGCCACTTTTTGAAGCCTTTCCGTCTTTTGTCCGCCAGGTTTGGCGATTGATCTGCTTGCCGAATATGGAATCAGGCGAAACACCCCCAACTCCGTTGTTTTTTGAACTACAAGTTCAGGTTTTACGGATTTGGTCCAAGCAAAAATCAAATGGATTTTGACAAAAGATTCTGTGCGGTCTTTCCCGGGCGGGTCGGCTTTAAGCACTGCTTTGTGAAAATCGATTTTCTTTATTAACGCTTGGCAGCAATTTCCTCGCCCGTCGATTAGCGTAACCATAGCTCCCTTTGATAAACGTAAGACGTTCATGTGTTTGAGTTCGGCGCCTGTAACAACAATCTCTCCGCCCATAATCGGAATAAAATCGACAAAATGGCGGCTCATCTTTGTATCCTACGACCTTGCAACATAGCCCATTCTCCCAAAGTATCCTCTATCTCCCATCTTATCCCAAGTTTGTCGTAAATTATTTTCAATTCGTTGGCGGTTTCGGCCAATATCCCGGTCAGAATTATTATTCCATTTTCCGGCGAAGCAAGTCTCATGATTTCTTCGGAAAATCTTTTCAAGGTCAATGAATCGATATTTGCCAACACTAAGTCGAACACTCCTTCGACATTTTCCACCGAAGCCTCGAAAAACTTTGTAACGGAAGCGACATCATTCAATTTTGCATTGGCAATGGCTGTCGTGACAGCCACAGGATCATTGTCAATGCCGGTCGCGTATGACGCGCCAAGCAATGCTGAAGCGATAGCCAGTATTCCCGATCCGCAGCCGAGGTCGATCACATTGCGACCCGATAATTCGCCGTTCTTGGCGGCGCGAACGATCGCGGTCAGAACAAGCCTTGTCGTCTCATGAGACCCTGTGCCGAACGCCATCTGCGGATCAATCCTGACGACCTTTCGATTGCTCGGCGGCGGAGTATTTATCCAGGTCGGTGTAATCCATAACGTATTTTCAACATCAACCGGATGCAGGCATTGTTTCCATGTTTCAGCCCAGTTCTCATCCACCAGCATTTCGATTTTTGTTTCGTAGAAAAAAAGTTGTCCATAAATCTCCGAAAGAGAGCCAAAATATGAAGCTATCTTTTCGACTAATGATTGAGCATCTTGCTCTTTCGGAAAATATGCCGAGATTGTAATGCGTTCTTCTTCGTCTTCGATTTGAAGGCCTCGCACGCCCAACTCGAAAAGGCGATTGGAAACCGCATCCTCCGCAAAAGAAGGTATTATTATGAATAGTCTCGCATATCCTTTTTCTTGCACGACACAACCTTTTTAAATTGTTTGGATGTGAATTAAAATCTCGATACCCTATATAATCAAAATAATATTTGTTCTGTTGAAATTATAAAACAACTGTCAAAAATGCCAGGACAATGTATAAACGCTGAACAATCTCCTTTAATAATGTCGAATTGGAGAATATTTTTTGATTCAGTTCGGTTCCATAAAGCTTGAAGTCGGTCTTTTGATGGCGCCCCTTGCCGGATTGACGAACTTTGCCTTTCGGAGCATTTGTCGTACGACCGGCGCTGAAATGACGGTCACCGAAATGATATCCGCCGCAGCGCTTACGCATGCAAAACGTCCAAAAATAATCGATAAAATATTGTCGATAATGGATTCCGAACCCAATGACCGTCCTTTTTGCGTTCAGCTTTTCGGTGCGAAACCCGATGAGTTGGCTGAAGCGGCAGGAATGGTGGCTGCTCGCGGCGCCGGCGCAGTCGACCTCAATTTAGGTTGCCCTGTCCGTAAAGTGTTGCGGCAGGGCTCCGGCGCTGCTTTGGCCAGAGATGCGGATAAAGCAGCCAAAGCTGTTTCGGCCATCCGAAACGCTGTAGCGATCCCCGTATCGGCAAAAATACGTACGGGATGGGACGAATCGGAATCGAATGCGGTATTGCTGTCTCAGAAATTGCAGGATGCAGGTTGCGAAATGTTGATCGTGCATGCGCGACCCAAATCGCGAGGGTTTGCAGGACCGACGGATTTGCATAAGTTGGAGGAAATTTGCAAAGCTGTGCAAATCCCGGTAATCGGCAATGGAGGCATAAAAAGCGTTTCAGATGCCATAGAGATGATCGAAAAGACAAATTGTCATGGCATTATGATCGGTCGTGGAGCCCTGGTCGATCCTTTTATTTTTCTTCAAACTCGCGCTATGTTGCAAAACAAACCGGCGCCCCCGCAGCCTACAAATGAGATGCGCAGAGAATTATTAATGGCGCAATTTGAACTTCTTGAACGAAAACTTGGAACGGATTCGGCTGTTTCTTCAATACGGCCGTTTCTCGCATGGGCAAGCAAGAGCAAGCCTCATGCTTCGGCAGTACGAAGAGGTTTATCCGCAATGAAAACCAAGGAATCATTTTTAGAATCAGTAGATCTTCTATTCAACCAATAGGAGCTTAATTCCATGAGTTCACTTCCCAACTGCCAAGACCCGATCAGCAAGGCCCTCCAACCGATTCTTGCAGACATGATCAGCCGACTCGATCCGGATAGTCCCACAAGTTGGAATCTTTACGAAGCGATACTGGAATGCGTGGAAAAACCGCTCATTCAATTAGTCTTGGCAAAAACAAAAGGCAATCGTCTAAAAGCTGCGCGTATGCTGGGCATCAACAGAAATACCCTTCACGCAAAAATAAGCAAACTTGGATTAGCTCCAAATGTCCGCTGACCGGAATTAGATTTTTGATCGTCCAGGTTACGTCACGCATATGCTTACAGTTAAAAACAAAAACGGATAAAGCCGTCACCTCAACCGGCTGATATTTTTACGGGTTTATCTTTCTCCAACCAAACATTTTATCGACCGATGCAAACTTGCCGAGAATCTCTCCATCAATTAAAAAAATGGAAGATTTCCGAGCCTCGAGGAATTATGATATTCCATAAGCGACGTTCTTATTTGGATGGATCGACCGGTTGACAATAGGATATCCGGCGTTAACATCGATATTTCTGCGGAGGAGTGGATATGATAGGCCGCATGTTGGCTAAAGTGTTCGGCACAAAAAACGACCGGGAAATCAAACGGATCACTCCGACAGTTTACCAAATTAACGCTTTGGAGGAACGCGTCAAAGCCATCCCCACCGAGCAATTTCCTGAAAAAATCGCCGAGTTCAAAAAGAAAATTGAAGCCGAGATATCCCAAGATCGACCAGTTCGAGAAATCTTAGACGAGGTGCTTCCCGAGGTTTTCGCCTACGTTCGCGAGGCTTCCATCAGGACAATAGGATTGCGGCATTTTGACGTGCAGTTATTGGGTGGAATTGTGCTTCACGAGGGCAAAATCGCGGAAATGAAAACAGGCGAAGGAAAGACTCTGGTTGCAACTCTTCCTCTTGTCTTGAACGCTCTTGTCGGTCGCGGAGCTAACCTGGTCACGGTTAATGACTACCTGGCGCGCCGAGATACCGAATGGATGGGCCCGATTTACCGTGCGCTGGGGCTTAATGTAGGCGTAATCGTTCACGGCCTGTCCGACTCGGAACGGCGTGAAGCCTACGCATGCGATATCACTTACGGCACCAATAACGAATTCGGATTTGATTATCTGCGCGACAACATGAAGCTCGATTCGGCTGCTTATGTCCAGCGTGATTATTTTTATGCGATAGTCGATGAAGTCGATTCCATTCTGATTGACGAGGCCCGCACGCCTTTGATCATTTCAGGCCCCACGGAAGACAACACGGAAAAATATTACATTATCGACCGAATTATTCCCGGCCTGAAAAAAGAAACGCATTATACGATTGACGAAAAGGCCCGCAACATCATGCTTACCGAAGAAGGGGTGGAAAAAGTCCAAAGAAGCCTTAATGTGGACAATCTTTACGATCCCAATGAAATAGAGACATTACATCACGTCGATCAGGCGTTGCGCGCTCATGTCTTATACAAAAGAGATGTCGACTACATCGTCAAAGACGGCAAGGTGTTTATCGTAGATGAATTCACGGGCCGACTCATGCCCGGCCGCCGTTGGTCCGATGGGCTTCATCAAGCGGTCGAAGCCAAAGAGAAAGTCCGCATTGAAAACGAAAACCAGACGCTTGCCACAATCACCTTCCAGAATTTCTTCCGCATGTACGAAAAACTGGCGGGTATGACAGGCACCGCAGATACGGAGGCAATCGAGTTCCGCAAGATTTATAACCTCGAAGTGCTCGTGATTCCGACCAACATGCCGATGATCCGGATCGATAATCCGGACATGATCTATCGAACCGAAAAAGAAAAGTTCAGGGCCGTGGCGGATGAAATCGCCGATTGTTACGAACGCGGTCAGCCGGTGCTTGTCGGCACGATATCGATTGAAAAATCCGAAAGGCTCTCGAAAATGCTCAAGATGCGCGGCATTCCGCACGAAGTGCTCAATGCCAAACAGCACGAGCGTGAGGCTTATATCGTGGCCCAAGCCGGACGCTTCAAATCCGTCACAATCGCCACCAATATGGCCGGTCGTGGCACTGATATCGTCTTGGGTGGAAATCCGGAAATGTTGGTGAAAGCCTCGGTTGTGCAATCCGAGGAAGGAGTGAACGAAGAGGAAATTAATAAGCTCATTCAGGAAGCAAAATTACAGTGTGAAAAAGAGCGCAAACAGGTCTTGGAAGCAGGAGGGGTGCATATCCTAGGCACTGAGCGCCATGAAAGCCGGCGAATAGACAACCAATTAAGAGGCCGATCAGGCCGCCAGGGCGATCCGGGTTCGAGCCGGTTTTACCTTTCGCTCGAAGACGATTTGATGAGGATTTTCGGTTCGGAAAGAATCGATTCCATTTTGAAATTCTTGGGTATCAAAGAAGACGAGCCTATATATCATCCGCGCATCTCAAAGGCCATAGAAAGCGCGCAAAAGCGGGTTGAAGCCCATAACTTCGATATCCGCAAGCATCTGCTCGATTATGACGACGTGATGAATCAGCAACGCAAGGTAATTTATCAGCAACGGCGCGAGATCCTGACCGGCCAAGATGTTTCCAAAATGATTGAGGACATGCTCGAAGAGGTCGCGGAGTGGACGGCGGCGGAGCATGCCGATCAAAAATCCTATCCTGAAGAATGGGATATGAATGGACTTAAGGCAACGGCTTTGGGACGCTTTGGCATTTTGATCCCGACATACTCCGAAGATAATTTTCTAAAGCTGACTTTTAATAGCCTTATCAACGATGCGATTGATATTTTTAAAAAAGCGTATCATGAAAAAGAAGCCGCCATCACTTCATCCGTTATGCGCGATGCTGAAAAATATTTTCTTTTAACCACCATTGATATGCTTTGGAAAGATCATTTGCTCGGGATGGATAATCTGCGCCAAGGGATCGGCTTGCGCGGTTACGGCCAGCGCGACCCGCTTCAGGAATACAAACGTGAAGCTTTCGAGCTTTTCACGGAAATGGTGGGTAGGATTAAAGATCAGACTGTCGAAAAGCTCTTCAGGTTCCAGATTCAAACCGAGGCTCAGGAAAAACTGGAACTCAAGCGCCGTCGCCGCAATGTGCCGTTGCATTACGGTCGTGAAGATCTGGTCAAAGAACAGCGCCCCGAGGCCGAACCGGACAAACCAAAAGGGGTGACGGTCAGACGCACAGGCAAAAAGATCGGCCCGAATGATCCTTGTCCGTGCGGCAGCGGCAAAAAATACAAAAAATGCTGTAGAGACAAAACGAGTGTGGCATGAACCCTGACGAAAATTCATTGGAAACCATTCTTGAAAAACTGACGAGTATGGAACAGCGTCGCAAGACAAAAATTGCGGACGAATTCAATCTGCTCCATCGGGTCAGCGAACTTGCGGCTTCAGGGTCCGATCTTCAGGAATTTTTCGAGTACATAGTCGAAGAGATTTCAAATTCCATGAATGTCGCCATCGTTTCATTGATGCTGATCGATTGGGAAGAAGGCCAACTTCGCATTCGCGCAGCAAAAGGATTGCCAAAAGAAGTCATCGAACGAGCCCGAGTCAGGCTTGGATCGAGCATCGCGGGCCGCGTGGCGCAAGAAGGACGCCCATTCCTTATCAATAATGTGGAAGAGTATTCCGATCTGGGAATTTCAAAAAGTAAGAGCAGGTACACCACTCCTTCGCTTTTGTCCGTCCCGATTCGTTCCAGGAGCCTGATTTTGGGGGTTATAAACGTCAATAATAAATTGGATAACACCATATTCAACGACACGGATCTTGATTTATTGTCCACAATTTCCAATCAAGCCGGCCTTGCCATCGAAAATGTCATGCTCATCAATAAAATGAAGGAGCAATGGGAAAATCAAAAGCATCTGCTCGACGAAATGCGCCGTCAGAACGAATTGAAAAACGATCTTGTCATAAATCTTTCGCACGAAATAAAGACGCCGCTGAACGCCATCGTCGGTTATGTCGATCTTTTGCTCAATCGCGTTATGGATGAATGGGCAAAAGATCTTCTATCCAAGATTCTTCAAAGAAGTTTGCATCTGAACCGCATAACCGACCAAATGATTCATTACTTTGCCCTTCAATCCAAAGCTCTGCATTTCAATTTTGTCTCAACGCCTCCCATTTCAATTATCAAATCCGTCGCAGAAAAACTTTCAAAATTGGCGGCGGAAAACGAAGTTAAGATCGAAATTGAACCGGTCGGACTTCAATCGACGGTGATGATCGATGAAAACCTTTTTACTCAAGCCATAGAAGCCCTGATGGATAACGGCATTCGCTTTAATAAGAAAAAAGGCAGGGTCATTATTTCGGGCCATAGAGCGCAAGCCGAAGGCGCTGATATGCTGACAATTCGAATCGAAGACACCGGACCGGGAATCAATCCTGCGCTTCATTCGATTTTATTCGAGCCGTTTCGGCAGACATCCGACATCATGGAAAATAAGCCTGACGGATTGGGTCTGGGGCTACCGATCGCGGAGGCCATCATCACCGCTCACCACGGAACATTGAAACTGTTGCGGAGCGATTCAAACGGCACTGTGTTTGGTTTGACCATGCCGATCGGATGATAGGATATTTGATCCGGTTCTTGACACGCCGTTTTTCAAGATGGTAATCGGACATGTTCATTATAGATGAATCAGGAGGTTAAATTGACCTTTCAGGATTTGATATTCGCTTTGCAAAATTATTGGGCGCAAAAAGGATGCCTGGTCGTTCAGCCTTACGATCTTGAGGTAGGCGCCGGAACGTTCAATCCGCATACATTTCTTCGCGTACTTGGCCCTGAACCTTGGAATGTCGCATACATCGAGCCAAGCCGCAGGCCTACCGACGGCCGATATGGAGACAATCCGAACAGACTCCAGCACTACTTCCAATTTCAAGTGATCTTGAAGCCTTCACCGAGGGATTCGCAAGAGTTGTACCTGGATTCTCTTAAAGCCTTTGGAGTAAATCCATCGGAGCACGACATCCGCTTCGTAGAGGACGATTGGGAGTCCCCAACATTGGGCGCCTGGGGTCTCGGCTGGGAAGTATGGCTGGACGGGATGGAAATCACCCAGTTCACATATTTTCAACAGGTCGGCGGAATCGAGCTTGACCCAATCAGCGTGGAACTCACTTATGGCATCGAACGGATCGCCATGTACCTTCAGGGCAAAAACAGCATTTTCGACTTGGAATGGGCTCAAGGAATCAAGTATGGCGATGTGTACCATCAGAATGAGGTCGAATTTTCAAAATATAATTTCGAGACCTCTGACGCTAAAATGCTTTTTTCGATATTCGCCATGTTCGAAACCGAGTGCAAGGCGCAAATCGAACATGAATTGGTTCTGCCTGCTTATGATTATTGCCTGAAATGCTCTCACGTATTTAATCTTCTGGATGCGCGAGGCGCCATCTCGGTGACGGAACGCACGGCATATATTCATCGAGTGCGCTCTCTCGCTCGATTATGCGCTGAACTGTATATTTCGAAGCGCGAAAAGATGGGCTTTCCGCTGCTGTCGTCAGGGAAGGAAAAATCATGAGCGGCCGCGAACTTTTATTGGAAATCGGATGCGAGGAAATACCGGCCCGGTTTCTTAACGCCGCATTGGCCGATCTCGGACAATTAATTGCTCAGAAGCTTGAAGCTTCGCGCATCTCCCATGGCGCAATTCGTACGGCGGGAACGCCAAGGCGGCTGATCGCATGCGTCGAAAGCACTTCATTGACTCAAGCGGATGAGATCGTCGAAAAGATCGGTCCTCCTGTAAAAGTGGCATATGACTCATCAGGCAAAGCGACAAAATCCGCTGAAGCTTTTGCAAAAAGCCAAGGGATTGATCCGTCCGAATTGATAATGGTGGCCAATGAAAAAGGCCAGTATATATCTGCGCGCAAAAAAATATCCGGCGAGCCGACCGCCTTGGTTCTGCCCGATATTCTTGCTCGCATTATTTTGGAGTTGCCCTTCCCCAAATCGATGCGATGGGGAAATCTCAAAATACGGTTTGTCAGGCCGATACATTGGATCGTTGCCGTCTTCGGAGGAGAAGTCATTCCACTTACCGTCGGCGATATTACGAGTTCCGATTTATCGTGCGGTCACAGATTTATGGCGCCGGAAGCTTTTAAGGTCACCGGGTTTGATCAATTGCTTTCGGAATTGGAAAAAAGATTCGTGTTGGCCGATGTCTCTCGCAGGAGACGGAAAATTAATGAAGAAATCTCCAAGCTGGCCGGAACCGTAGATGGTCGAATCATCCAAGATGCCGAGTTATTGGATCATGTGACAAATCTTGTCGAGTGGCCTGTTCCCATCTTAAGTGAAATTCCGCATCAATTCCTGTCTTTACCGCGAGACGTTGTGATCACGCCTATGCGGGATCATCAAAAATATTTTGCGATTGAAGATTCGACCGGCCAAATGCTTCCCTGGTTTATTGCAGTTGCCAACACCATTCCTTCCGACGAAAAACTGGTGGCCTGGGGCATGCAACGCGTATTGACCGCCAGACTCATCGATGCGGAATTTTTCTTTCGCGAAGATACAAAAATCCCGCTTTCCTCGTTCCGACCGAAGTTGGCTGACATTATCTACCAAAAAAAGCTCGGCTCTTATTTGGATAAAGTGGAACGAACGGAGAAACTGGCTCGATGGATTGCAGAACGAGTTGCACCGGATGCGACAAAAGATGCGGCTCGCGCATGTCATCTTTCAAAAGCGGATCTTGTGACGCAATTGGTAGGAGAATTTCCGGAGCTTCAGGGCGCTATGGGCTCTTTGTTCGCCAAGATTTCGGGCGAGCCCGAATCCGTAGCTCAGGCAATTTTCGAGCATTATCAGCCGCGTTTCGCAGGGGACAAGCTCCCGACCTCTGCCGCCGGAGCTGTAGCTGCGGTAGCTGAAAAGATTGATTCCATATGCGGTTTTATGGCGGCAGGGTTAGGCCCGACCGGGGCAGGAGATCCGTATGCCCTCCGCAGGCAGGCGCTTGGAATCATCAATATTCTCTTGGATCGTTGCTGGACCCTTTCTCTTTCGGAACTGGTAAGCGCAGGCATTGATGGGCTTCCGGAAAAACTGACCGCATCCAAACAAGCTCTGGCCGAAGAGGTAATGTCTTTCTTTAAAGACCGTTATAAATTCATGCTGACGAGCAAGGGAATTGCGCCGAACATCGCGGACGCCGTATTGGCGGTTCGGTTCGACATCATGCCGGATGTCGCCGCACGCATAGAAGCCGTAAACTCTTTTGCGTCATCGCCTGATTTCGAATCCTTTGCCATCGCCTTTAAGCGCGCCATGAATATCATCCGAGATACGCCAAAATCCCAGCCGATTGTTTCGCTTTTTGCGGAACCTCAAGAAAAAGCCCTTTTCGAAGCAGTGCGCAAAGTCTCAGATGAGATTAAACGGCGTACACAGGCCGGGGAGTATGTTGAAGTTTTACGCTTACTGGCGAGTATCCGGCCTGATGTGGACTCCTTCTTTGATCATGTGTTGGTAATGGAACAGGATCCGGCGCTTCGAGCAAGCCGCTTGGGCATTCTTCACGAACTTTCGGATTTATTTTCCGCTGTAGCGGACTTCAGAAGACTTTAGGCAAATCCGGAGGGGTCCGGATTTCTATTCCTCATCAAACGAATAACAAATCTTCTGGTATTGTTTCCTAAACTCGGCGACTTCGCCTGATATATTCTCATCATTCATAAGAATCCTGCGGAAAAATGCCGCGATGGTTTTCATTTCTTTTGCGCTCATCCCCACCCTGGTCATCTCCTGCGTTCCAAGGCGAATTCCGGATGGATTGTCCACAATTTTCAAAGGATCGGAGGGCAGAAGATTGAAATTGGAAATGATATTATTTTGTTCGAGCTTGCGAGCCGAGAAAGCTCCTCCGCCAAAGCGCGCGACATTGACAACCACCTGATGGCTCATTGTGTAGCCGAATTCTTTGCCCTCGACATCGAAACCCTCTTCCGCCAAAGCAAGCGCCAAAGATTTTGAATTTTCCGTTACCGCCTTTGCATATTGCTTGCCGAACGCCAAGAATTCACAAGCTGCAAGCCCCATCGCCGCAAGCGTATTGAGATGATGGTTGGAAGTGGAGCCCGGAAATACTCCGCGATCTATTTTTCTCCATTCTTTATCTTCCAGATTCGACAATACCACTCCGCGTTGAGTTCCGAAAAACGTCTTATGTAAAGATGCCGTGACGATATCAGCGCCTTCCTTTAAAGGCGCTTGGAAATATCCGCCGCCGATCAATCCCAAAACATGGGCCGCATCATAGATGACGGTCGCTCCAATACGATGAGCGGCTTCCGAGACTTCTACGACCGGTTCGGGATGCAGAAAAAGGCTCTTTCCCATTACGACGATTTTCGGGCTGACTGTATTGATCAATTTGACCGTGGCTTCCACATTCACTCGATAGCCGTCCGGCATTAAAGGAAAGGTTAAAATATTGTGCGTAAACTTGCCCATCGATCCGTAACGGTGGTGAGATATGTGGCCTCCGCCGGGAGTGGAATTGACCAACACGATATCGTTGTAACCGACCAATTTTGAGAATACGGACTCATTGGCGACCGTTCCGCTGATAGGCCGAACATCGGCGTGCACCGAACCGAAAATGGTCTTTATATCTTCTGTCAACATCGACTCGATTGAATCGATTTTAGAAGTGCCCTGATAGTAACGTTTGCCCGGATGCCCTTCGGCATATCGATGGCTAAAGTCGCTGGACAAAGCTGCGGCTACTTTTTTGGAGATGACATTTTCACTGGCGATCAAATTCACGCAACTGCTGCGCCAATTATTTTGCTCAATAATTATCCGCTCAATTTCTTGGAATCGCGATTCGGTCATTGATATCTCCGTTTAGAAAAAAATGGCCCTCTTAAATAGGAGGATGTTTTCTTGTCTCTTGCCGCTTTTTATAAATTGCGCCAATAAAAGTTTTTTACGGACATGTTGATAAAACGGTAGCGATCCTATCTTTGTGCTATAGATTGTGTCAATGTTTCAATCTGTTTCGGTTCAAAATATCTTGTTTGATTTGATATGAATTATTCTGGTCATGGCGCTTGCGGGATGATATAAAAAGGGTTCATGGCGATGTCAAAAAAACGCATTTTATTTTTCGTTTTAGCGTCGATGATTTTTTTATCGCCTCTTTTTTCATCGGCATTTGCCCAGACTGCGACCGGGTCCGGTGAATCAACCCCTACAAAATTTGATAGTCCAAATGTCAAAAACGAGGCATCCAAACGGATCAGCGATCTTGAGAAACAGCGTGACCTGGAAGAAACACACAGCCAGTGGATCAGAATATTAATTTTGTCGGCTTCGATTATTATTGGAGTCACCCTGCTTTGGCTGATTTTTGTCCGCACCCAGGAGCGCAAAATAAAAGTTTTGAAAGGAATCGGAATAATTCTCATCATACTGGCTCTTGGCGCTCTTATCGGCATGGTGGTCAGCGCACTAAGATCGCGGTCGGCTCTCACTATTTATCATGTGAAAGGTAGCGTAGAATCAACTGATCTCAATAAATACCCGATCAAAGTGGTAGCGCTCGCCGTATATACGCAACCCAACGATCCAAGACCTCAAAGGCAGATAGCTGATGTCCATCCTGACGGGTCTTTTGAATTGGAGATTGAAGAAGGCCTATACAAATTTTTTGCGACCACAGCAAAAAAATGGGATCTGAACTCTCTACCCGGGCCGGAAGAAAACCTGGGGTTTTATAACAATCTATCCCCGGTCAATGTGACTTCACCATGGAATAAAGTCAAAATCAAAATTGATAAACCTTGGACTCAAGACCTCTCATCGACATTATTCGGTATAACCGGATCTCCCCAAGCGTTATCAAGCGCAAAGTCCGAAGAAAAAATAAAATTGTCCGGGCAATTCGCCATTCATGGGTTCGATAAAGGAAACATTTTGGTGGAGATAGTTTCAAATCAAACATCAGTCCAAGCTCCGGACCTGAAAGTATTCAAACAACCCGGGCCGTTTTCCATAGAAATTCCATCTGCCAACGCAACGATTTATGCAGCGTGGGACCGTGAAAATATTATGGCATCCCGAAAACTGGGGTTCATCTCGGATGTGCTGCCGACGGTCAGAATTACGGTTGAACAAGCCATTCAAAGGCAAAAATCCAGCGAGGGGCTGATTTTCAATTTCTCTAAAATTTCCGGAGAAATAATTTGCAACGAATGGGAAGGCAGTTCCTTTATGGTAGCCGTCAGTTCCGGAAAAGGGACAAAGCCCGAAGCAACTCTTACGATGGCGAAACCGGGGCGATTTATTTTTACTGTTCCGGCAGGAGCATATTCGGTGGTCGCGTTTTGGGACGTCAACCGAGACGGAATTTCCGGCTTCTCTCCGCCTGATTTGATGACGGCGGTAGGCCTTGATAATCCGATTCATGTGCCTCCCGATAAAAATGATTTGATTTTAAGATTCCCCAAAGCGCCGCAAGCAAAAACAAATGAAGGAATGGTTAAAATTTCCGGCAGAATTTTATGCACAGAGTGCCCTGATAAATCGCTTTGGGTCGTCGCATGGCC
>Ga0315282_10003011_pt1 | contig 30456 bp, 28 predicted proteins | sample YL17G07_20_MG_FD_203693 | JGI IMG/M metagenome (GOLD analysis project Ga0315282, IMG submission 203693) | Sediment microbial communities from Yellowstone Lake, YNP, Wyoming, USA - YL17G07_20 | ecosystem: Environmental > Aquatic > Freshwater > Lake > Sediment | place: USA: Wyoming | collected... | reverse complement strand
ATCGCAGGTGGATCATTATCGATGACGTTGCCGACGTTCTTCGTTCCAGTGTTCACCCAGTTTGGTCGTGCGTCTTTTGCGCTGATGATGTAGTAGAGGATTTGGGTATTGTTGTTGAGTACGGTAATGGTTTTCTGATAGAGATTACCACTGACCCAAGGCATGGAGACGTTCGTATGGGTCCAAGTGCCATACCAGTACTCGATATAAACAGTTGAAACAGCAATATTGTCGGTTACAGTTGCGCTGAAGGTAAAGGAATCACCTGTGTAGGCAGGTCCTGTGGTTCCATCCGTGATCGCTGGAGGATCATTATCGATGACCGTGACAGACTTTGATCCCGTGTTGGCCCAGTTCGGCCGGGCATCCTTTGCGCTGATAATATAGTTGAGGTTCAGAGTTGTATTACTTGCGACAGTGATTGATTTTTGGTAGAGATTGCCGCTGACAAATGGCATGGTGACGTTCGTATGAGTCCATGTGCCGTACCAGTACTCGACATAGACAGTTGATACTGCAATGTTATCAGTGATAGTAGCGCTAAACGTGAAAGAATCACCCGTGTAGGCTGGTCCTGTGGTTCCATCCGTGATCGCTGGAGGATCATTATCGATGACAGTGACAAACTTCGTCCCAGTGTTCGCCCAGTTCGGCCGAGCATCCTTCGCACTGATCACATAGTTCAGGTTCAACGTGGTGTTACTCAAGACGGTGATTGTTTTTTGATACAGGTTGCCACTGACCCAGGGCATGGTGACGTTGGTATGTGTCCAGGTACCGTACCAATATTCGACGTAAACTGCTGACACAACGATGTTGTCGGTGACGGTTGCGCTGAAGGTGAAGGGGTCGCCGGTGTAGGCGATTGCTAGTGCGGTTCCATCAACGATCACGGGAGGATCATTATCGATGACAGTGACAAACTTCGTCCCAGTGTTCGCCCAGTTCGGCCGAGCATCCTTCGCACTGATCACATAGTTCAGGTTCAACGTGGTGTTACTCAAAACGGTGATCGTTTTTTGATACAGATTACCACTGATGAAGGTCATCGTGGTGTTAGTGTGCGTCCAAGTACCGTACCAGTATTCAACATAGACGGTTGAGACAGCGATATTATCGGTGATAGTTGCGCCGAAAGTGAAAGAATCACCCGTATAGGCTGGTCCTGTGGTTCCATCCGTGATCGCTGGAGGATCATTATCGATGACCGTGACAAACTTTGATCCTGTATTTGCCCAGTTCGGCCGAGCATCCTTCGCACTGATCACATAGTTCAGATTCAACGTGGTGTTACTCAAAACGGTGATCGTTTTTTGATACAGATTACCACTGATAAAGGTCATCGTGGTGTTAGTATGTGTCCAAGTGCCATACCAGTACTCGACATAGACAGTTGATACTGCAATGTTATCAGTGATAGTAGCGCTAAACGTGAAAGAATCACCCGTATAGGCTGGTCCCGTGGTTCCATCCGTGATCGCTGGAGGATCATTATCGATGACGTTGCCGACGTTCTTCGTTCCGGTGTTTGCCCAATTGGGCTTTGCGTCTTTTGCCCTGATGTTGTAGTAGAGGATTTGGGTATTGTTGCTGAGTACGGTAATGGTTTTCTGATAGAGATTACCACTGACCCAAGGCATGGAGACGTTCGTATGGGTCCAAGTGCCATACCAGTACTCGACATAGACAGTCGAGACGGCAATATTATCAGTGACAGTCGCACTAAAGGTAAATGAATCACCTGTATAAGCTGGACCTGTGGTGCCATCAGTGATCAGCGGGGATTCATCATCAGTGACAGTTGCTGAATTTTGAGAAGTATAATTTACATTAGGGACCTTTGCGGTATCTTTCGCATAAAAATGGTACGTTAACGGATTCGTACTATAGTCACTCAACGTGATCGTTTTCACGAAATAATTACCATTGACATACGTCATGGTATCATTTCCAGAAAGGCCTCCATGCGTCCAGTTCACCTTCACAATTAATGAGCTCGAGGGCGTCAAGTCATCGAATACACTCGCATTGAAGGTATAAGAATCGCCAGTCTCACCAGTTACCGGGGAATGATTGATGATCTGAGGAGGTTTGATATCAACACTACAGTTGATTTTAAAGTCTTGAGGCACATATTGAGGACAGGTGAATGTGAAACTTCCCGTGGTTCTCATATTTGGGACTTGAACACCAGTAGCATTTGATAACACGACTGTATCATATTCGCTATTGTTTATCTTGGATCTACTCCACGATATCGTCACTATTGTGGGAACATTACTTGACGGCATCCAATGCACCGTTAAATTCCAAACTTTATGAATTCCAGGATAGTGACGGTAGTCTTTCCAGAGAACATCATACGGCGTGGGAAGATTATCGTTAAACCATGTGCGAATGTAAGGAGGTATTGGTGCCGGTGGTTTCACGGTATCATAGCTATCAGCAGGTGGACCGTCAGTCGCATCAGGTGCCTCACCAAAATAGACGTAATCAGTTTTTCCCCCTGTCTCGCTAAAGTTCATCCGCACATCCCAGGTGATGCTCCGGTTATCCAGAGGTACGGGATGTAATACAGGAGCATTTGTCGTTCCTTGTGCTTGTTGTGGCGCCCCAACAACGCTGAAGAGACAGAGCAATACGGTGATGAGCGCCATACTAAGGGTGATCGCAGACACTAGCCTTTTGTTTAACCTTGTGTTTGTTTTCAGTCTTTCATTTCTTTCCATATCCTTTCCCCCATGGGTATATGAGACCATCGGATTTTAGAACCATGGTCATTTCTTTCTCATGAATAGGTATTGTTATTTGAACCAGCCCTCCATTCGTAAGACCTGTAGTAAGGTCATCCCAGGATACTCGCCTTTCAAGAAACGAATGACGAGCTGGATCAACGTGACAAGATGATTGAACTGATAGGATGCGGACAGCGGCATGGTGACAGAGAGCGCTTGGGACCAGTTGCTCTCTAACCCATAGCTGTCCTTTGCTTTGACTTTGATACCGTAGCTTCCCTTTTTCGTCCAGGTGTGTGATGCGTTTGCCGTGGTCCCAGAGTCATAGGGCCCGATCCACGTACTGGTGGAACTGTCCCCCCAGTCGAACTGATACCACAGTTGGTCATTATCACCATCGGTGGTGACCGCGGTATACGTGTAGGTCTTGCCCACCTTCCCTTTCGTCTCCCCGCTTGGTTTCTCCGGGGTGAGCGGAGCATGGTTCAGGAACGTGAAGTTCGCGACCACCGATTTATTCCCGTTCATCGTAATGGTGGCAGGATTCGTGTTCCCAGAGAGATTACCAGCCCAATGATTGAACGCCCAGTGATAACTTGGTAGAGCGGTGAGGGTGACGACAGTACCATAGATGTACCAGGGTTGATCCGGGTTCTTTGTCACGGTCCCTGAACCTTGTATGGTAATGGTCAGGATATAATGGATTGCGGTGAAGTTCGCAATAACGGTTTTATTTCCGGTCATGGTAATAGTGGTCGGGTTCGTGTTCCCGGAAAGATCCCCGCCCCAATGGTTGAATACCCAGCCAGTGGACGGAACCGCTGTCAGGTCCACCCCCGTACCATAGGTGTAGGAGGGAAGGTCAGGGACTTTGATGACGGTCCCGGATCCCTGGATGATGATGGTCAGGGTATAACCTGACGTGATCGTGAAGTTCGCGATCACCGATTTATTCTCATTCATCGTAATGGTCGTGGGGTTGGTGTTCCCGGTGAGGTCCCCGCCCCAATGATTGAACACCCAACCAGTGGACGGAAACGCTGTCAGGGTGACCACCTGACCATAGGAGTACCAGGATTGATCTGGGTTCTTTGTTACGGTCCCTGAGCCCTCGTAGGTGATAGAGAGGATGTAATGGATCTGGGTGAAATTCGCTATCACGGACTTGTTCCCGTCCATGACGATGGTCGTCGGGTTCAGAGACCCAGAAAGGCCCCCGCCCCAATGGTTGAACACCCAGCCTGTCGCTGGAAATGCAGTAAGGTTTACTACCTGGCCGTAGGTGTACCAGGCTTGATCCGGGTCTTTCGTCACCGTCCCCGAGCCTTGGCAGGCGACGGTCAAGGTATAATGGAGGGGGTTGATCGTCAGTGAGACAGTCGCGGTATTCGAATACGAGGTTCCATCATAGGCCTGGTAGGTGAACGAGTCAGTACCAAAAAAATGCGAGGCAGGGGTGTACAGGAAAGAGCCATTATTTCGAAAGATGAGAGCCCCATGAGACGGATCAGCCACCTTCACCGCGGTCAAGGGATCACTCTCAGGATCGGTATCATTTGCAAGCACACCAGGGGCAGCAACAGAGAGGATTGCGTCCTGATTGGTGCTATATGCATCAGGGTTCGCTATCGGAGGATTGTTACCGCTCATCTGGCAGATAATCTTGAAATTTTGCGGTACATAGGCAGGACAACTAAAGATATAGGTGCTGTTCACCCGCATGTTTTGGAGGGGCGTCTCATCGGTGGTGCAAAGAGTCACCGAAGTATATTCACTCAGAGCGACTTCAGCTGTATCCCATACCATGGTGACCGTTGTTGGTGACGACCCACTGCTTGGCATCCAATGCACGGTCAGATTCCAGACCTTGGATGAATCCGGGTACTGCCGGTAATCCGCCCATAAAGCATCGTAGGGGATAGGAAGATTATCGTTGAGCCATGCACGAACATAGGGAGTCATGGATGCAGGGGGTTTCACCACATCATAGCTGTCCGGGGGCGGCCCGTCATTCGCATCGGGTGCTTCCCCAAAGGTGACATAATCGTTCTGTCCGCCAGGATTGGAGCAATGGATAGTGACATCCCATGTTATTCCTCGTCCCTGATTCTGTGCCGAGGCTAGAGACTCGTGATGTTGAAGAGCTGATATGTTATAGAACGGGAGGATGAGAACGAATGCAACGGCAAGAAACAGTGTCCTTCCAGCGGGATTGTGTAGTGTCCTTTCGATATCTGTCCATTTGTGAAAGTTATTATGCATATTGTGTCTCCGAAAGAATTCCTTGCCCCCTGGAAACGTCTATTTAAGCAATATCTTGTTATTTTATATATATTTCGGTATAATATTTTATATATTAAGAAAGCCTCCTGTATATATAAAAATAACGTTTTCTTCTTTTATTTATAAATATCTCTATAATTCTTTTTATTTACTTCATGGTGCAGGAGAAAACGCACAGCGAGTATCAGTGAACCTTCCACACCTTCATTTCCTTACTCTGCTGATTGCCGGCCTTATCAAAGGCGATGACTTTGAGTTGATAGGGGAACAGGTATCCTGTTTCCGACCATGTCCACGTGTACGGGGCGCTCGTAACGTTCGCCTTGAGCTTCCCGTCGAGATAAAACAAGACTCTTGCGACCCCTGATTGATTATCATGAGCATAGACATTTACATCGATCGACCCGATCACAAAGTTCGTGAAAAATCGTATCTTTAGGAGTACGAAGCCGAAAAGATTGATATACAGATATTTTTTTAGCGGCTGGGTGATTTCAACATGGGGTGGTTCCACATCTGAATTAGGTGTGGTCGTGAAAGTCCACAAAGGTCCTGCGGTTGAGCTGCCATGACTGTCCCAGGCAACAATCTGCCAGTAATAGGTCTTCTGATATTGAAGCGTGCCTGGATTATACGAGGTTGCTGTTTGGTTGTGGATGACAATCGTCGGTGGACTTGTAGTCCCGAAGTACACATCGTAGGTGACGGTATCACCCTGGTCAGGGTCACCACCGGTCCAGGATAGATCGGCAGTGATATTCACGTTCGTGGCGCCATCACCAGGATCGGGACTGCTTGGGACGTTCGGCGGCTGGTTTGCTTTCGTCGTGAACCTGTACCACATCCGAGTAAAGTAACCGCTGCCGTCTGGGTCTGTCGCATTCACCCAGACCTTATAGGTTGTGCTATACGACAAGCCGCTCAGAGAAAGGGTTTTCGTACCATTCGACGCACCAGTTGCACCACTTGCCTGCCCGTTGCTGCACTGGATCGTCCAATCAAAGCTATCCCCCTCAGGGTCATTGATGGAGATGTTCCAGCTGAAGCTCAGAGGGTTGCCTGTGGAGCCGTTGGCGGGATTGGGCGCTCCGAACACCGGCGGCAAGCTTTCCTTCGTGGTGAAGGTGTACCATCTCCTCGTGTACAGACCGCTGCCGGTCGGGTCCGTCGCGTTCACCCAGACCTTATACGTAATATAATACGAGAGACCAGACAAAGAAAGCATCTTGGTACCATTAGAGGCACCAGTTGCACCGCTCGCCTGCCCGTTGCTGCACTGGATCGTCCAGTCAAAACCGTCACCCTCAGGATCACTGATGGGGATGCTCCAAGTAAGACTCAGAGGCTTACCAGAAGAACCATTGGACGGAGAAGGAGCTCCAAACACCGGTGGACTATTGGCTTCCGTCGTGAAATGCCACAGGGGACCTTCCGAAGACACGCTATGATTATCCCAGGCGACAATCCTCCAATAATAGACTCTGGAATACTCTAACGTCCCGGGGTTATAGAGAAGATACGATTGGTTACTGGCTACTTTCGGAGGGGATGTTGATGACCCGAAAAACACATCATACATTACTGGGTCGCCATCGGGATCACCACCAGTCCAGCTGAGATCAGTGTTGATAGAAATCCCGATTGATTGATTCACAGGATCAGGGTTACTCGGTACATTAGGAGGGTGATTCAGCAAACACATGATTTTGAAATTCTGAGGAATGTTCGCAGGGCAGAAAAAGGCATAATTCATGGAGACTAACATATTCTTCAGTGGTATTCCCGTATCCGTATAAAGAGTAACGATCGTGTACTCACTATCATCAAAGAGAGCAGGATCCCAAGAAATTGTGACCATCGTAGGAGATACGTAATCACTCGGAACCCATTGAACACTGAGATTCCACACCTTCATGGTATCAGGATAACTACGATAGTCCTTCCATAAATTATCATAGGGTGATGGGAGATTATCATCCAACCATGTGCGGAGATACGGCGGGATCGGCCCAGGAGGTTTAGCAACATCATAGGAATCTGGTGGAGGACCATCGTTTGCATCAGGCGCCTCACCGAACACGACATAATCGCGTGCTCCCCCAGTTTCATTGATCTGCAGGGCCACATCCCACACGATACTTCTTTGATGATTGAAGGCAGTTACAGATGAAGAAGGCGAAGGATAGATAATGGAACAAACATTGCATAATAGAAACAACGTGATTCCAAGTACAACTATTTTTTTAACCCCTTTTGGAAACCCTGTAATATTTAAACTATTAAATCTAATCTTTATCAGGATGATACCTTCCCCCAATGCATGGTATTATCTCCTTGTATAAGAATATCGAGGTACCATAAAAATGTTTCGTTATTTATGTGACATAATTATAATTTAAATGTTTTTTATTTTCCATTGAATATTTTCATATTTTTGATTAAAAGTGATAAGCTCCCTACGATGAATGACAGGAATAAAAAAGAAGATGCAGAGAAGGTTGGATTATTCGTGTTTCTTCTTTCTCTTTGAAGCAAGGAACACCAAGATAAGCGCGAGAAGAACCAGAAGACCTAACACGATGATCGCGAGGTTCGTAACCATCAGGGTGTCATGGATCGTGACAACCTTTTCTGATGATGCTGTTAAATAGCCATCTGACGCAGTCATTGTGATGGTATATGTTCCCGGGGAATCCCAGCGATGAGGTAACAAGAAAGAGGCGCCGCTTGAGAAAGATCCGAGCTGGTACGTCGTTCCATCACCCCAGTCGACAAGATAGGTGATATCATCATTGTCTGGATCGACAGACCCAAAGACATACGAATACTCCGTGTTCTTCACTCCGTCTAAGGGACCAGCGATCAACGGGTTCGAGGGCGGGCGATTGGGTACAAGGATTTGGACAAACGTCGTATTGGTAGCTGAGCCTCCGAGATTATCAATTACTGTTAAAGTGACTTGATGAATTCCACTAGTAAAGTACTGATGATCCACCATTTTACCTGTTCCCGTGGTTCCATCCCCGAAAGACCAGTGAAATTGGATGAGGATACCATCAGGGTCATAACTCCCTGATCCATTGAATACTATCTCCTCACGTAGTAACGCTTCATACGGACCACCCGCATTTGCTACTGGTAGTGTATTCGCATAATGACTGGAAGAACGATGCGAAGATGGGTTAACGGGTTGTAGCGGTTCTTCAGGTTCCTCGGTTTCTTCTTTTACAAAATAAGCCCACACCGATTTGTTACTGGTCATGGTGATGGATTCTGTCGAGGTATTTCCTGAGAGATCTCCGCCCCAATGATCGAACATCCACTGATCGTCAGCGATGGCAGAAAGCTCAATCATGGTCCCAACAGTGTATGTTGCTTGATCCGGAGAGCGTGTCACTGACCCGTTGCCGACAACATGAATCGAAAGCGTGTATCCCTCATCGTCGTCTCCCTGATCGTTCATCGTGAAATAGGCGACAACGGTTTTGTTACTATCCATGGTGAGCGTCGCAGGATTCACGCTCGCAGTAAGATCTCCCTGCCAGTGATCAAAGATCCAGCCAGGATCAGCGGACGCAGAAAGTCCCACGATTGTGCCATTTCCGTACGATGTCTGGGCAGGGCTTGGTAGCACGGAACCGTTCCCTATCACCAGAATCGAAAGGGTATAGGCAGTTTCATGTTCGTCATCATCAGGAGGCACCACCTGCACCGACCATTGCGCATGATTGTCCTCAAGGTTGCGATCGCCTCCGAGCCACCACTCACCATGAGACCACGCTGCACCCTCTGCATCAGTGACATTCACGGTATTGGTAAGCATAGTACCAGGCTCTGAAGTGACCGTATACGTCGCTTCATAGGTCCAGAGTTCATTAGGATCAATGAGACCGTCAGCATCGCTATCCCCACCAGTATAGACAGGGACCCCACAAAGGTCATCCATCACCTGAGGAGTAACGCTCGCAGGACCACTGTTTGAAACGGTATAATCGTAGGTTATTTGATCGTTAGGTTTGCAGGTTTCCGGCCCGATTTTTGTAATCGCAAGATCAAAGGTGATGATGTTCAACGCAGAGAAATCAGGGTAACCCTCCCCGGTCGTGTACGATATGGTTTGATACGCGGGGAGGTAGCCGCTAGGCATGTCAAGTTCGGTGAACTCGTACGTCCCTTGACTCAACCAGAGATATTTAGGCTCAGACTCATTAAGAGCAAATGAATCAAGAGTTCCCCCGTTTTTTGACATCTGAACCGTAAAGGAAGTATCAGGGTCCGCGTACTGGACGTTTTCTCCTTCCCAATAGAGGAGCACGTCTTTCCGAAGGATGAACGGATACAAGGTAAACGAAGCGGTATCGGTGGCGACCTGACCCTGCCAGGTGCCGGAGGCAGCCGCGGTATTGGTGAGTTGATCAGGGAAGTTGAACTCGGGGACATAGGTGCACGTGAAAGTCCATGTCTCAGGTTTTTCAAGTTTCTCGTTATGGTTCTTATCACCACTGCTATACACGACGGGTCCACAGAGATTATCGATGACCGTCACATCACTGAGTGGCTGGCTTTCCGTGTTATTGACAAGATACGTGAAGGTGACTTCCTCACCTGCCTCACTATAGGTTGGTCCGATTTTTACTATATGAATCCCTGGCTGCGGCACGCAAGGATTCGCCAGTGGAACAAAACACAGCGAGACAAGGATGAAGAGTACCCCAGGAGCAACCAGTTTTGTCGCCAACAGATTTTTATTTCTTTTTACACAAGTTTTTTTCGACATCGTATCTCGTCCTTTTGTATTCTTATCTTCCTCTGTTGGTGTTCCAGCTATTAAACCACTGTTGTACAAGAAGTGCCAGATGCCTGTACGAGTGGTACCGGTTCCTGGAACGTTCTTCTCATGACTGTTACAAAAAAAGCAGGGTTCGTTGAGCCAAAAAACCACGATTTTTACCTGAAATTTTAAATAATAATACCCGGATGCACCAGTGTTTGAAATGAAAAAGGACCTCTTCATCCTCCCAGGGTATCTCATCGGCATCGGCTGCTTAGGACTCATCACCTATCGAACACTATCCGCGGTCAGAACCGAGAGCAAGACAATCACCGTACAAGTGAACCAGTATGGAGAACAATACCTGGATGTGGCGCTTCTTGTCGTCTTCTGGATTGTCTGCATCATCGGAGTACTCTCCATTATGACGCGAACAAATGAAACGAAGATGAAGAGGAGATCCATGGGACACGATCACCAAAAAACCGACAGAGAAAACCAAGGACTGCCTCTCGGTTTTTCACGATATCCCCTCAAAGATGAAACAACAGAGATCCCACCTGGAATCCTTCGCACACCAACAACTGAACTCACAGAAAGGTTCTCAGAACTCGATGAGGAACAAGAACGTACTACCCTCGCTAATGAAAAAAAGGATAGGTACGATGAACCACCATAACCAAGGAAGGGTATCATCTTTTTTCAATAAAAGTCGTTATTCTCGAATAAGCACCAGATGCAAAAAAACGCTTACCGAACCAGAAAATTAAACCATTATTTTCCCCGTACAGGCTCACATTTGCGTGAGATCACCTACGAACTGTTACGAATGTTTTACGGTATATCTCATAAAAAGTATTGAATATAAGTTCCACTTTCTAAGCGTAAGGAAAGGACGGACATCATTGACACTATGAGAACGTCATGATGAAACAAGCATCTTTCCGGGGGAGAACCTCATGGTAGAATTCGTTAAAATCGCAAAAGACGGAACGTTACTCGAAATCCGAGAGGTCCCAGATAAATACCGTGCGTTACCGTACGATGAATTCGCGGAGAAATAAACCTTTCCCATCTTCTATTTTTTTTCTTTTTTCCTAGCATTGGATATTCGCCCTTCTATCTCTTGAATGAGGAGTATCACAAATCAGGAGATGAGAGAAAATTATTTATACTCACAACTAATGTATGAAATTATGATACAGTTGTATCAAAAAATCAGACAGCTGGGTGTCCTCAAACTGTTCCTTGACCATCCTCACAACAGCTATTACTTACGAGAATCCGCCCGTCTGTTACATATGGATCCCATGACCGTCAAGCGAGCACTCGACATACTCGTCGCAGATGATATCATCATAAAAAGAAAAGAGAAGAACCAGCTCCTCTACAAAGCACACATAGAGAACCCAGCGTTCCGGCATCTCAAAATCGCGTATAACCTCTCATGGCTACAGAAAAAAGGAATCCCTGAATTTCTGACCCATCATATGAACACGGTGACCTCAATCCTTCTGTTTGGCAGCTATGCAAAAGGAGAAAACGACATGGAAAGCGATGTAGATATCCTTGTTATCTCGCTTTCGAACCATCCGCCAACCGCTGAACTAGCACAAGTACTCAAATGCGATGTCAACCTCATCTCCTTTACACCCTCGCAATGGTCACAACAAGCAAGAACAAATAGAGCGTTCTATCTTGACACGATCCTCGATGGAATCGTGCTATCTGGCACACGTCCGGTGGTCGAATGAGAGCAGATGACTGCTGTTTCAAGAAACGATTACTTAGGAGAACACAACCAGATCCGCTGAAAGTAAAAAAAGCATTGGAAATGGCAGAACTGAAAAAGGAACGTGCACAGGACCTCGCTGAGAACGACTTCTTCGATACGCAAGGATGCGTTTCCTTTTGTACATGTTGTCTTGAAAAAATCTTTAAAATTGTTGTTTTCCAGGAGTGATACAAAGGCTTATGGCCTACACCCAGCATCCTAAATTTTTTCGTAAATATTTTTTCTATGGCCAATCATTAAAACAAGAATGATAAGTTTTTCTTTTTCAATATCTAAAATAACTCTATAGTTACCAACTCTCAATTTATATCCGAGATCGCCAACTAGCTTGGTTACATGTGTTTCAGGTCGTATCCGAATCCGTTCTAATGATTTAATAATTCTTTCTTGATCATTTTTTTCAAGTTTCTTTAGCTGTTTCGATGCTTTATCAGTAAAAAAAATTTGGTAGGTCATAGCCCCAGCTCTTTCTTTACTTTAGCGAGGGAATGTACTTTACCTGCTTTTACTTCGGCACGAGCTTCAGCAAGCTCTTTTTTGGTTTGAGCATTCAATTCTTCGTTATCTTCGATCATATCCCAAATAACCTCTTCATATGTTTCTTTGACGAAAAACTTTCTTTTTAAGAGTTCTTTCTGAAGCCTTTTGCTGATTTGAATTGAAGTATCCATAGTAGGTTATAGTATGTTATAGAATATAAATATTTCGCTGCTTTATACTGCTTCTTCTGTCTTCAAAATTGAAAATAATTTGTATTTTTCTCCTGTTGCAAAGAAGCTTACGGCCTCCACTCAGCACACACTTCAGCCTAGACCGAAGTTGTAGCATTGAAAGAAAGTAAGAATATAGGTCATTTCTTCCTCTAATGAAAGTAAATCAATGTTAGTTACTAAAGATGGTTACTATCATTAATTCTTATTTTTACTCCATAAGAGCAAGAATTCGAAGAAGGAGCACCGCCTCTTCCTTGACACGCCATGATCCAGGAGGGCTTTTGAGACACCCGTTCCCTTACTTTCGCCCACCCCTGATGCAGCTTTTTAAGAGACCACCGCCTATGCTGGTTTTCCTATACGATTCTCAGGGAGGCAATCATCCATGAACACAAACCAGCAAGCCCACCACATCCAGGCAGCAGACACCAGCCTTGTACGCACCGCAAGACCAGACATCATCGTCGACGCAGGGATCCCCGAGCTTGACCACCTTTTAGGAGGGTTCAAGGCAGGGGAGACGACCCTGGTCGACGGAAACAGCAGCCTCATCGCAGAGTTACCGAACCGCCTCTGCGTGAACACCTATCGGACGTTCCATGCGGAGACGATCTACCTCGACGCTGGGATGCGCGCGGACCCGTACCGGATCGCGCGGTACGCACGGACGCTCGAGCTGGACCAGCAGGAGGTCCTCGAAAACATCGTGATCAGCAGGGCGTTCACGGTCTACCAGCTCTCCACGCTCCTGCGCGACCTCCTGGAGCCCCTGATCCAGAAGCGAAGCCCGCGGACCCTCATCATCGGGATGCTGCCCGCATTGTACCTCGACCCCGACATCTCACCGCACGAGGCGCAGACGCTGCTTGCCGGCGACCTGCGGAAGATTCAGGAGCTCACCACGCGCTACAACCTGATCACGGTCGGGACGAACCTTGACGCGATGCCGCTCACCCCGTCGAAGGGCCTGGGGAAAACACTCTACGACAGCGTGAGCGAAATCCTGCAGATGAAACAGTTCGACCACATCACGTCCCTGGCGCTTGTGAAACAGCAGAGGAACGCCACCATCATCCACGGCACCAAAGGACAACTGCGCCTCGAGGAGTTCGGGATGGTGATATGATGGGCCGGACCGTCCCCACCTTCCGCATGGTCGTTGAATCCTTCGGCTGGGAGTGGAACGACTTCAAACGCGCGCTACGGCTCATCGACCAGGAGGCGTTCGACGAGCTCATCAACCATGCGCGCAGGCATGCGGCCGCAGGCACCAACATCGCGAACCCGAACCCGTTCGAGCCGATCGTCATGTCGATCCTGGTGGAACACGAGAAAGCACTGCGGAAGCTGCGGGAGCATGTGGAGCGGCAGCATCCTTGACGTGTACCCTGACTATGAGCACAACGTCATGGTCACCTGGCTCGTGAACCACGGGGAGGCACGAAGGATCGAGGAGCCGTACGACCCGCGTTTTTATGTCTATGTGCCGTCAAAGAACATCGCGGAGCTTGCCAAGGCGCTCGAGACGATGCCGCAGGTGAAACACCTGCAGTTCACCGCTGCGAAACTCACGCTTGGCTCGCCGAAGCACACGATGGTCCTCGAGGTCGTTCCCAAGACCCTGCGCGCGCTCCACAGCCTTGCGACGCTCGTGGACTCCTGGGGCGGGTTCCATGAGTACGAACTCTTCAACGTCGACGTGCGTCTCCCCACGAGGTACCTCCTGGAGCGAGGCGTGTTCTGCCACGCATGGGTGACCTGGGACGGAAAACGATTCAATCTTGAGGATGAACAGTGGGCGCTTGATTACGAGATCCCTTCGTTAAAGACGCTGCGTCTTGACGTCCCAACAGGGAAAAAGAGAGCACCGTCGTTCCAGGAGCCACTCCGTGCGATCACGGTGGACGACGAAACCATCGAGGAGGAAAACGAGGCAGACACGATTCTTGCCGCGATCAAACGCGTCCAGCAGCGCGACCCTGACGTGATCGGCACCGAGAACGGCGACAGCGTCTTCTTCCCTTTACTGTACCACCGCGCAAAACTTGCTGGCATCGACCATCTCGTGAACCTCGGACGGGAGCAACACCAAGAAAACAACAAACTCCGGCCAGTGAAGAAGGCGAAATCGTATTTCAGCTACGGCCGTATCGTGTACCGCCCTGCGTTCTACACCCTGCAGGGGCGGATCCATCTGGACACCGCGCAGTCGTTCTTCTACGGCGAGAGCGGGTTTCGCGGCATGCTGGACATCGCCCGCTGCGCAAACATCCCGGTGCAGCTGCTCTCCAGGCTCGGCCCGGGGACCGCCATCAGCCAGATCGAGGTGAACGCTGCCCTGGCGAAAGGGTACCTGGTCCCCTGGAAGAAGAACATGCCGGAGAACTGGAAGACCGCAGAGGAACTTCTCATCGCGGACCGCGGCGGCCTGGTCCTTGAGTCGGTCGTCGGACTCCATGAGGACGTGACAGAGCTGGACTACGCGTCGCTGTACCCCAACATCATGGTCCTGCATAACATCAGCCCGGAGACGATGCTGTGCCCCTGCTGTCCTGACTCCACGCGCCGTGTCCCTCAGCTCGGGTACCACATCTGCGAGCGACAGGAAGGACTGCTCCCAGAAGTCCTACGACCCATCCTCATGCGGCGGTTCTGCTTCAAGGCACGGGCGAAGAACAAACAGTACGACCATGAGACGTACACGGAGCTGCAGAAGGCATGGAAATGGGTGCTCGTGGTCTGTTTCGGGTACACCGGGTACCGGAACGCGAGGTACGGACGCATCGAATGCCATGAGAGCATCACCGCGTTCAGCCGCGACATCCTCTTGACCGCCTCAGAGGTCGCGCAGCAGGCAGGCTACGAAGTGCTCCACGGCATCGTCGACTCCCTCTGGGTGAAAGGTTCCCCGGGGTGCGCAAGCCCGTTCCGCCTCACCAGGATGATCAGCGCCCGCACCGGGATCCGCATGGACGTGGAAGGCCGCTACCACTGGATCGTGTTTCTCCCCAGCAAGGGGACCGGGGTCGGCGCGCTCACCAGGTACTACGGGCTCTTCGAGAACGGGACCGTGAAGGTGCGCGGTATTGAGCTGCGGCAGCATAACACCCCGGTGTTCCTGAAAGACGCGCAGCAGGGGATGCTTGAGGTCTTCAAACAAGCACGAACTGCGGAGGAGTTCCGTGCGTTGATCCCCAAGTCCCTTGAGACGCTCCGACGTTTCGCGGCAGCACTGCGGGACGGCTCGGTGAACCACAGCGATCTCGTGTATACGACCACGGTCTCAAGGGACCTTGCAAACTACCGGGTGAGCACCCTTGCGAAGGCGGCGCTGCTGCAGCTACAGGACCAGGGCATCCAGGTCGAACCTGGCCAGTCGGTCCGGTACATCGTCACCGATGAGATCTCCAGGAGCTACAAACGGCGGGTGTGCATCGCTGAGACGATGCAGGGGACCGAACCTATCGACACGGGGTACTACCTTCGCCAGCTTGCACGATGCGCGGAAAGCCTCTTGACTCCTTTTGGGTACACGATCGAGCGGCTCGGTGATCTGCTCCGATGATGCAATAAATCATTCGAAAAAGTCTCTTTATCGCCTTTTTAAAAAGAAAAAGTAATTAAATGATATACTGATACAAAACTATACCTTTGGGATAGAGAAAGAGGGTAGAAAACAATGGGGAGAGCTACTTCAGATAGCATAAAGGCTGGTGTTCTCGCAATCGTTGTCTGTGGACTATTACTTGCCGTATCCTTCAGTGGATGCGTACAAAACAATCCTCCTGCAGCAGCCAAGACATTGATATTTGCATGTTCCGGGGATGCTGACAAGCTTGACCCTGCGGATGTCACCGATGGAGAGTCGACAGCAAGAACCGATAGTATGTTCGAAGGGTTGGTACAATACGCATCAGGGACCGCTCAGATAGAGCCCTGCCTGGCGACATCATGGGATATTTCACCAAATGGACAGAATATCACCTTTACCCTACGACAGGGGGTAAAGTTCCACGATGGCACTGACTTTAACGCAGATGCGGTTGTTTTCTCATTTGAACGACAGTACAATACAAGTCATCCGTATTATCAATATGGAGAATGGGCGTACTGGGGATACATGTTCAGTGACATACAGAAAGTAGAAAAAATCGATAATTTCACGGTGAAGATCGTGTTAAGCAGACCAAACGCTGCGATCATGACAAGCCTAGCGATGTTCACGGTTGCCATTGTCAGCCCAACCAACGCGGCAACATGGAAAGAAGACGCGTTTAAACACCCCTGTGGTACCGGCCCGTTTAAGTTTGTGGAATGGGTAAAAGACGACCATATCACCGTAGAAGCGTTTGACGGTTATTGGCGTGGAGCACCAAAACTAGATAAAGTCATCTACCGGGTCATCACCGATCCCTCCGCACGACTGCTCGCAATACAAGCAGGTGAAATTCAGGGAATGGAATACCCAGACCCTGCGAGCCTGAGTTCGATTGAAGCTGACAATAATCTGCAGCTGCTCACACAACCAGGAATGAATGTCGGGTATGTGGCGATGAACAACGGCTATGGGTATAATGACACGAATCACAACAGTGTGCATGACGCGAATGAACCATGGGTGAAAACCCCTGGGTACTTCGCACCATTCACGAACAGGTCAGTACGACAAGCGGTGAATTACGCAATCAATAAAACCTCCATCGTTAAGAATCTTTATAAAGGAACAGCGATCGTCGCAAAGAACGGAATGCCGCCCTTCATGCTCGGATGGAACGATGCTGTTGTGGATTACCCCTATGATCCTGAAAGAGCACGAGAACTCTTAACGGAAGCAGGGTATCCGAACGGCTTTAACACCACACTGTGGGTCATGCCGGTCAGTCGGCCGTACATGTTCGACCCGTCAAAGATCGGTGAGGCAATCCAAAGTTATCTTGAGGCTGTGAACATCCATGTCCAGATTTACCAGGTCGATTGGTCGACGTATCTAGCAAGGACTCAAGCAGGAGAACATTCGATGTGTCTGCTTGGATGGACCGGAGACAATGGTGACCCGGATAACTTCATGAACGTGTTGTACGGGGCAAATCAATGCACGCTAGGGACTGCAGGAAACGTGGCGTTCTACAACAACACCCAAGTGCAAGGTTTATTATCCGCTGCATTACAAACCTATGATGTGAATGAACGCGCCCGGCTCTACGAAGAAGCACAAGTGATCATCCACCAAGATGCACCGTTCGTCTACCTCGCTCATGCGAACCAGAACATGGTCTTTACCAAGAATGTGCAGGGATTTGTCTTAAACCCAACAGCCCGATATTTCTTCTATCCTGTTGACATGACCTAACGCACGAAAGGGTATTTCTCCGAATCGCTGATGCACGAAGAAAGAAATGAGAGGGATTTCGAGCTATTCTGTTGAGTAGAAATGAAATGGTACATCGCGAAACGATTGTTGCAAATCATCCCTGTCATCCTGGGAGTCACCATCATCGCGTTTGCGTTGATCCATCTCGCCCCTGGTGATCCTGTCAGAACCATGCTTGGACAGCATGCCACGCAGCAGGAAATCGACGATATCCGAGCGAAATATGGTTTGGACCAGCCGCTGTATGTTCAATATTTCATCTGGCTTGGCGATGTTCTGCAGGGTGACCTGGGTCGTTCTATTCTTTCTCATGAACAAGTCACTACAGAGATAGCATCACGATTTCCGAACACGATCGAGCTTGCGATCGCCGCGATGATCTTTGCGGTCCTTATCGGCGTTGTCGCCGGTATCATCTCCGCAACGAAACAATACTCGGCCGCGGATTACACCGTGATGGGTGTCGCCTTGTTCGGGATTTCCATGCCCGTGTTTTGGCTGGGGATCATGTTGATGATGATCTTCGGGGTCTTTCTAGGATGGTTACCGATAGGAGGACGCATCGATCTTCTCATTCCCTTCCAACGAATCACTGGTCTCATGGTGATCGATAGCATCATCACAGGGAATGGCGCAGCACTCATCAGTGTGCTACGTCATTTGATTCTCCCAGCAATCGCGTTAGGCACCATTCCCATGGCGATCATCGCACGGACAACCCGTTCAAGCATGCTGGAGGTACTTCGACAGGATTATATCCGAACAGAACGAGCCAAAGGCCTCTCAGAACGACAGGTCATCTATAAGCATGCGATTCGAAACGCCATGGTCCCGGTCGTGACCGTCATCGGGCTCAACTTCGGGCTCCTGCTCTCCGGGGCGATCCTGACGGAAACCGTGTTCTCCTGGCCTGGCGTCGGTCGACTGGTGGTCGATTCTGTGTACGCCAGGGACTACCCCCTGGTGATCGGCTGCATCCTGGTGTTCGCGCTCGTGTTCGTCATTGTGAATTTGATCACCGACCTCCTCTATACCTACATCGACCCGAGGATTCATTATGACTAGGTGAAGCATGCCAAGAATAAGAGAGACAAAAACCCATGAGCTGATCCGCAGGTTCCGCTACAATAAATCAGCGGTGTTCGGTCTTATCCTCATCCTTTTCCTTGTCGTGCTTGCAGTCTTCGCTCCCTTCATCGCCCCCCATGACCCGACCCCGTCACCACCGCAACTCGAAAACAGCCTCAAACCTGGGTTCTGGAGTAACCAGAGCATCCCTGGGTACGTGCTCGGGACCGATGCGCTCGGCAGGGACGTGCTCAGCAGAATCATCTGGGGTTCACGTATCAGCCTCACCGTCGGGTTCATCGCGGTCGGTATCGCGACCGCGCTCGGTATCTTAATCGGGATTGCAGCCGGGTACTACGGCGGCTGGATCGACAACGTGCTCATGAGGATCACCGACATCCTCTTCGCGTTCCCATCATTACTCCTAGCTATTGTCATCGTCGCGGTCATCGGCCAGGGCCTTGACAAGGCGATGATCGCGATCGGCATCGAATACTCCCCGCAGATGGCGCGAGTCATGCGCGGCAGCGTGCTATACATCAAGGAGATGGAGTACATCGAGGCGCAGAGGGCGATCGGCTCCAGCAACCGCAGGATCATCTTCCGGCATGTGCTCCCCAACAGCCTGTCGCCCGTGATCGTGTACGGGACGCTCATGATGGCTGGCGCGATCCTCGACGCCGCAGCCCTCGGATTTCTTGGGCTCGGTGCGCAGCCGCCAAGCCCGGAATGGGGCGCGATGCTCTCCGAGAGCCGCTTCTACATCGTGAGCGGCGCCTGGTGGGCGGCGACGTTCCCAGGGATCGCGATCGTGATCGCCGTGCTCGGACTCAACCTCCTCGGCGACGGCCTGCGGGATATCCTTGACCCGCGACTCAAAGAATAGGACGAGAAACCATGGAAGAGCTCCTCAGAGTGGAAGACCTCAAGACCTACTTCTTTACCCATGAAGGCACGGTCAAGGCGGTCGACGGAGTTTCTTTTACTCTTAACAAAGGAGAAACCTTAGGGTTAGTAGGCGAATCAGGGTGCGGTAAAAGCGTCACGGCACTCTCTATCATGCGGCTCGTGCAAAGCCCACCAGGCAAGATCGTCAGCGGAAAAATCATCTTCGAAGGACAAAACCTGCTTGAGCTTACCGAAAAGGAAATGAGGAAGATACGGGGGAAGAAGATCTCCATGATCTTCCAGGAGCCGATGACCTCCCTTGACCCGATGTTCACGATAGGCTCCGAGATCATGGAAGTGCTCATGCTTCATCAAGACTTGAAAAAAGAGGAAGCACGGAAAAAAGCACTCGAATCATTGAAAACGGTGCGATTCCCCGACCCGGAGAAACGAATCGACGATTATCCCCATGAGCTCTCAGGGGGGATGCGGCAACGCGCGATGATCGCCATGGCGTTATCCTGCAATCCCGCGCTCCTCATCGCTGACGAGCCGACCACCGCGCTTGACGTCACGATCCAAGCCCAAATCCTACGGCTCATCGATGACCTCCGAAAAGAATTCAGCACTTCCGTGATATTGATTACCCATGATCTCGGGGTGATCGCAAAAACATGCGACAACGTCGCGCTCATGTACGCAGGAATGATGATGGAATACACCGACGTCCACACCTTCTTCCGTGACCCCAAGCATCCGTACGCGAAAGCCTTGATGAAATCGATACCACGCCTTGACACAGACACGGAACGGCTCAAAATCATCGAGGGGCTGGTCCCCAACCTTCTCGACCTGCCGACGGGATGCCCGTTTCATCCACGATGCGAGTCCTGTTTCGAGCCATGCCCGAAAGAAATCCCGCCCCTGCTCACAGTTGAGCCAAAACATCTGGTGCGTTGCTATCTCTACGGGGGGTACTGAAGAAATGGACACACTGGTCGAGGTCAAAGACCTGAAGAAATATTTCCCGCTCGGCGGCGGCCCGTTCAAGAAAAAGGACGCGGTCAAAGCGGTCGACAATGTGAGTTTCCAAATCCAGCGCAAAGAGATCCTAGGTCTTGTCGGAGAATCAGGGTGCGGGAAGACCACCTGCGGGAAGCTTATCCTACGGCTCATCAACCCCACCTCAGGATCTATCATGTTTGAAGGCAAGGATATCACGCACCTGAAACAAAAACAGCTCGCTGATGTCCGGAAAAAAATGATGATCATCTACCAGGACCCATACGGGTCGCTTGACCCGAGGATGACGATCGGCGGGGCGATCGCTGAGCCACTGGAAGTACACAAATTAACATCAACAAAAGAGGAAAAAGAAAATAAGATTATCGAACTGATGGATGACGTCGGACTGACGCAGGACCAGATCAACAGGTACCCGCACGAGTTCAGCGGCGGGCAGCGGCAGCGTATCGGGATCGCCCGGGCGCTTGCCACGAACCCTATCTTTATCGTTGCTGATGAGCCGGTCTCCGCCCTTGATGTGTCGATTCAAGCGCAGATCATCAATCTTCTCAAGGATCTGCAGAAGGATTTTGGGCTCACCATGCTGTTCATCACCCATGATCTCGGCGTCATCAAGCACATCAGCGACCGGGTGATCGTGATGTACGCAGGCAAGATCGTGGAGATAGCATTGAAACAGGACCTGTTCCGTGAGCCTGTGCATCCGTACACACGGGCGCTGCTCTCAGCGATCCCGGTCCCTGACCCAGACCGTCAAGCGAAATTCATCCCCCTGTCCGGGGAGGTCCCGAGTCTCATCAGGCCGCCACCAGGATGCCGATTCCACCCACGATGCTCCGAGGCGCACCCGGATTGTTGCAACCTGGAGCCGTCGCTCATCGAGGTGAAAAAGGATCATTTTGTGAGCTGTTCCTTCTGTTCAAAGTAATCGTAATCCTAGAAGAACCTTGTTGGATCTCATATAAAAAAGAGGATATGTTTTAGACCTTTTCTCGCATCCAGTTGTAATGGCGCATCTTGCTTGTCTCGCCGAACCCGCAAAACGCACACCGCCGTTTCTGCACATGGAACGAATGCCTTCCGCATCTGCGGCACGCGATGTGGGTGGTCTTATTGCCGGCCCTGCACGTTGTTCCTTTCGTCATACTTGTTTACCCCGTATTCTACGGTGATATATAAATAATGTTGTCGCCCCGTACGATTACCTTATCGTGCTTCGTTTTTTTATCTGATTTGACAAGCTCATCAGCGTTCTTCAGGACCAGGTTCATATGAGGGACATCGTAACCGTCAAGGATTCCTTGGTACTCAACGCCGCCGCGTAGTTCCACGATCACCCGGGCGTTGAGGCTTGCATGCAAGAGTTTCAATGGTTTCTCCATGGGCGTCATCTAGGGGAGACGAAATGGGGATAGCATTTATAATGGTTTGGGCAGCAAGTATCAGGATAACACTTAAAACATCCGAGAAAATGCATGGTACCATGGTACTTCGTATAAAGAACCGGCATCGCCTGAAGGAAAAGGAGGCACGGGAACTCATCTCCAAGCTCAGGGTAAAAACAGGGATCGATTCCTTTGATGCGGCCAAGGTGGTGGATGTCGGGATGCTTGAGGACATCATGGTGGTGCTGGTCGACGACAGCGTTGATTTCTTCTATCATCAGGACCAGCTCATCCCGACCTTGCAGGGGATAACAAAATATCAGCCGAAAACCCATGGCGTGATCGTAGACATGGGCGCGATTAGTTTTATCACGAAAGGAGCGGACGTCATGGCGCCGGGGATCACGGACGCGGACCCAGGCATCCAAAAAGACGATATCGTCTGGGTCTGCGACGAGAAACACCACAAAACGCTTGCGGTCGGCATCGCGCTTCTCACCGGTGAGGAGATGAAACTGAAACAACCAGGGAAGGCCGTGAAAACACTCCATTATGTGGGCGACCGGTTATGGACCCTGAGCCATCAATAAGACCCTTCCCTCAGGATTTTTGAGATGATGGCAGGCAGCTGAGAGAGGTTTTTAGAAAACGCATGGTCATCATGAAGAAAATAGACGGACGCCTCCTGCGCCTTGGCAAACGCGAGCACCCATGCGTCAGGGACAACAGTATCGTCAGTCCCACGAAGGATCGAAATTGCTGCAGGGATCTTCTGCTCGAAGAGCTCCGGGTGCATCATCTGGAGGAAAAGCTGCGGGGGCATCTCCTGGATCCTTCTGAGGTTCGTGTGGGGTGGGATGATCGCGGGGTTCAACAGAATCATCTGTTTCACGGTCGCGTGACGAAGCGCGGTCGCCGCGGCGAGGAACCCACCGAATGACGACCCGATAAGAATCACGTGAGCGTCGTCTTTTATCGCATCCGTGATGTTTTGAAGGCACTCAGGAATGACCATGGTCTCCGGCGGCCCGGTACGGTAGGTGATAGGCACCGCATGCAGTGTCTCTTTGAACAGGACCCCTTTTGCGCTTGTCGGGCTTGATTGGTACCCATGAAGGTAGTAAATCATGGAAATCGCTGTCAATGATATTCGAACGCTCGTTTTTATAACATTCCCCTTGTTCTTGTCAGGTGCGTACCGCTCTGCATCAGCAGCAGGGTAATTATAGAACTTTACAAATGTTTATAAACAGATTTATATTTTAGAATACTGGCAAAAAATTAGGAGAAGTGTGTCAGTATGGGAATAACGAGTAAGATTTTTGGTGAGAAAAAAACGGGAACAACAGAGGGGTATATCGACCTGGAGAAGTTCGCGGATGCAACGGGAACCTCTACCCCTGGTGCACGGATGCATGTTGCCATTGGTGATATTCAACGGTATGAGGATCTCAAGGAGTTATGCGATTACGTCTATGGCGGGAATGTGCTGATCCTTGATTTCAGCGCGATCTCCGACCAGGAAGTCCTCTTGAAACGCGTGACCAATGAACTGAAGAGGATTACTGATGATATCGGCGGTGACGTCGCAGGCATCGGTAGCAACCTCATGATCGTGTCACCGAGCGGTGTGAAGGTCGAACGCAGGAAACTACACGGGAAATACTAGCCCCACCCTGGTTCATTCCCTTTTTTTTCTTTTCTTGATCTCCTTGTGCTCATGCGCGAGCAGCACCACAAGGGAATCCTCCTTTTCCATGACCAGCTCGTAGCCGAGGGCCTCTGCGAGACCTTGCCCGAAGGCCCTGACCTGCTCATGGGTCGGCATGTTGGAGAAATGAAGCCGATTGCGTGAGGCGCCGACGAAGACGTAGCCTTTCGGCTCGATGAACGTGGGCGACGCGATACTGTCCAATTTCGCGTACTGGGGAATGTATTTTTCGTCCGCGTTCCAATCATGTACAAGGGTGTGGCGTATCACGGTCTTGGTGTCCAGCGAGGGGAGGAGCGCAAGCGTCTCCTGGAGCTTCTCCCAGCCGTTTGGAAGCAGCGGCGCACATATCTTGTTGTACACCTCCTTGGTCGGTGCAACAACGGATACGTATAACTGCTTAGGGAGCGGGTCGAGCTTCGCGAGCACCTCAGGGGTCGTCCCATTCGTCACCAGAAACGTGGTGATGCCTCTGCGGTGGCAGGCGGCGAAGAACTCCCCGAGCCGCGGGTACAGGGTCGGCTCCCCGGAAAGCGAGCAGGCAAGCATGTTCGGCTCGTTCGCCTCCGCCCATTTCTTCTGGTCGCAGCGCGGGTCCCCTTTGAAACCGGTGATGAGTTTGCGCTGCGCCTGTATCGCTTTCTCAAGGATGACCTCGGGTTCGTCAGGGTTTTGAAGCTGCTGTTCCGTGAAGGACTGCAGTCGCCAGCAAAACAGGCACATCTGCGTGCAGTGACTCACAGCGGGTGTCATCTGCAGGCACCGATGCGAGGAGATCCCATAGAATTCTTGTTTGTAGCAATGACGTTCGAACAAGAGGCTTTGCTTCATCCAGTGGCACAGTTTCACCCCTGAATGGGTCCCAATGAGTGCGTAATGCTGTCGTGCGAGTATTTTTTGTAACTCTGGATTCATAGGTGTAAAAAACGCCATGGTGTTGTATCTTATATCAATTATGCTTGTGGAAAAAAGTGAAAAAAAAAATAATCCTTTAGGATGCACAGTCTTCGATATCAGGGAAGGTGTCCTCGTTGAAAATAATCGACATTTTGCAGAGATGACAGATTCCCTCTTCATCAGCCGGTAGTAAATTACTCCCGCAAAGTGAGCAGTGTTGGATCATCGTGGAAAAACCTCTTTGAAGATTCCCTCACGGTGGTAATGCACACGGTCCGATATAAAGAATTGCATTCTCTAAAATCGCCTTGTGTCTAGGGAAACGATTCGGTTCTCGTTTAAGCCTTTTTATACGGTAAGTTTTTGAAATGATACCTGATGTACAGCCTGAAAACCATGAAAATCGACCCGTGGAGCTCGACAACCTATCAAGATTACACGCGACTGCGTGATGAATTCGGCATCCAGGAATTCACCGCAGACCTCTGGCAGGATCTGCCGCATCCGCACCGCTTGTTACGACGGGGCGTGGTGTTCGGTCATCGCGGCTTCGAAATGATTCATGAGGCGATCCTTCAGAAGAAACCATGGGCGATCCTCACCGGACTCATGCCGTCCGGACGCATGCACCTGGGACATAAGATGGTCATCGACGAGGTCATCTACTACCAAAGCATCGGCGCGGACATCTTCATCGCGGTCGCAGACATCGAGGCGTTCGCGACCCGGGGGTTCACCCTTGAGGAGACCATGGAGCTTGCGGTGAACGAGTACATCCTGAACTACATCGCGCTCGGACTGAAGCCTGACCGGTGCCATATCTATTTCCAGTCGAAGGACCAGGACGTCAAGGATCTCGCGATCCTGCTGGGTCGTAAGGTGAACTGGTCCCAGATGGTCGCGACCTATGGGTTCGAAGGGTCTACCAATATGGCACATATCTTCTCACCACTGGTTCAAACCGGGGATATTCTCCATGTGCAGCTTGGGAAGTTCGGAGGGATTCGACCGACTCTGGTCCCTGTCGGTGTTGATCAGGACCCGCATATCCGTCTCAGCCGTGACATTGCACAGGCTCACCGACTATACAACGTCACCGTCACTAAGGATAACAAAATCGGTGTCTTTGTGAAAGTTGACGCAAACGTTGACAAGCTTCTTGACAACGCAGAAAAAATCCTTCATACGCTCCAGTTCTCCGACCTGAAACGGATCACCGACTACAAGGCGATCTACATCAACACCGCGAAGGAATCAGACATCCCGCGGATCGATGAGGCGCTCGCGTACACCGAGCCGGGGTTCGGCGGCTACGGGTTCCTGCAGCCGTCATCGACGTACCATCGGTTCATCACCGGGCTCACTGGTGACAAGATGTCCTCCTCGAAACCAGAGAGCGCTATCTTCCTCACCGACAGCCCAGCGGAGGCACGCAAGAAGATCATGAACGCGAAAACCGGCGGGGCGACCACCCTTGAGGAGCAGAAGAAGCATGGCGGGAAACCAGACGAATGCATGGTGTATGAGCTGTGGCTGTATCACCTGGTCGAGGACGACGCTGCCCTCAAACAGATCTTCGATTCCTGCAAAAAGGGCGAGCTCATGTGCGGCGCGTGTAAGAAACGTGCGGCTGAGGAAATAGAAAAACTCCTGATTGACTTACAAGAGAAACGAAAGGCAGCGGTCAACAAGATGAAGGACTACCTCAAGTGATTAATGCTTATTCATACGAGGTGTACAGTCCGTCTTCTGCCACCATTTTTTCAAAGGTGCTGGTAAGACTCTTTTGTTTTGGCGAAAACTCGTTGTCAAGATATTCATAGGTCTCCTTGGAGGTCGAGGCATGCCCTCGAACCGGGATTTTTAGCCCAAGGTCCTTCCCCTGGATCGCGCCTTCCAGGATTTTCCTCGGGGGGATCCCCTTGTTGATGTTCTCAAGGATTTTCTGGAGGTTGCCCTGGAGGATGCCGAAATCACCTGATTGACCGGTGAGACGGTCCCTGATGTCATCATCGATGCGCCGTGCGATCTTCGACCCGACGCCTTTGACCTCGTACGGGTTCTTGTCATACTCCTTGATCAGGTAGATGCCGACGCTTGGGTGAAACATGTAACAATCATGGGATAACGACTGAGGGTCGCTTCCGAAGGTCGCGCTCCATCCGTCCGGGTGCTGTTTTCCCTTCTGGATAATCTCGGAGAGGATAGCGTTCCTTGATTTGATTTTCACGCATACCAAGAAGTGATTCGAAGATAAGAATGTTATGAAGGTAGGTTCGTTATATTATTATTTTAAGGAGTTGAATAAGTATGTCTATAAGCGATTAATTTTTGAATTTCAAAGGTTATGTTCTTAAAGATGGAATTGTTATAAAACTCTTAGGTTAAGGAGATACAATTGTCGTGGATTCCGGATTTTGAACTTGGCATATGGAACGCATGGATTTTTATCATTTGGCCGATAGTAATATTCATTTCAGGAAGTTCCATAGTTAAAGATAAAGAGGTAATTAAAAGACTGAGTGTCTCTATTCCGATGAAGTTTGAGAAAATACTTAATATACAAAAGATGGCTTCAATTATTATTGGAGTTATCTACTCAATTTTTCTTCCATTACAATTGAATACAATATGGTTTTACATAGGACTATTACTATTTTTATTTGGGTTGATTCTTCAATTAACGGTTCTGTATACTTGGAGAAAAGCCAAACCCGATGGACCTTTTACAACTGGACCATATCGGTACTCAAGGCACCCTCTTTATTTTGGCTTATTTTTGATGATTATTAGTATATCAATAATGAGTTTATCTTGGCTCTTTCTACTCATTGTAATTATATTAGCAATATCGCTCCTGATTACTGTACCAGCAGAAGAGCAGTATTGTCTCAAAACATATGGGAAGGAATACCAAGACTATATGCAAAGAACACCACGATGGATAGGGTTACCTAAATCTGGAGTAAAGAAATAATTTTCTTTATCGTTTGCTTCGCACAAAACATGAGTCTTAAAACCGTGGTACTGTTTCTTCGTGCTGGAAGTTTTCTTACAAACTGATATAAAAAAAGTGGGTTTTTCGCTTTTTGTCGGATTTTTTCGGAATGGGGCTTTATATTGTTCAGGGGTTTTACCACTCTAGATGGAGAATATCTCGTGTATGTAGCATAGAATATGGTGAGGACATGTTCAAAAAATGGAAAGAAGAAAAGGAGAGAAAAAAACAAGAGCTAAAGGATAAATGGGTTTTGTTTGACGAAATAACATCAGGAGACTATTGAGAGAACATTAGAAAAGGATCCTTATTGGATAAGAAAAACGAAACTGTGTTTTCGTACACGGTGCGTGTTGAGCAAAGGGACATTGAAATGTAAAATGGGTATGAGGTGTTAATGAAATTTTATATATTCCTAAAATAACACTTATCGTGGGCAGAGAGCGTTTCTGCAGGATTGAACTATTCGAGCGATCCTGGTAAACGTGGTCTTTCCCAGGAACATGTGAGATAATGGTTGAAATGGTGAAAATTTCGAAAAAGGGGAAGCTCTTGCGGATTAAAGAGGTCTCTGATAAATACCGCGAGAAGCCCTATCAATGGGATGATGACGAGTAATTTTTTCGATGAATGTTTATCATTGATTAGCGTAAAACAAGAGTTACTCCTTAGAATATGTTTTTAAAGAAGCAAACACAGAGGTGCGGTAATGTTGAAATGAAATCATTCTTATGTTTCTGTGCTATAGTAGGTAACAATTGTCAAGCAACATTGATATACTGTTAGGTATAAGGATATGAATAGGAGTGTTTAAAATGATAAAAAAAACAGTGATGATAGCCATTATCGGCGCCATGATAGGTGCTACTGTTTTTAGTGGTTGTCTCCAGGCTGGGACTGGACAGTTAATCCTTAAAATCACAGACAAACCAGGTGATTTTAATATCACAAGGGCAAATGTGACCATCTCTCAAGTTACGGTTCATCTGAGTGCAGGAGCCGGGAATGAATCGGAGAATGAAACGAATGGGACCGCAGGATGGTACACGGTAGTGAACGTATCACAGACCTTTGATCTTATTGCACTGCAAAATGTCTCAGAGATTTTTGGAAGCGCGAATCTGAGTGCCGGGTGGTACACCCAAATTCGACTATATGTTGAGAGCGCGGTGCTCACGATTGATGGAGTTGAATATAATTGCACAATCCCGTCTAAGACAATTAAACTGATAAAACCTTGGAGTATATCAGCGAATACCACGACAACACTGATTTTGGATTTTGATGTCCAGAAATCATTGCACGAAACAGGTAACGGCAAATACATGTTCAAGCCGACAATAAAAATAATTCAAGAGTAACCTCAAATCCTCTTTTTTTCTTTTTTTATTTTATTATGTATTAGCACAAAAAACAATGTGTCTTAAAACTGTGGTTATGCTTCTTAGCTACTTGTCTTATTCGGAGTTCACCGGCACTCGATTGGATAAGAATGTATTGAATTGATTTCAGGGCTAATATAGGAATTTTTCGAAATATTATATATGAAGAAAAAAGGGGAGGGATTTATTTTTTAATCATTGTGAGGATGAAGAACTGTGTTCCTTCTGTGGTCTTTTCTTCGTCAGCTACTTTTACTGTGATAGAGATAGCACCGAATCCAAAGAACATTCCTGTCCACACGGTTTTAGATCCTTCTGCTGGGATGTCGATGGTACCATTCATCGTTTTATTGATTCGTCCCAGAATTCCACCTTCCACATGGATACGCCATGGAACACCACTGGCATTTGCTGGACCGTTGTTTGTGAGCTTCAGATTCACTCCAAGACCTCCAGCGATGTTGAATATTAAACCAATTTTCGTGAACACATATGCTGACCCAGAATCATATCCATTATCTGTATCATATTTCGCTCCAATGAGGGCGGTGTTACCCGTAAGTGAAACTGAATAGCCAAAATAGTCCCCCCGTGCTCCATCTGAGGCAAGCAGTTTTGTTTCCTGTGTCCAAGTGGTGCCAGTGCGGGTGAACACGTACGCGGACCCCTTAGTGTCGTTAGCCCAAGCTGAGCTAATCAGGGCGGTGTCATCCGAAAGGGAAACAGAACTGCCAAAATAATCCAATGTTGCGCCGTCTGATGCAAGGAGTTTTGCTTGTTGCGTCCAGGTGATGCCGGTGCGGGTAAATACGTAAGCTGATCCCGAAAGGGCTCCGTTGTCATCATCCAGAGATGCTCCGATGAGAGCGGTATCATCAGAGAGAGAAACAGAAACGCCAAACCAGTCCTGATTTTCGCCGTCGGAGGCGAAAAGTTTTGCTTGTTGCGTCCAAGTTGTATTATTGCGGGTGAACACATATGCCGACCCGGAAATCGTTCCGTTATTCAGATTCCTCATTGCTCCGATGAGGGCGGTATCACCGTCGAGAGCAACAGAACAACCGAAATTATCATATGCTGCTCCGTCAGAGGCGAGGAGCTTTGCCTTCTGTGTCCAGGTAGTGCCAGTGCGGGTGAACACGTATGCCGACCCCTTAGTGTCATCATCTCTGGCTCCGATAAGGGCGGTGTTACCAGCAAGTGAAACAGAAAAGCCAAAAAAATCCCCTGTTTCACCATCGGAAGCGAGAAGCTTTTGCTGCTGCGTCCAGGTAGTTCCGGTGCGATTGAATACATATGCTGAACCAGTATCAGTAGTTATCAAATTGTCCCACCCCCAAGATAGACACAACGAAATGCAGGATTGATAAGATCAACCTTCGGGCGATTCACTGAAACAACTGTTCGAACAGCTCCTAAACAGGCTTTGATCC
>Ga0315282_10003010_pt1 | contig 30464 bp, 24 predicted proteins | sample YL17G07_20_MG_FD_203693 | JGI IMG/M metagenome (GOLD analysis project Ga0315282, IMG submission 203693) | Sediment microbial communities from Yellowstone Lake, YNP, Wyoming, USA - YL17G07_20 | ecosystem: Environmental > Aquatic > Freshwater > Lake > Sediment | place: USA: Wyoming | collected... | reverse complement strand
CTTCAATTTCTGGGTTCCGATCCGGCGCGCGTTCATCACCGAGCCGCCCGGCTCCGGGGTGGCGTCAAGCCATTTCACGTTGCCGTTGAGCAGCATGCAGATTCCGCTGGCCATGATGTGAAAGGTGGCTCCGGTGGACCCTCCGGCGATGCGGATGAATTCCTTATCCCGGGCCGCGGCTTCTTTCCCGGCCCAGCCGGGCAGGGAAATCGCCAGAAATACCACGATCAACATAATCAGCATTCATTTCATTTTCGTCCTCCCGGAAAGTTTGCCCGCGCCACGCACAGCCCTGCGCAGGAAGACAGTTATTTAACTCTATGACTTTGGCTTCATTTCTTGATGGAATTCCTTTCTGCAGAAAGGGCAAAGCAGTTTCTGCTTGGGGTTGGCCAGAATGGCCTCGTAAAGAATTTGATCGATGTAATATTCCTTCCGGCAGATGGGACACGTAACGTAATGCACTTTGGCCATGATTCATCTCCTTGGCGAAAGATTAGCGAAGCGCCTCCGGGTCCAGATAGTCTTCCAGGCGGATGCGCTCCAGAACCGGCTTCGGAATCGAGAGCCGCTGAGGAAAGGCATGGACATCAAAGGGTTTCGTGGCGTCGATCCCCCCCTTGGTGGTTATAATCCCGTTTCCCGAAGGGTCGAGACGCGTACCCATCATCCCCGGAATCACCACCAGGTCTTTGTCCCACTGGGAGCGCGTGGCTATGGCCCAGAGGACTTGTTCATCGTGGAAAATGTCCACGTCGTCATCGACTACGATCACATGCTTCACCCGATAATCGGAGCTCAAAGCGGTGGCAATAACGGTCTTGGGCTCCGCATCATTGGCTTTCTTGAGCTGAACATAGGCGTGCAGCCGGGCGGTTCCCGAAACCGGCATGTGCACCGCCGCCACCCCGGGCACCACCGCCTTAATCCGGTTGTAGAGGTAGGCCTCGATCATCGGGGCATCCAGCAAAAGATGATCGGCATGACCGGGCATGATATCCAGGTAGAAGGCATCTTTCCGGTACGTGATGGCTTTCACGTCGGCAACCGGGTTCAGCCTCTGACCTCCATAATACTGGGTGTACTCCCCAAAGGGAGCTTCGATATCCTCCTCCGTGGTGGAAAGCTCGGTTTCAATCACAATCTCCGCCTGGGCGGGCACGAGTACCTCCCGGCCCCAGGTTTCGGAAGGGGTCAGTTCCAGCGGTTCGCCCATGACGCCGCCGATAATTTTGACTTCATCGACCAGGTGTTTCGTCTGGGAACCCATGTAAAAGGCCGGATGATGCCCGATCACAACAATCATCGGAATCGAAGCGCCGAGGCGTTTGTATTTCTGGAAAATATAATTGGTATGGCGGGCCGGGTTGAAATTCACCACCAGACGCTGCTTCCCGGCCACGTAAATGCGCAGGATGGCACAGTTGGTCCATCCCGTGTCGGGGTCCTTAATCCAGCAGGTCCCGGCGCTGATGTACGGCCCTAAATCCATTTCATGGTGGGTGATGAAAGGGATGGCAAAGAGATCGACGGCCTTCCCGGTCTGCACGACTTCCTTCACCCGGGATTTTCTCTTTTCAATGACGACGGGCGGAACCTCCTTTTCCTTGTCGAGATAATCGAAGGGCAACTTCTCGACGGTGGAGTCCAGGGCGTCGGCGAGGCGTCCCCGGGACCCGAAGAGGTTGATGACCACGGGAAAAGGGGAGAGATCTCCATTGAGGTTGCGAACCTTTTCGAAGATGATCACCGGGTCCTTCCTGCGGAATTCGACCTGCTGCAGGATGGCGGGAATCTCAAACTCCGGCGACACCTCTTTCTTGATCCGGAGCACGTCCCATGGCTTCTCCCGCTCCAAACGGGCCAGAAATTGGTGCATGTCTTTGTTCATCTTGGGCTCCTTTAATTCGGGTGGCAGAAAGGTTTTTTATAGATGGCTGCAAGACCTCACCTTTGGTGACTTTTGGCCCCCCCACCCTAACCCTCCCCCTCGGAGGGGGGAGGGAAGGGTGGGGGTGATGTTTTTAGAGATTTTTATGCAACGTTTAGGTTTCCTCAGGCCAGAAATCGCCATTGTTGATTGCGCCCGGAAATCGCCGTGCAGCGGGAGATGATAATCCCGGCCCAATTGGATGATATGGATCTGCAGGTCACTTATTTGCACGATCCCGATCCCCCGAATGGCGATATCGCGACTGATGGATCATCTTGGGTAAAATGATGCTCTCCCTGAGGATGCGCTTCAGGGTCTTCAAGTCCCTCTTTTCCAGGGCGCGGAGAATGGACTCGTGATCGGATATTGTCCGGGAGGCAATCCCCAGCATGAAATAGGTATTGTAGCGGAGGGAAAATACGGCGTTTTTGGTTTTGTCTAGAAGCTCACAGAGAAACCGGTTGCCCGTGACCCGGAGCAGGGCCTTGTGGAATTCCTCGTTCTTCAAGATCATCTCTTTCATCCGGCCCCGGGCGACGACCTCGGCATATTCCTTCTGAATTTTCCTTATGGCCTTTAAATCTGCGGCGGTGATTCGTTCGACCATGATCTCGGCGGCGAGGAGCTCCAGATTCATCCGGACCCGATAATTGTCTTCGACCTCCTGGTCCGTCAGGTCGATCACCCGCGCCCCTTTGTTGGGGATCAGTTCCACGAAGCCTTTCTGCGCCAGCTCCTGGATGGCCTTGCGGGCGGCAAACCGTTTCACGCTGAGCTGGGAGCTGATCTCGGATTCCACGAGCCGCTCCCGGGGTTTCAGGCGGCCGGTGAGAATGGCCATTTCCAATCTTTTATAAACGCTTTCGGGGATCATCGGATTGTCAACAATTTTGTCGGGCATATTGATAACATGAAGCATCCGTCATGTCAAGGAGCCATCTTTGAATATCTCGTAGAAAGTGCTCGTTCCCACGCAGGCTGGGTGTGGGGCGGATCGAGAACCGTCCCTACGGGTCCTCCTTTTCCACAGGAATGATAGAAAAACGAATTTACGGGCTTTTACCGGAGGAATCATTTTTGTAGGCCTCCGGAATTCCCAGGCAGTCCAGGGTCTGGGCGGTTGGACAACCGGTGTCCCGACCCCATCCCCGGAGGTCGTAATATTCATCCAGGGTTTTCTCGATCGTTTCTCTGGAAACGACCGCTCCCCGCGCGGGCCCTTCGGGGACCCTTTCTTCAAAAAAGCGAGTTGGCCAGGTGTCGTCCTTCCGGCTGACCCCTTCCCGGATGAGGAAGAGCCTTTGCAGGGTAAAGATCCTTTCCCCGATCCTCATGAACTCCTCCGGTTGAAGTTCTTCGCCGAGAAAGGAAGAAAGTAAATCCGCGTAGTCTGTGGGGCCCAGGGCCAGCTTGTCCGCGGGGAAGGTACATAAGCCCAGAGCATTGACGGCCGAGAAGAGGTCCTCAAACCACTTGGCCATCCGGGCCTTTCCTTGATAGGTAAAAGGATCCACCCGGGGGGGGATGCCGTAAATAGCGGCCTTTACTGCGGGGAACATGTCCAGGGCGTTAACAAAGGCCGCGGAGTAAGACTCCCAATCGGCAACTCTTTCCGGAGCCAGTAGCGCAAGCGAGGAGATGGCTTCCCCTTTCATATGCGTCCCCCGGACATTATCGCCGCCGCGTGGGCTGGTCAGTGATCCGACGGACCAGCCACGGGCCCCTGAGCGAACATCCGCTCCGATCATCTCCATGCCCTTGATCGTCATCACGTAAGGGGACGTAGCCGGTCCGAGCACCCGGGATGCTCGAACCGTTCCTTCCGCCAGCAAATCCCCAAGGCCCTGCCGGTTGGCAATTTGCCCGAGCAACTGCATGGCGGCCTTTTCGTTTCCCCAGGTCAGAGGAATATCACCCATAGCCGATTTCGGGAGCAAGCCCCGCTGGAACAGTTCCATGGCGAAGGCCACGGCACCGCTGGCCGAACCATAGTCCAGCCCCAGCCGGTGGCAGATCTCTTTGCACTTCCAGATGGCCGGCAGGGATTCGATCGCGCATTTGGCCCCGAACTCACTTACGACCTGGACGAAAGTGCCGCTGGAGATCTTGAATCCCCGGTAGTCTCCTTCCTGAACTTCGACCCGGTTGAAACAGGGCATGGCGCAGCGGTAGCAGGTCCCTTCCGGACGGGTCACAAAAGATTGGATCTTAGCCGTTCCCCGTGTTTCCCGCCAGCGGGGCAGGGTTCCGGTCTGGAAATTTCTGCCGGCCAGGCAACCGATCTCTTCCCAGGAATCGGAGACGGACAAAGATCCCCAACGGCTGTAGGTTTGAGAGGGGGGATGCTCTTGAATTTTTTTCGCAGCCCGTCTGGCCGCTTCCCGAAAAGCGGCGGATGGGGGTTCAGGCGGAGCCTGGGCTTCAACTGCAATGGCCTTTACTTTTTTAGCGCCCAGGACAGCGCCAGCTCCACCCCGGGCAGCGGCATGGTATCGTTCGTTAATCAGGCAGGCAAAGCGAACCCGGTTCTCACCGGCCGGGCCGATGGCCATGACTTGAATCCGTTTGAGGTCGGGATCATTCAACTCGGCCCCGATCCGCTCGGATGCTTCCCACGTGTCCTTCCCCCACAGGTGCGAGGCATTACGAAATTCGATCCCTTTCGGCCTGACCAGCAGGTAAACGGGTTCTTTCGAGGCCCCGCGCAAAACCAAGCCATCCACCCCGGCATGTTTCAGCCGGGCTCCGAACAGACCCCCTGAATTTGAAAGCCCCAGGAGGCCCGTCAAAGCGGACTTGGTTACCACCTCGATACGGCCCGAACAAGGCGCAACCGTTCCCGTCAACGGCCCGCCAATGATCCAAACCTCGTTGTTGGCATCGAAGGGATCGGTCTTTGGCCCCACATCTCTGTACAGTCGCCAAGAGGCAAGACCGGACCCACCGGCCCAGGTCCTGATCGAGGTGGAATCCAGTTCCTCGAATTCAATGGACTGACGATTTAGGTCGATGTGCGCGATGCGTATGGATGCTTTTTTCATGTACATTATTTGATGGCTTCGTAAGAAATCGTCATTCCCAATCAGAACATTACCACCCCGGCCGATACGTTAATATCCTGGCCGGTCATCATGGCGGCATCCTCGGAACATAAGAAGGCCACAAGAGCGGCTACATATTTGGGGTCCACCAGGGTTTTCAGGGGAGTGGCCTCGGCTCTCTCCGCCACAATCTGTTCCCGGCTTTTCCCCGAGAACTTCATGATGCCCTCAAAGACGCGGTCCAGCCGCTCACCGGTTATTCCCCCGGGGCAGATGGCATTGACCCGGATTTTCCACTTCCCCACCTCCGCTGCCAGGGTACGGGTCAGGCCGATCACGGCCATCTTGGAAGCTGCATAGGGCGTACGTTGAGTTAAATGACGCTTCCCCGTGATGGAGGAAATATTCACGATGCTGCCTTTTCCCTGCTTCTTCATGATGGGTATGGCATGTTTGCAGCAAAGGAACATTCCGGTGACGTTCACCGCCATGGTCTCTTCCCATTCCTTCACCGTGATGTCCTCCATATTCTTTACCGGCCCCATGATCCCGGAATTGTTCACCAGGATGTCGATCCGTTTCGCAATGTCCATTGTACCGTTGATCAAGCGGACGACCTGGTCTTCATAGGTGATGTCCGTCGGAATCACGACGGCTTTCGGGCCGCCTTTCTTGGCGATCATGGCGGCGGTCTCGTGAGATCCCTTCTCGTTGATATCCCCGATGACGACCACGGCCCCTTCCTGCGCCAGGCGAAGAGCAATCTCCCGCCCGATTCCCTGGCCTCCTCCGGTAACAACGCTGATCTGGTTTTTCAGATTCATGCTCTTTCCTCCTATGTCGGGTTAGGGGTTTGGAGACCGGGCCCCTGTACATTTCCGGAAAGCCTCCTCCAGGGCATATCGCGTCCAAACCCTGACCATTTCTTTCCTGTATTGCGCGGAGGCGCGCTGATCCGAAATCGATTTGGATTCATCCGCCGCAATCCGGGCGGCTTCGATAAACAAATCCTTCTTGGCTTGTTGGCCGGAAAGCATCTCCTCAGCCTTCCGACTCCTCAGGGGGGTCGGTCCGACCGCCCCTAAAACGATCCGAGCCTCTTTGATATAATGGCCATCCTCTCCCAAAACCAGACTTACGGCCACTCCCACGATGGCCAAGTCAACCTCGCCCCGAATAGCGAACTTTTTGTAACTACCCCCGCTACGGGGAGGCGGAGCCGGCACCCGGAACCCGGTCAAGATTTCATCCCTTTGCAGGGCGGTCTGCCCCGGGCCCAAAAAAAATTCCTCCAGGGGGAGCATTCGTTCCCCTTCCTTCCCCATAATCAGGGCCTGGGCGCCGGCGGCGATCAAGCCCGGGACCGTATCTGCTGCGGGAGAAGCATTGCAGGAATTACCCCCCAGGGTGGCCACATTGCGAACCTGCATGGAGGAAACGCATCCAGCCCCCCGGCGGATCAGGTCAAAGTCATCGCGTAACAGGTCCGCACGCTCGACTTCCCGCAGTGTCTGCATGGCCCCGATTTCCACAGACCCGTCGCTATTCCTTTTCAAAGTCCGCAGTTCTTTCATAATTCCCAGGGTGATCACCGCCCGGGGCCGCAAGGTTCCCGACCGCAGTTTCACAACCAGGTCCGTTCCCCCGGCCAAGAGGCGAGCCTCGGAGCCATAATGGCCGAGCATTTCGACGCATTCCCGAAGGGTCCCGGGTTCGAGATACTCAAATCTCATGAGGCGCTCCCGTGCCGTCAGGGGGTTTGCGCGGAGCGGCTTCCATCGCGGCCATCCGGTCTCTGGCGTTTTCGACCGCTTCCACGATCTTCACATAACCCGTGCAGCGGCAGATATTTCCATGGAGCCCGCGGCGAATCTCCTCTTCGGTGGCGCGGGGGTTTTCATCCAGGATAACCTTGGCCGTCAGGATCATCCCCGGGGTGCAAAAACCGCATTGCACGGCAAAATGATCGATGAAAGCCTGTTGCAGGGGGTGCAGGTCCCCTTCCTTTCCCAGCCCTTCGATGGTCAGGACCTCTTTCCCCTGGGCTTGAGGCGCCAGCAGCAAGCAGCTCTTGACTGCCTGGCCGTCCAGGATCACCGTGCAGGCGCCGCAATTGCCATCGTCGCAGCCCGATTTGGCGCCCGTAAGCCCCAGGTCTTCCCGGAGTACATCGAGAAGGGTCTTCCAGGGCTCCACGAATAACTCGTAGTCTTTTCCATTCACGCGCAGCTCAATTCTTTGCTTCATCCCCGCTCGTTCCTTCTGTGCTACTAACATTCAAATTCTGAAATTGTTTAGCCACAGAGGTCACAGAGAGCACAGAGCTATGAAAGCAGAAAATGGAAAAGAATTTAACCCTGCACCCTCAAAACAGATTCCGCAAGCGTTCGCCTTTTCCTTTTCGTTTTTGAACGTAAATCCCTCTGTGGCCTCGGTGACCTCTGTGGCAAATAAGTTTCTAATATTTTTGCCTCTTATTCTTTCTCCTTCTTTTCTTGAAGGAGCCGGAGCACCCGTTCAGCGGAAAGGGGAAGATCCTTAACCCGGATCCCCACGGCGGCATACAGGGCGTTGGCAATGGCCGGAGCGACCGAGACCATCGTGCCTTCCCCAATTCCTTTTGCCCCCCACGGCCCGTCGCGAAGAGGGTCCGGTGCAAAGGCAGAGTGGACTTTCTCCCGGATGGGAACTTCTCCGATCGTCGGGATGCGATAATCTCCATAGCTGCTGTTGATCATCAACCCATCCTGGTAGATGTACTCCTCCAGAATGGAGGCTCCAATGGCCATGCACAGGCCCCCTTCGATCTGCCCCTCGCACATTTTCGGGTTAATCGGATATCCCATATCCGCGGCAATGACCGCATTGACGACCCGGATCTCCCCCGTCTCGGTGTTGACGGCGATCTCCACTCCGCAAGCGTTATATTGATACCAGTTCCACATCCTGGGAGTGAGGCCGTTCTCCTTATCCCAGGGGACGGCCGGGCTGGGAGCAAAAATTCCCCTGCCCCGAACCGGGGTCCCCTTTCTCAGGCCCGGTTGCGCCTGGTCGGAAAAGAGGGTGAAAGGTTCGAAAAACTCCGAAATCGGTTTCCCGGACTGCGGTACCCCTTTCACCAAAACCTTTCCCTGGTCAAGCTCCAGGTCATCGACCCGGGCCTCCATCTTTTCTGCGGCGGCCTGCAAGAGCTGTCGAATGGCATCCTGGCAAGCCAGGCGCACCGCGTTTCCCGTGTTATACACCGTGAAACTGGAGGCCGAAGCAATGTCGTAGGGAGTGAGCGCCGTGTCTCCCCGAGTGACTCGGATCTGGTGGGGGGAGACCTTGAACATCTCTGCGGCGATCTGGGCCATGACCGTTTCCGATCCCATTCCCTGTTCGTCGCAGGAGATCATGACTTCAATGGATCCGTCGCCATGAATCAATACTTCCGACTCTGAACGCCCCCGCGGCGTATTTTGCTTCCCCCCCATGGCTACGCCCTTGCCCCTGCGCCATGGCCCCGGTTCCTGAATGCTGGGTTCGTTGAGCTCTATTTCCTGGGACACCTTTTCCAGACAACCCATGACACCGATGCTTTCCATCCGTTCGCCGTAGGCGTTCTTCTCCCCTTTGCGCAATACATTTTTGCGGCGAAGCTCTACGGGGTTTATCCCCAGTGTCTCGGCCAGCATGTCCATCTGGCTCTCCACGGCCCAGGCGACCTGTGGGGCTCCCAACCCGCGGTAGGCCCCCGACCAGGGCGTGTTGGTATTCACGCCGTAGGTGTCCATAAAAAAATTAGGGAGGCGATAGACGCAGACCGCTCCTGAACCCGCTGCCCGCCCGTCCTGAAGGCACGCGTAAGAAGCCCCGTTATCGACTACGACCTCCATCTGCTGGGCGACGATCGTGCCGTCTCTTTTCGCTCCCGTCTTGATGGTCGTCTTAACCGGCAGGCGGGAAGGGGAGGCGATGTACATCTCCCGCCGAGAATAACTGAAATAGACCGTCCCCTTGACCTTCAGGGCGAGGAGCGTGGCTAACGGCTCAACGTAATAACGCAGCCGGTTGCCGAAACTGCCCCCCTGATACGGGTTGATCACCCGGACTTTGGATCCGGGCATTTGGAAAAGGTCGCAGAGAAGGCCTTTAATTACGTGCACCCCCTGGCCGTTGGTCCACATGGTGATCCCGCCGTCCGGCTCCGCCCGAACGATGCAACAGGCCCGTTCCAATTGCGAGTGGCTGACCCGGGAGGTGGAAAACCGATTTTCCAAAACAACCTCAGCCCGGGCAAAGCCCTCTTCGATGTCTCCGGCCCTCAGTTTGTAATGGCCGGTGACGTTGGGGGCTTCGGGGCTGAACTGCGGGCTCCCCCGGTATCGTCCCAGCTCCGCATCGACTACAACCGGCGGATTCGGCTTCCTGGCTTCTTCGGCGTCGAGGACAGCGGGAAGCGGTTCGTACTTCACGGATATCAGATCCAGAGCCTCCTCGGCGATTTCCGGTGTGTCGGCGGCCACGGCGGCCACCCCCTGCCCGGCCCAGATCGCCTCATCCAGAGCCAAGATGCGGGGAGCCATCCAGCTCACCCGGTCCGGGCAGTTCTTACCCGTGACCATTCCTTTCACCCCCGGAAGTTTTTCGGCCCGGGAAATGTCGAGGCTCAGAATTCTAGCGTGGGCATAAGGGCTACGCAGCACCCTGGCATGGAGCAGCCCCGGAAATTGGGAGCACAGGTCGGCGGTAAATTTGGCCCGTCCCAAAACTTTGTCCAGGGCGTCGATCCGTGGAATACTCTTCCCCAGCGGGGAGGTGTCTGAGATGGAGGGTTTTTCCTGAATCATTCGCTTTCTCCACTTGATCGGGAGAGCTCGCAGCTCCTAGGAGAATCTTTCCGTCTTTCCCAGGAGAAAGTCGTAGAGGCGCTCCACGTTCATCCGTTGGACCTGAGGTCCCATATCGGCCTGTCCTACATCCATCGGGAAGCGGTCGAGAAAGCTGATCCTTTGAACGCACTCTTCCTTGGACCAGCCTTTCCCCAAGCCGACAGCCACGGCGGCCATCCACTCGCGAATGAAGGCGCTCTGCTTCAGTATATAATCTTTGGTGCAAACGGGCCCGTGTCCCGGGACGATATGGTCGGCCTCCAGCGTTCGCAAAAAGTCCAGAGACCGAAGCCAGCTCTCCGGGTCCGCGGAATGAAACCAGGTCTGACATTCGCAGAAGATCGTGTCCCCCGAAAATATGACCCTCTCCTTGGGAATGTAGACGGCGATTTGTCCCCGGGTGTGCCCGGGGGTGTGGAAGAGCTCAAAGACATGATCCCCCAGGCGAAGGGTGAGCCGTGTGCTGAAGGTGATGGCCGGCAGGTCCGCTCCGAAAGCTTCCTTCTTGGGCAACAGGGGCAACCCCTGGGGATCGTCCTTCTTTGTGATCCCCGTTGCGTAGGAGTATAGGTCGACCCCACGGACGGGCACCCAGTACTCTTTCAAGACGTGCTCATGCGCAATCCCCGTGACCAGGCCGGCGAAGAAAAGGTTTCCGAATACGTGATCGATATGGTGCTCCGTGTTGATCAGATAACGGAGAGAGCCCTTTTTCGAGGCCTCTTGGCGCATGGCGACCGCTTTTGTGGGGAGCTGGGGGGTATCGATCACCACGACTCCCTTTGAGGTCATCACATACCCCGGGTTGCATCCTCTGATGTCCGTGGCAGCATAAACGTTGTCGGTTACTCGTTCCATGAATCTCCTCCTCAGTTGGCTTTGATGATGGTGTAGCGGGCATAAGGGATAAAGGCGACCTGGGCGTTCTTTCCGCAATGATCCATCGCCCGGTTGAAAGCTTCCGTTATCGACGTATAGGCCGTGAGGCCGATCTCCCGGCAAAGCGGCAGGTTCAGCGGATCGGTGACCATCCATACTTCCTTGCGGGTCATGACTTCAAAGATTTTGTACCAGGCGAAGCTCTTCTTTCCGGAGACAATCTGCCGATAAAAGTCTTTCAGAGCCCTGGCCTGATTCTGGGCCGGGGAGGATAGATAGGGTTTCATTACATCCATGCGGATAAATCCGGGCCAATTGCCGTACCCCGGGCAGGGCGTAGCGAATATGATGATCCCTCCATCCCGGACCGCCGGGTCACAGTTCGCCACCGCCCAGCCGCTATGGAAAAAAAGATGATCCGTTACGGAGGTAGACCCGGCAATGGCGATATCCGCCCTTTTCCGGTTCAGTTCCGGCAGGACGAACTGGTAGATCTGGTTGTAGGCCTGCACGGCCTGCTTGTGGGATTCTACGGGCGCCCCGGCATTCAAAAAGATGACCTCACCCTGATTACTCACGATCACATTGATGCCCATTTTAACTCCGGCCATTCCCAGGGCTTCATATTTATCCTGCTGCATGAGACAGTCGTTGTTCCCGGGAATACAATCCGGAGCCAGGGACATGAGGTGGTTGATTTCGATGGTTTCGTTATTCGTGACCGCCGGGATGATCATTCCGGATCCCCCGTAACCCCAGACGGTCGCCTGGGTGGTGCTGAGGGTGATAATCAGGTCCGCTTCAGCCACCCGCTCGTGCAGGAAGACAGGGGTTCCTGCTTTGGTTGTGGACAGAAAGCGAAACTGCTCCGGAACATTGACGTCGCTGCAAAGAATGGGGATTCCTGAATTCATCAGGCCGGAACCGAGCTTTTTTTCCATTTCCTGCGAGTTCAGCGGGGGGAGGGCGCCGCAGCCGACGACGATGGAAACCTCGCAGCCGGCTTGTTTCGCCCTTTGGATCAAAACCGGAAGGAGATCCCGAGCGGGGGCTTCACGAAACTGGTTTTCGGTAATGAAGGTCACCTTTCGTCCCCGCGCCAGCAGGCCTGAGAACTTGGGTCCGGCAATGGGTGACTCGACCGCTGTTTCCACGGCCCGGGATAATTCCGCTATGGCTTTGGGTTCGGAAGGAAGGCACTGGATCCAAAGGTTCTGATCGGGTACCGATAATTCCAGGAAGGTGCCGGGCTTTTCCGGAATATCATAGGGAATTTTCAAATTCGCCATTTGGCCAGGACCTCAATACTTTATCAGCCGGGGAAGATAGACGACGATGGAAGGGAAGAGGGTGACCAGCAGTAGCGCGGCAACAATCGCGATGAGGAAGGGAGCCGAGCCGATAATGACATCTTCAATCTTCCCCTTGCTGATGTTACGGACGATGAACAAGTTCATGCCCACCGGGGGATGCAGCTGGGCCAACTCCACCAGCATCACGATGACGATGCCGAACCAGATGAGGTCTACGCCCATCTTCTTCATCATGGGAACCACGATGGGCAGCGTAACGATGATCAAAGTCAGTCCGTCGATGAGGCAGCCCATGAGCGCATAGACCACATAAAGGACGATGAGGAGTTTCCAGCCCGTAAGCCCAAGGGAAAAAGCATATTCCATCATACGGAAACTCTTTTGGAGAACACAGCGGATTTCTCTGTGGACTCCGTGGTTCATATATTCTCCTCCCCGCGGATCAACCGAACGAAAAGGCGGTTTGAGGGAATGGTTCCAACGGATTGGGGGGTAATGGCGAAAGGAAACTTTTTCGAAAAATTCGGCGCTCAATGCTTCGATTCAAGAATATTGTCAACAATAATGTGAACCGCAAAGTTTGGAATATGGGTACCACGAATCTTCTTTGGCGTCAAGGGAAAAGGAGAGTTCCAAATCTCAAACGCTTCGAGCCCGTGAGCCCTTGCTGTTTTGGGTCCGATGGCGAACCATCTGCAGGAGGAAGACCAGGCCCAGGATGGAGGCGCCGATGAGATCCTGAATGGTGCCGGCATAGAAGAGCAGGAGCCCGGACACGGCCAGGGCGATGCGCTCAATCGGTCCCAGCGGTCCCACCAGGTATCCCCCGACAGTGCCGGAGAGGGCCCAGACTCCACCCAGGGCTGTAAGCGTAACCAGTAGGATATTCAAAACGGGTCCCCTCAACAGCAGGCCGATCCCTTCCGGCGAGGCGCAGAACATAAAGGGGACGATAAAAGCCGGCAGGGTGTATTTCCAGGCCAGCATGGTGGTCTTAAAGGGATTGCCGCCCGTAATGGCCGCAGCGGCAAAGGGAGTGAGCGCCATGGGCGGTGAGACCTCCGATAGCACCGCATAGTAGAAGATGAACATATGCGCGGCCCCCTCCGGCACCCCCAGCTTGACCAGGGCCGGCGCCGTCATCACGGCGGCGATGATGTAGGAGGCGGTGATCGGCAGGGCCAGCCCCAGGATGAGCAGGATGAACGCCGTGAGAATCAGGGTCAGAAAGAGGTGGCCGCCCGCGATATCGATGATAATGCCCGAAAACTTCAGCCCGATGCCGGTGAGATTGATGGTCCCGACGATGATGCCGGCGCAGGCGCAGGTCGCCGCTACGCCCAGGACCTGTTGGCTGCCGGAGGCGAGGGCCTCGATCAGTTTTCGGGGGTAGAGGGCCGACTGGCGGTTCAAAAAACTGGTGGCGATGGCGATCAGGATGCTGTAGAAGACCGCCGTAATGGCGGAAAAGCCCAGGGCCATGAAGATGACGATCGTCACCAGCGAGGCGAAGTGGAACCAGAACTGCCTGGCCAGGGCCCCCACGTCGACTTTCCCGAGCGAGACCTGCTGAAGGCCGAGATGCCGGGCATCCCCCTCTACCATGAACAGGATGGAGGCATAGTAGAGGATCGTCGGAATGGAGGCCATGATCAAAACTTCCAGGTAGGAGATTCTCAGGAGTTCGGCGATCAGGAAAGAGGCGGCACCCATGACCGGCGGGGAAAGGACGGCTCCGATGCCCCCGGCAGCCAGCAGCCCACCAGCCGATTCCCTGTCATACCCTGAGCGTTTTAACAGGGGCCAAGCCACCGCCCCCAACGTGACGGCGGTGGCTGCGCCGCTGCCGGAGACGGTGCCCAGCAGAAACGAGGCCAGAGTCACGGCCCGGCCGGCCCCGGCCCGGCTCTTGCCCATGCATCCGAGGGCAAAATCAACAAAAAATTTGCCGGCGCCAGAAGCCTCGAGGACCGCCCCGAAGATGGTAAAAAGGACGATGAAAGTCGCCGATACCCCGAGGGGGATACCGAAGATTCCTTCCGTGGCCAGAGACATTTGGCTGATGATTCTCTCCAGGGAGTAGCCCCGATGGGCGATCGCGAGGGGAGCGAGGTACCCGAAGCCGGCGTACAGGAGGACAACGCCCGCGATAATGGTGATGGCGGCTCCGATCACGCGACGGGTTGCTTCCAGGACCAACAATACGATAGCTCCCCCGACGATAAGGTCGAAGGTAGCGGGAATCCCCATGCGTTCCGTGATTTCGTCGGCTTCGATGACCAGGTACGCACCGGCGGCTGCGGCCAAAACCGCCAGAGAGATGTCCAGCCAGGATATTTTCCGGCCTTTTCTGTAGGGAGTAAGGAGGTAGACCAGTACGAGGACAAAGATTAGATGGATTCCCCGCTGTTCGTAAGCGACCAGCGCACGAAAGCCCCCGGTATAAATATGGAAAAGGGCGAAGCAAACCGCGACCCCGTAGGCGACACGGGTCGTGAGCCGCAGCAGGCCCCCTTCATCTGTTTTTGGGGGCTCTGGGAGATGACCGGAGACGTATTCCATGATCCGTCGGTGCCTCAAGTGCGGAATTACTACTTAGGTCAATTAATTGTTTACATCCCCCCTTTAGAAACGGGGGGTGGGGGGGATTTGGAAGTTGGGAAAATCCCCCTGAATCCCCCTTTGTCAAAGGGGGACTTTCAAGGCAGATCAAACCGATGTCGCGGGAAAAATACAAACCATTTTATGCTCCCCTTAATAATATCGGAAGTGTGAGTCTATCCTAATTTTTCCACAGACCGGCAAAAGCGCCCATGATTCGCGACCGTTCCTCCACCTTCACTTCAACCGGCATTCCGGGGGCGGCAGCTTGCCCGGAGAGATCGACCCTCCGGTCCTTCACCATGAACACATGGCCTGTTCCCGGGCTCACCCGGTATCGCAGAACGGAATAATTTGTTCCGTTTCCCGCCAAAACCCAAAGGTTGTCCTGAAAGGTCAATTGCTGCGGTGGATCCGGATCATAATAAAGTGCTGCGGCCTGCGATCCAAAAGAAACCTTTTCCAGATGAAAAAGCCGGTTTGGACCAATCGAAAAGGTTTCAATCTGCGGTACGCCGAACATGGAGTGCGTGTACTGCACCTCCAGGCGGTCCCCCGGAGCCACCGGGATCGCTGCCAGATCTCTTCCCTCTGCCGACGCCCTGATGCGCAGGGTATATGGCGAAACGGTTAGAATTAAGGCAGCCGCAATGAGGGAAGCGGCAATAAAACCTAAACTCCATGCACTCCGCCGGGAAAACATATTCAAGGAATCGAGATTCGCAGAAAGTTCCTGAAGGCCTATTTCTTGATAATCCCGCAAAAAGTCGTCATTCCCGCCCTCCACCAGTCCCGCTCGGAGCGGGATACAGGGCCCGCGTAGGCGGAAATCTGGAATCCGCAGAACTCACTGAAAAGACTGGATTCCCGTTTTCACGGGAATGACAGGAAAACGAATTTGCGGACTTTTTACGAAGGCATCACTTCTTGATAATTCCTTTTTCTTTGAGGAACTTTTCCGCTCCCGGATGGAAGGGGATCGCTACCCCTTCGGCCGCATCCTCCAGGTTCCACTCCGCTCCCTGGGGATGGACCTCTTTGAGCTCGGGCGTGTGCTCCATGAGGGCTTTGGCCACGGCGTAAACCAGGTCGGCCTCTACATCGGCATGGGTAATCAACATGGCAGGGCTGGCCAGAGTTATGACTTTAGCATTTTGGCCCTTATAAGTCCCTTCCTTGATGATTCCTTCCGTCCAGTAGGGATGCTTAAGGGTGACCTTTTTTACCTCCTGCGGCCCCATGGTCAGGAAAATAACGCTGTGGGTGGAAGAGATATCCAGGGCGGAAGATGCCGGCACGCCGGCAAAAACACAGGCCATGTCTATGGTATCGTCACGAAGCGCATCCGCCTGTTCCGCGTAAGTCAAAAGCTTTGGTTTGTAATCTTTCTTGGGCAGACCGTATGCCTCCAGGGCGGCCTCGGCAATGAAGGCCGACGGGCTTCCCGGGGCTGACAGGGCCACCCGCTTGCCTTTCAGATCGGCCAGCGATTTTATGCCCGAGTTGGCCTTCACGATGAAGTGCATGATCGAAGTATGGCCCGCCATCAGGGCCCGGATTTCGGGATATTTCTTCTCGCCAAATTCCCTACCGCCTTTATGGGCGAAATAAGCGCTGTCGGGCATCACGATCGCGAACTGGACCTTTTTGGCAGCGACGAGACGGCAGTTCTCCGTGGAGGCGGCCGTACTCTCGACCGACATCTTTACCCCCGGGACGTAATAGGTGCCGCCGGTCCCTCCCGTGGCAAGGGATATGAACTTAGGGGGAGCACTCTCCCCGGTGCCCGAACCAAGGCCAACCAAAAATGCGGAACCGATAAGAATAATAGCCAGAACTTTTGCGCTCATTCTTCCCCCCCTTACAGCATCATTAGGTTTGAAAAAGGAAATGAAGCAGATATCTCCTCGTAGTGGAAGCCTGGAAAGGCATAGGAGATTTTCATATCACAAAGGAATATTTTGTCAAGTTTCTTTTTCATCCCCGCCTCGTTACCTTTCCATGATTTCGTTATCGGGCAAACTGTCCTCAAAACTACATTCTTCAACTGTCGGCATCTATTCGGCAATAATTCGTGATAAAACCCTAACTTAGGATCGTTTGGGGGGAGTGCTGAAATTTTACTTGACAACAGGGAGCCATTTATCGGATTTTTGAATGGAATAGGACTCTTTCTTTGCTCCAGCGCGAGCTGGGCAAAAGGCCGAAGGGAGGCTTCACAGTCAGGCCGCTTGGGCTATAGGAAAGATTGGAGTAAGGCAGGAGGAGCAAACTCTTGAAGCCAGCCGGCCCCGCGAAAGTGATGAATCGGCTGTGCCTAAACACCAAAATCGAAGTGGAGTGCCGCGGAGGGGAAAATCTTTTCGGAGGGAAAATGAGTGATTTGAATGGGAAAAAAGAGATGAGACAATTTCCTGCGGCAGACCTGAGAAAGATCTGCCTGGAAGTGGGTGCGGATGATGTCGGCTTTGTAAATATCGATCGTGAGGCACTGCAGAAAGAACGGGAGGGCATTCTCAGGGTTTATCCCCTCACCCGAAGTGTTGTCTCCATCATCAAAGTTATGAATCGTGAAAACATTCAAAGCCCCGCCCGTTACGTTGCGAATGATGAATACCATAGTGTAAGCGATGAATTTGCGGGGATCGGTCGGGGAATCCTTCGCCGTTTCAATAAGCTGGGAATTCGAGGGGTCGTTCCAACGAAGTCCTGGCCCATGGACCTAAATCGGTGGCCGGGCAAGATTTGGGACATCAGCCATAAAATTTTGGCGACCGAGGCAGGCCTTGGCCAAATGGGAATGAACCGGATTGTCCTCCATCCTAAATATGGCGCCTTCATTCAGCTTAATTCCATTTTGATCGACGCTGAGCTGGATGAATATAGCCGGCCCCTACCGGAGAGCCCCTGTATAAAATGTCATCTTTGTGCCGCAGTGTGCCCCACTGGAGCCATTAGCAAAGATGAACCATTTGACTTTTTCGCATGCAGCACGCATTGCTATCGCGATAACATGATCGGCTTTCAAAAATGGGTCGAAACCATAATTTCCTCCAAAGATTTTGCCGAATACCGCTCCCGATATAATGATAGTGAGACGGCGTTCTTATGGCAGTCGCTCATGTTTCGAGTCAGCTATAGATGCGGCTACTGTGTAGCGGTCTGTCCTGCCGGAGAAGAGGTCAAAGCGCTTTATCTGCAAGACAAGGCGGCCTACATCCAGCAAATTCTGAAGCCGCTTCAAGCGAGGGGGGAACCCGTTTATGTGATATCCGGATCAAAAGCCGAAGCCGCCGCCAAGCGAAATCCCCAAAAGCAGGTTAAAACCGTTTAAGGCGGATGAGTATGTGAGCAGCACTCCACCTCCCGCCGCCGCCCCGCCGGCGCCACCGGCAAATTTGAGAACTCGATAAGCTGTTATGGTCGATGCCGGCTGCCCCCCTTACTATTTTTCTATAGGCTCTCTGGTTTTAGGCAATTGGAGGCTACCCCTCCTTATGGCCTATCAGCCACAAGGAGGGGAGGGGGAGAAAGGAAGTTACACCAAGCGGGTTACATCTTCAGCCACTTTGGGATAGTTGGTGGCCATAGACATATCATGTCCTGGAAAAACGAGATCGATGGATGTGGCTTTTGCTCGCAGCTTGTCGTAGGATTCAATCCAGCCAATTAGATCGGTGATTAGAATGCTTGTATTATTTTCCTTGAAAGCCCGGTGGGCGTGGAGGCAGTCTGACGCGACGACGGCCGTCCCCTTGGCCGTGTTGACAGCAACTGTCTGAAGACCGGTGGTATGGCCGGGCGAGTAAAGTAGCTCGATTCCGGGCATGATCTTCTGATCTCCGGAGATCAACACCAGACGATCGGTGTCCTCCAGGTCGGCCGTAGCTTTAATCGCCAATTGGTCGGCCACATGGCTAAATGGGGGTCTTTTGGCGAAGGGGTGTTTCGCCCAGAAATCATATTCCTTTTTTTGAATATAAAACTTGGCCTTCGGGAAAGCCTGGGGGAACATTTCCATACCACCCACATGATCAAAATGCATATGGGTGATAATCACTTTGTTCACATTGGATCCATCCACTCTGATTCTCTTCAGGGCATCTATGGGGTTTATGTAGCCTTTGAGCTTTCTTTTGGCAGCCTCTGTTAAACCTGTTCCCGCATCTACCACAATCCATTCGTTTTTTCCTTTGATGGCCCAGATGTAATAGTTCACTTCAATATTCTCATCCCACCCTTCGTTCCATAACACCATAGCCAGTTTTCGAGGAAAAGGACCGGCGTACTTCAGAGCATAAATTTCGTATTCAGGCGCGGGACCTGCCGCCTCGGCCAGCGAACCCTTGGTCAGAGCGTTCGCGCCCTTGCTTACGGCAGCCGCTCCCAAAACCACAGCCCCAGCTTTCAGAAAATCCCTCCGGTTCATTTTGCGGACCTCCTTTCGAGTCAAGTTTTTGCGAACTTTCTGTGTCTCCTTATCCTTCACCGAACTCCCTATTGATTTTGGATTTTCCGATCACCCCCTTTGATCTGCCCTCTAGAAAAGAATATTGTCCTTCCCCCAGATGCAAATTCAAATCGAAAAATGGCCTTTTCTCTGAATATCGAAAGGCTTTCTGGGAGTTAACTGGGTCCCCCATTACAGCGTTGGGACACTACTCAAAGTAAGTTATTTCTGATTCGACGGGATTATTTTTTATCCTCATCCCAGAACCCCCATGGCTTCAAGCCGAGATCCTCCGGTTGGGTGGCTGGAGGAACCAGGGAATTGTGAACCTGTTTGGCCAGGGCCTGACATCGGGTATACGCTCTTAATGTCTTGCTCCACATATACACTCCCTGGTTTCCTTCGGCCCGACCCCCTTCAACCCGATCTTCGTAGTACAGGCCTTTATGCCATTCTATGGCCGCCTCATTGAACAGCTTGTCCAGAGGGGCATAGGCATGATCCGAGTAGCTCAGTTTTCTTAGCTCCTGATTGGCGTAATAGAGTTCGTACTGCGCCCGATCCTTGGCGGCTTTGCCAACTTCCTGCGGATTGGAAGCGAGCTTCAGCTGGTAGTACGAATAGGTGGGAGCAATACGGTAGTAATGCCCATAGGGAAGCAGAGGGTAGGCGATCCGTGCGGGGCACCCATGGGATACGTAGTACAGCCCCTCATTTCCGTCGTGAGGCAGCATGATTCCGACCAGGGCATTTTCCAGGTCACACATCTTGGTATCCCAACCCTTGCCTTGCGTCTTGTAGTACGCCGCATCCGCTTCTTCCAGAGTTGGATAAGCCGGGGGCTTGCCGGGAAAGCGCGAAACCATTTTGGCGAAAGCGAGATCGACTTGACCATGATAATTATGGAGCATGTTCCAGAGACCCAAATTCCGGGGCACACTGCTGATGGTGGCACCGGTTCCCAGCCATCCTCCATGGGGAACATAGACATTTCCTTGGGGCGGCGGGTTCTGACAATGGGCTAACTCCTTGCCAAGAGCGTTATTGGTGGAATAGATGAAATCCCGCTCGCCGTAGTCTCCGGGTCGCCTGACGGCCCTCGGGTTTTCTCTGCTTTCGATGATATAGGCATTCCCCTGGATATCCGCCCAAAAACCGCCCGCAAACCCGTCACCGCTGGGGTAGGCCAACTGCATATCCTTCGCTGCCGCAGCATTATTGGCAAAGCGCAGGGTATGCAGGTTGGCAAGGCCTTCGGTGATCCCTTCGGTCCACTGCTCTTCGGGTTTACTTCGAATCCAGTGCGTCGCCCCATGATGGACATAGGCGAGCCCTTTATTATTCATGCCCGGATGGCCGCCCAGCCATCCAAATTCCGTAGGCCGGAAGGGGGAGGTGATGAAGTTATTACCCGTCTGGGGAAAACCAATTAAAGTGACTTCGAAGGTTACCTCGTGGTCTGTACTCCCGAGGCAAATTAACTGGCCATTTTTGGTAGCCGTTCCCCAGGCGGCGAAACTGCTGCAATCTGTGGGGGGTCTTATTTTTGGGGTCTTTCTCCTGACAAAATGGGCCAAGATTTCATCGTAGGAAAGGGAAACACCGGCAGCCGATGCCCCTTGGGCCATGCCTTTAAACATCTCGGTGAATTCGGGAGCGTGCTGTTTGATGTACTGTTCATAAGCGTTTTTGATCTTTAGCTCATTTCCAATAAATTTTTCATCGGCCACCCTTTCCAGAATCCAGGGGCCGAATATCTGGATAAGCTGCTGGTAGAACTGATATCCCATTTCATAATCGGAACCACTGAGAATAATAACTGGCCGGACATTTGGAGGAAGAGGCACCTCACCGGCATAGGGTATCTCGACCCCCGCCGGAAATGATAACGACTCCGCATTCGTTCCCAAAGGAAGCATTCTCGCCCTCTCCATTCCAAAAGTTATTTGCAGACGGGGCATGGCCGGGCGCCGCCTTCCCCTGCCCTGACATACCCTGAACCTACACCGGGTATCACTCTTAGCTGTTTCCAAGATCTACGGATCCCTTTTCCACTTCTGGATAGAGGTCATCGATTTCTTTCTGTATCTCCATCGTTTTTTGAAGGGATGTGGCAATCTGGCAGTAATGTTTAACTTCATCGAGGGATAAGGCCCTTCCTTTTCTATCTTTCAGCCATTTATCACAGACCTGATACCCCCCGATTTGATATTCCCAGATATTCAAGGCAATACCGTCAAAGAACTGATCCTTGTTTATATAGACTCGCCCTTCTTCATAATTTATTTTTTCGACCTTATTCGTTCCTTTACCGTGGAATCTGGCAATAGGTGGGTCAAGCTCGACGGATTTAAGCAAGTGCAAATCAACAAGGTTTCCCCCATATTCAGCCATTTCAACAAATATTTTATACCGCTTTGTAAAAGGTAAGCGAGGGAAGTCTGTCTTTAAGAACTCAGAATATTTTGTGCGGTATATTTTTGAGTATAGGACCGCATAGATATAGTATAAGATCTGCTCCGGGCTCGGCTGATTCTTATAGTATTTCTTTAATTGTTCAACGATCCCTAGAGAAAGATTCGCCTTCCTCGTCTCATAATCGGCAGATGGTTCAAATAACATTACCAGACCACTCAACCCCCTTTTCTTAGGATTGATCATTCTCTTCTTATCGGTATCCGGGTAGATATACAAGGGGAATAGATAGTTTATATCATAAGCGCTGACCGTCTTATGCGCCGCAATGGTTTGAGTGACAAAGGCGCCGGAGGTTTCTTTAAACTGTTTGGGTGTTATGATTCCCAAATTCTCTTGCATCATATGTCGCATGACTTCATGCCGGGGCCTACAATGGAATCCCCGCGATTTTCCGGTGTAATAGGTATATCGTACATCAAATGGTCTATAAAGAATGGGGACAATCCGTTTTTTATCTAACCCGCTATCGAGCAAATCCTTTTGGGCCATCTCCACTTTCCAGTCCCTGGCATCTGGCCCCAACTGGTATCCGGAACGGGCTAATTCCGTATCCAGCTTGGAAAAATTCAATACCGTGGTCCATACTTCGTGGGGCGACCGCATTATGGTTAAATGGTCCCTCGCCGTTACGATTCCAACGCTGTTCAGCGGAAAGATTTCCGTTATTTTCGGGTACTTTTTGTATTTTTCATAAAGACTTTCATCTCTGGGAATAAAAAAATAAAACTCCGATTTTGGTGACAGTTTTCGCCATTTTGTCTTCTTTATATTCTTCTCTGCAAGCCAATTATACTTCTCCTCCCTCAACCCCCAAACCTCGGCATGGAATACTTGGCATGCTCTTTTTACCCCCCTTTTCTTTATGAAAAGAGCAATAGCCACCCCTTGTTGGATATCAAAGACGTTCTCATCCTTTGTACCATCCGGGCATCGCTCTTTTTTCAAACTGTTCCCATGTAAGTCCAGGATGTAGATCTCATCGAAACTGGCCATCAGCGAATGCCGCATCCCCCGGAAAGTCGGGTTGTCCAGATAGCTATGGTTGGTGATGAAGCCCAAAACTCCTTCACCGGCTCGGTCTATCTTCCATTGGGCAAAGCGAATGAATTTTACATAATCATCCTGGAGCCATTTGGGATTTTTTTCCCCAAGAGGCTTCCCATCAACTTGATAGTACACCTTAATTTCCTTGGATATCCATTCCCCCACGTTGAAAGAATGACCTGAATACGGTGGATTACCGAGGATGACTAAGATCGGACTTTCTTTCTTAACGTACCCGGCCAAATGAGATTCTTCGGAAAGCGAGGCCATGCCCGGAAGTTCAGTTTGGGCCAGATCCCCCATTTCCAAGGTATTGGTCAGGTATAGCTTAACCCTTTCCCCTTTGGGAAGTCTGTATCCCAGTTCTTCAAGCAAAAACGACATCTTCAGGTGGCCTATGGCGTACGGCGCCATCATCAACTCAAAAGCGTAAAAGTTTTTAATGATGTGCTCTTGAATAAAGTTCTCTTTTCCTCCTTCTCCATATTTGGAGACAAATTCTTCTAGTGCGATTCTGGCCGCCTCGGCGATAAAAGTGAGTGTGCCGGCTGCGGGGTCCAAGACGGTTACGGCCTCTCCGGCAAATCCATCCTTTTTATTGAATTGTTCCTGCAAAACTGTATGAAGGGAACGAACAATGTAGGAAACTACAGGCTCCGGCGTGTAATAGACTCCTCTCTTTTCTCTCATTTGGGGATCATACTCCGCCAGAAAAGTCTCATAAAAATGCACGATGGGGTCTTTCCCCTTCCCTTCGCGGAAGTAACCGTGGAGTATTTTATTTGCGTCGGTGACCGCTAAAACCTCTGAGATGTCATCCACAATCCATTCCATCTGCTGCGGCAGGTCTTCCAGTGAAATGAACCTGAAGACGTCCCTTAAGATTCCAATGGTTCGCGGAATGTTATCATAGGCAAGTTTTCGATTGAATCCGTTTTCTGATCTTGTTCGAGCGGCAAAAAGTCCATAAGTGATTGTCTGGGAATATAGGTCGGCAAATTCTTCTTTGGTAAGACCACTGATAAGATATTTCCTGAAGGCCTCATAGAACCCTACGATAAAACCCTTTCCTCGGTTTTCTTCTTCCCTTAATTCCTGAGAAATAACCTCATCCTTTAAGAACCTCGTCCTTTTTGCTAATTCGACGGCCAAGGTTTTCGCGTCGTAGACTTTCGGCAAGGAGAAAGAGAAGAATTTCTCCAAGAGCCCAACAAAATCGTCTTCTTTTTCAACTGGCGGGGTCGTTTTAAGCTTATGCGCAATATAAGACCTGGCGATAAGAACTTTATCGATGAGTGTGCCATGGCGATAAAGCCTGAATTCAAAAAAGTTGGTCAGGATGAGGTTTGGAAAAGTGTGAAGATAGCGCTTTAACTGTTCTGTCGTTTCGATCTGGTCCAAATACTCCACTTTGGGGTCTTTGGCCTCAATATATCCAACAATATGTTGTGTCCCGTCCCAAATTCTAAAATCAGGATTGCCCGCTTCCGTCTTCTTGGGAAGTGTCGTCGTCCGGATATTTTTCCGACCGACGGATTCTATATATTTCTTTAGTAAGCCCTCCAGGATGGGGTAATAACTCTCCTCCCTTGCATCCCCACGATTCGTCAACTCGCATATCTTTTCCAAATATGATTTCAGCATTTGTACCCCGAGGATATCTTCTATTCTATGTCACCCATGTCGTCTTTCATGGTTCAGGAGCCTAAATCCTTGAGATTCCATAATATATTTCCTGTTCCAGTCTCAAGGGCCTTGGGTTTATACAGTCGGCATAAGACGGCACACCATCGAGGGAATTGGACGAATAGAAAAGGTTTCACTCTGTGGTTCCGAGGAACATGGAGGGCGTGTACTTTACCTCCATTCGATTATTTCAGAGATATTCGTCCAGGTTAATCTCTTGATATCCGGGGATGGAGATGCGCTTGAATTCCTTCTGCAGGCTCCCCACTGGGGCGGTGGCGTCGAGACCTAATTTGGTCCCGATCCCTTCCGAAGAGGATGGGTCGAGCGGAGAGCTTTGCGTTTTCGGGATGATCAGCAGATCGCGGTCTCCTTGAAAGCGCGTAGCCACCGCCCATTCGACCTGCTCCATGTCGGAAATATCAATATCCTCATCGACCACCACTACGTGCTTGATGTCGGCATTATTGGCCATGGCTGCGAGCATCGCCATCCGTGCTTCCCCCTCGCTTCGCTTGACCAGGGAAATGACCAGGTGGTAGCGACAGGTGCCGCCGTAGGCCAGGTGCACAGCCCGTACGGAAGGGACGGCTCTCTGCACATCGGTCAGGATGCTGGCCTCCCGGGGAATGGCGCCGAGGAGAAGGTGTTCCCGGGACGCCGGAAGGGTCGAGTAGAAAAAGGGGTCTTTCCGGAAGCAGATAGCCTTTAGCTTGAATATGGGCCGCGGCGCCTCCGGGCTGTAATACTGCGGGAACTCTCCGAAAGGTCCCTCCACTCTTGTTCGCGTGGGGTCGATAATCCCTTCGAAGACAATCTCCGAATCGGCGGGGACCTCCAAATCCAAGCTGGCGCATCGGGCGAGCTTCAGCGGAACGGAAGGGCGCAGCGCATTAGCTACTTCCAACTCATCAATCCCGAAAGGCAGAATGGCCTGCGAGGCCAGCAGCGTGAAAGGGTCAACGCCAACGGCCACAGCTACCTCCAGGGGCCGCTTCATCTGGATGCATTTCTGCAGGCAGAGATTCAGGTGACGCGGGAGGATCAACAGTCCCAATACGTCATCCTGGAAGACCCGGAGGCGATGGATGGAGGCGTTGCGAATTCCCGTCTCCGGGTCTTTCGCGATAAGAACTCCTGCGGTGATATAAGGGCCGGCATCCCTTTCGTGGTAGGTGGGAGCGGGAAAAATCTGCAAAGGGTTGAGATTTTGGGTGAGGACATTTTCTTGAAAGGGGGCTTGCCCAAGCACTTCGCAGGGACGGGGCTTTTCCATCGCCTTCCTGAAGTTGGGAATCAGCTCCCCTTCGGCCATATCCAGGGCCGCGGCCAGCGCCTTGCGGGAGAAGAAGAAATTGGTCGCCAGGGGGAGTGAATACCCTGAAACCTGCTGAAAAATAACTCCCCTTTCTTTCTCCAGCTTTTTGGTGATGGCCCCGAGGACGTATTGCGGGTTTACTGGCTTGCGGATGCGGGTCAACCAGCCCTTCTTCTCCCAGGCTGCCAACCAGGAACGAAAATTCTCCCCAACCATTCTCTCCTCACTTGAGAACTCTTTCTACGATACCGTGTGGGGCGACCGCCGGTCGCCCCTACCATCGTTGGGCACATATTTTTGTAGGGGCGATTCGCGAATCGCCCCTACGGGCCTATTCCGGGGTCACATCATAGGTCAAATCCAGCCAGGGTGCGTCCAGGATGGCTGCCCCGATATCCAGGATATCCACCCCTTTCCCAGCCAGCAACGGAATATCCTTCAGTCGGATACCCCCGGCAAAAGCCAATCTGACCTGGGCAGGGTTTTTCTTTTTCTTCAATACCTTAAGGACTTCATCCAGGTCCCGCCGGGAGCCTGTATCCACCATCAGGACTTGCGCGCCCGAGGCGATGGCTTCCAGGGCTTCTTCGGCGATGGGCGAAAATTCTCCCCGCAACTGGATGACCTTTATGAAGGAGGAAGAGGCCGCCTTAAGGGCCTGGGAGATGCCGCCAAAGATACGCACATAATTTTTATCCAGGTAGATAAAAGGTTCATCGACGATGCGATGGGCAAGGCCCCCGGCCGCGACCGCCTCCCAGATGAGCTCTTTGATCAGGAAAGGATGTTTTTTCCATCCCCCGCTGACGAGGCGAATTTTGCCGCCCGCTGCTTTTTGAGCTTTTTGAGCCGCAGTGGCGATGCCCGAAGGTTTGGAGATCAGGCCGATCACCAGGTTCTCGATTTTGACGATCTGCTGGGGCATTCCGACGAACTGGGCGATCTCTTCCCCTTTTTCCACCGCCACCCCGCTCGTTTTCTTCCAAACGGCTTCGAGTCCAAGAATCTCCGCCGCCCTTTGAGCAAAAGGGACCCCGGCCAGCCATCCGTTCCCTTTTGAAGATAGGGAGGCCTTGAGCCGGTGATGACGGATTCCCTGGAAAATCCTTTCGTAGAACGGGTCTTCAGTCAGCCATTCGCCCAGAAGGGCTGCATAATTTTTCATCATAGGCTATCCACCATTCACTTATTCACCGATTGCAGGGCATCACCCCATGACCTCTCCATTTTCCCCGAAGGGCGGAGGCGATGTGTTCGGCCGTCTGCTTTTCATCCCACCCCTTACCCAAAGCTTCAAGGAGCCGTTCCAGCCCCACCTGAACTTCCCGGGTGGGACCCGGGAGGGCAACGATCCGGGAGAGTCCCACTTTTCCCACGGCGATCCGGACTCCATCTTTTACGTGCCTTCCCGTCCCCGGCTCGAATTTTACGATGTATGGCGTCGCTGCGGACGGATCGACCCGGAGCAGGGCTTCGACCGTGCAGTCTTTCTCTTCCGCCCCTACGCCCCCGGATGTCAGGATGAGCCCGAATCCTTCGTCCAGGGCACCTTGCAGCCGGTAGGCAATGGTCCCCACATTGTCGGGCAGCACGCCGCCGGGAAAAACCGCGTACCCCTCTGCCTTGAGGCGGTCTTCGATTAAAGGGAAATTGGTATCGGCAATCAACCCCTTTTGCACCTCGAATCCCGTGGAAAAGACCATCGCCCTTCGGGCTACCCGTTGGCGGATCTCTTCTCCCATCTGCTGGGCCCTTTCCAGGGCGGGCCCATAATCACTTTGGTCAAGGCAGACCCAGCCCAGGGCGCCCTCCGAGTGCAAAGAGGCCTTTTCGGAGAGGATAACGCCGGAGACCTGGGCGACCCGGCGCAGGATCTCCGGGCCTTTCCCGGCGATCTGGCTGGCCTTGAGCACGGGACGAAGGATATCCAGGACGATGTGGTCCTCCCGTACGTCCACGACCATCACTTCGTTCGGTTCCAGTTCCAGAACCTCGGCCACCCGGTGGGCGAGGTCATCCAGGTGGGCCTTCTGTAAAGAGATTCCCTCGATCCAGAGTTCGGTTTTTTGCAGGAGGTCTACATCCAGATGATTTTCATTATCCAAAGGCCGCCTCATGCATTCCCGCGACAAATATTATCCCGAATTTTTCTTTTTGGCTATAGACATTATTAAAAAGCTTTGGAGTCAGACTGTTGCTCATTTAGCAGCAAAAATATCTTGGGTTAGCCAAGCACCAAATACCAAGTACCAAATAACAAATAAGCTCCAATGATCAAATCCCAAATCGCAAGCAAGAATAATTTTGATCATTGGGTATTGGGATTTATTTATTTGGGGTTTGGGATTTGTCATTTGGAATTTTTGCACGCAAATCCTGTTAGGTTCCGGCTGGGCCGGGTTATATCCTTGGACAGATGTTTCCTTTTTATTTCATCCAGCCCTTCTCCTTATAATATTTCTCCGCGCCGGGATGAAGCGGCAGGCCCAGGATTTCAGGCTTCCACCCCACCTGGGGGTTAAAGGGCTTCAGGGCCGCATGGCCCTTGGACAGATATTCGTGGTTTTCGCAGATCGCCCGGGTCACGGCGTAGGCCACGTCGTCCGGCATTTGTTCTGGGGCGATCAGTGTGGTGGCCGTTCCTACCGTAGGAATCTTGGTGTTCTGCCCCTTGAATGTTCCGGCTGGAATCGAGGCCGGATTCCATCCCAAAGGGGCAAGCTTTTTGATCACCTCTTCGCTGAGGCCCAAAAAGTTTACCTCCGCGGTAAGGGCGATTTCGGTCATGGCCGGGTGGCCGGCGGTGATCACCTGCATGAACAGGTCGGCTTGTCCCTCCGTAATCAGCTTGGAGATGACCCCGAAAGAGGTATGGGTTACTCTTCCGCCGAAAGATTCGATCTCCCGGTAACCTGCCCCGTTGGCCTCCATCACCTGCCGGTTGGCAAACTCCCCCAGGCTTCCCCGGGTGACCGTCACCAGATGGATGGGCATTTTCTTATTGGGGATATCGGACAGGGAAGTGATTTTGGATTTCCGGGTAACCACAATGCCGACGTAATATTCGTCAAACCCTCCGATCAAGCCACGAAGGCTGGTCATTTTCCTATCGTAGGCCACCCTTCCCTCGAAAGCCCATTTTCCGGTCACCGGAAAGCCGAGGCCCAATTCCGCATCCCCCTTGAAGACCAAGTTCATATTGCCCACGCCCCCCGCATAGGGAAGGATGTCGATCGTGGAACCTTTCGGCAGTTCCTTACGCAGGACATTCCCCATTAGACCTCCGTACACATACCAGGAGCTTCCCAACTCCAAAGTGGCCAGCCGCAATTTTTGAGCCTCCAGCGCCCAGGAAGAATGGCCGTTCATAAGCACAAGAGAAATGAGCAGAAGAAAAAGGATGGATTTAGCCTTCATAAAAACCTCCTGATTAAGAAAAGTCCTTTCCAAAGTCTATCGAGAGAACTTTATTTTCACATCTCCCAGAGCCCCAAAATCGGCGCGGATGAAATCGCCCGCGCCCACGGGAATGGCCGCCGTCAGCGAACCGGATAGTATGACCTCTCCCTTGCGAAGGGAGATTCCGTAAACCGCAAGCTTGTCGGCCAGCCAGGCGACAGCCTGGGCGGGATGTCCGAGGACTGCGGCCCCGGCTGCCGTGGCTGCCACCTCCCCATTTTTCTCCAAAACCATGCCCACCGTACGGAGGTCCAAACCTAAAACCGGTGTGATCTTTCCCCCGAGAACGATGCGCGCGCTGGAGGCATTGTCTGCCACGGTATCCGGCAGCTTGATTTTCCAGTCCGTAATCCGGCTGTCGATGATCTCCAGGGCGGGAATGACCCCTTCACTGCACCGAAGCACATCGGTCATGGTAATCCCCGGGCCCTTGAGATCGTCTTTTAAGACGAAGGCCAGTTCTCCTTCGATGCGCGGTTGAATCAAATCCGCCGCGGGAATCTTTTCTCCTTCCATGACCACCATGCCGTTTAGAATGTGTCCGTAATCGGGTTCTCTTACCCCGAGCATGGCCTGCATCGCCAGGCTGGTGAGCCCGATCTTCTTCCCCACCACCACTTGCCCGGAAGATTTTTTCGTCTCCATGATCCGGAGCTGGATGCGGTAGGCCTCATCCACGGTGATCCCCGGGTCCGTTTGGGTGAGAGGGGGAATCGGCTTTCGGTTTTTTTCCGCCGCAAGAAGCATCTCGGCTAAAGTGCGCATTCGGTTTTCATCCATAGTTGTCCCTTCTTTTGGGTTGGCCATTCATCAGACCACAGGTTTCTGCGGATAGCCACAGAAAAGGATTTCCAAGTTCATGGGTCTAAAGTTCAGAAGGGTCAAGGCCATTTTAGGTTTTTATAATCCCGATGATCTGCGTTGATCTGCGTCCCATAAATGCTTCTCTCAGGCCACCTGGTTGAAGAGTTCCAAGTTGATATTTCTCTGGGCCAGCCACTTGGACATCAAAACCTTATCCACCCGTTCGTTCGCCGGTGGGGCGATTTTGCGCAGATGATCGGCCAGCGTTCGGCTGGCGTTGATTCCCCCAGTCGCTCCATCGAAAATCATCACCTTATCCGTTTTCGTCGTGTGGTAAGCGAAATCCATCGCGGTTCGCAGGTTTTCTGCCAGAAGGGCGTGCTTCATGTAGTTCAGGTTCATGGGGTCCCGGTTGAAGAGCTCGGCCTGTTCTGCCCCGACCATGATGGTGGGCGTATGTTCGGCGAAGAAAGTGGCCGGATACCCTGTCCAGGCGTAATTATGGACCACCATTTTAATCGCCGGATTGACCGGCGGAATGTCTGGAATCAACGGTTGGCCGCGGTCATCGTAGAAGGTCTCGG
>Ga0315282_10003009_pt1 | contig 30464 bp, 30 predicted proteins | sample YL17G07_20_MG_FD_203693 | JGI IMG/M metagenome (GOLD analysis project Ga0315282, IMG submission 203693) | Sediment microbial communities from Yellowstone Lake, YNP, Wyoming, USA - YL17G07_20 | ecosystem: Environmental > Aquatic > Freshwater > Lake > Sediment | place: USA: Wyoming | collected... | reverse complement strand
ACTACGAGGCAGGCCTGACAACCCTGTCCTTCAAGCAAATACTCGAAGAAATGTGGAAGGTTCTTCTCGTCTGCTCAAAGTGCCACGCCATCCTAGATCAGAACAGGTATCCGGGACAGGACGAAGACCAAGTGACTACTCCTTCGGAGACGAGGCACAGCGAGTCCCCGGGTGAATATGAGAACTTGCAGCCAGAGTAGTTGATCTTTGTCCTCCCGAAAAATATGGTGGACCGGGATAGGTTTACACTCGCGTTTAGAACTGTAGCAGCATCATGAAAAGCTGTTCGACAAATGCGTCGCAGCAAATGCTACAGGAGACAACTTTAGGGCGGGTCTCTACGCGAGCGAATGCACAGAGATCAGGAAGATAGTGAAAGTCGTTCTTCAATCTGAACTAGCCTTGGAACAGGTGATATTCAAGATGGAAACGGCCGAGATTATGGGCGACATCGCGTTCCTCATGCACCCATTCAAGAACGTTGTCCTCACAGTTGGCACGCGGACACACCAACGTTATAGGGCAACACCGCGTAGTCCTCGATGTGATCTATCTTAGATGAGAGCAACTGTGATAGCTTTGGTTCTTGCTCTCTTTGTCCTTGGTTCTGTCGAGGTGGTGGGCGCCCAAGCCCCTCCGAGCTTGGAACTCTTCACTCCGGATATCTCAGGCTTGACTGTAAGTATCAATGGAGTAACCCTTCCGGGCAGTCCGGGTGTGACGGTCACCAGGATCCACTGGGATTGGGGCGATGGTTTTGGGGAGGACCATTACTTCCCTGATATCCACACCTACTCCAGCTCTGGCACCTACACCGCCTCCGTGGCATCCTATCAAAGCGACGGGCTGTCAACTGCGAAATCCGTCGTATTGACGCTATCTCCAGTACGGAGTGGGTTCGCATGGATATTCGCTTACGATGATGGGACCAGTGACGTCTGCTTTGTTCACGGGCGCGGAACGATAGATGCTGTGAAATTCACGGTCGAGAATCCCGTGCAGATAGCAATACTGAGATACCGTATGCAGCAAAGAGAAGGCGACAGAGCAGAGGGCAAGGCATACGTCTTGGATAGCAATTTCAAGCCCGTGATCACTAAAGATATTCGAGACCATCTGACGTTCGAGAGCGACTGGTATGAAGTCAATCTTTCAACCGATGGTGTAACAGTCGGGCCTGGGGATTTCTACATAGGGTGGGAGTGGACTTCAGATCCAAGTACACCTTGGCTCTGCGACGACAAGACGGCCCCCGTTAGCAAGAGAAGCTACACTTGGAATGGGCCGCCTGACGAGCCTTGGGGTCCTGGTGTGGACTGGAGCGGGACGAGTTCGGCTTCCGGCCCCGGGGCACCGACCATAGAAGTGAACCACATGATTCGTGTGGTTGTTCAACCATTCACAACGGCCGTGGCGGAAAGAGTCACGCAAGTCGTCACAGTCGCCGTCACACAGCCAACAACTATTACGGTAACTAGTCCTGCTACCATGTCACTGTTGTCTTCCAACGAAAGTTTGCTCTTGGTTGCTCTTGCGATCTTGATTCCCTTCGGATATGTCCTCGGACGAAGAACCAGAAGACGAGAGGATGTTCCACAAACCCTAGTGTGCCCTAAATGTCGATATCGAAACCCACCATTGAGTCAGGCCTGTCGCAGCTGTGGTCAGCCCCTAAGTGACGATACGAAGGTGTTCTGAAGGACACTTTGACACCTTGGTCAACAACCTCACGAAACGGTCACACTCAGATATCCCGAGCGAAGAACAGTCTACTGAACCAGGCCGGAAGAGAGCCGAGAAAACGTTTGACAATTGAGGCAGCGTGCAGCCGCATTGGATCTCTGCAGGATGGCGAGCTATTCAGCCTAAAGGCGGTGAACTTAGAATGTTCTGGCGGCCGAAACGATTGCCTATTCTCCAGTCTGAAGGATGCTGAATGAGGCTGCCAACCTGCTTCGCACCTCTCCTATTTCTCATGGTACCGAGCACACTAGCGACCTCTAGCTTGGGCTTGACATCGTTCAACAAACGAATTCTCAACCCATTCATCGCATCATCGTCTCACCGGAATACGTTCAGACTGTTTCCGACTGCTGCTTCGGTTTTCACAGTCAGCACGGACTTGGAATGAAGCTGTGGCAGCTCAATGTGCATGAAATGGAGCGCATTCTTCCTTCACTGTTCTGCGCGACATTCACGGCAGAAACGAGCCTGCCGTGGAATTTCTGCTCCACAAGCGATGCAGTACTTCGTCTCCATGTTGCGTTGGTGCTCACGGGTTTCATGGGGCCGGATAGGACCTGTTCCTCGCTCTTGTGAGTGGAAGGTCTCATAGATTCGTGTTGCGCCTTCGATTATCGCTTCTCCAAAGAAGTACCATACGGCCGCTGCCGCAACTGTCCCTACAAAGAGCACTACAATCTGGAATTGAACTGCGACGTTCACTGTGCCAGTCTTCAAGTAGGTCAAGGCGATTATTGGGATGCATATGATGAACATCACAACAAACGACCAAACCTCGCCTAGCGGCCGGGCCAAGGACACATCATCTATGGAGAATCGTGGATGCACGTATGAGCCTTACGGATCGCTCGCTTAGAGTCCGAAGCGAACAGGTTGTAGACGAGAGAACGTGAGTCAAGGCACCCACGGTGCGCCTTCGAGAGCAACCCTGATTGACCGATACGATGGCGTTACTCAGCGTTCAAATACCCACGCGCTGACAGATGCCCCTTGTGCGTTCCAGACTCTCGGCATTTATCAGTCAAGCCTTCGGGCTACTGTCTACATGCATTCGCAGACTACGCCACTTAGTCGATGTTACGCAAAGAGATAGCAGATCCCAGCATTCCGAGCCCCGCATTCTGGGCTTCATGGTTCTGCACTTGTCAGTGTCTCATCATGTCCGATTCACCCACTGAGGCTCCGGAAAGGAGCGAAGCCTTTTCGACTTTGTCCTGATGCTCAACTCACGTGGGCGAGTGTTGCAGTGTACCCGCATGAGAAATGGTAATTCTTCTTATCGCGGTGAAGAGGAACGTCGAAGAGGCGAACCGCTCACCATATTCGCGTCCTGTCCAGTGACTGACCACATAACTTGCAGTATTTCGCACCCTGCGAGACATTTCCTCCGCAATTCGGGCAAGAACTCACAGGTCCTGCCACCGGCGTTGAATTGGACCCACGAGTCTTGTCGAGCATCAGGCCGCACGTTTTGCAGTATCGGGCCGTCTGCGATACCTCTGCTCCACAACTGTCGCAAGAAGCGACCTGACTTCCAAGGTCGGGTTGAGTGGCCCTCAACTGGAATGCTGACGGGGGAGGGATCAATATTTCCGAGGTCCCTAGAGATTCCTTGATCCGCGTGTTTCGCTCGCTGATAGCGGCCGCGGTATGTATGTAAGTCACTAGCACGACTGCAGCTGCTAATGGTGCATATGCATATACTGAAACTAGAAAGACGACAATGTAGAAGAATCCGATGACCGTGTTTCCAGCGTAGATCACTCCTGCTCCAGGTAACAGATTAAGGATTAGCCCCGCTGGCATTGATTTCCGATCCTGAGTCGAGGAGCCTGTCAGTGTCCCTCACCCCGCCGAATTGCGACCTCCGTGATGTCTCTCATTGCCGAGGATTCCTACGGAGAATGCTCTCAGAACCCCTCTCGGCACTATGGCAGGTTTCAATTTCACGTCCGCTCGAGAGATACGACGACTACGACTCTATGCCGCCTCTGAACTTGAGGGTAACCCAAGATTATAAGACCATTCATCGTCATCTCATGTTTCGTTCCGATTCGGGTCTGATCCGTTTGATGTTCAGTAAGGGTGCAACTGGAAGAGTGTAGATCATTGTCATGCCAGTCCTCGCATGGGGAAGGCCTATATCATATTGACAGCGGAACACTCCTGCAGGAGTGGTTGCCTCACATGAATCCGAGAACGAAAAGAAGGCTGCAACTGCTCATCTCCGTAGTATTCCTTGTCGGTGCAGTGTTCGCCGCGTACTTGGCTTCTGGACGTGCCCTGCCATTTGAATTGCTAGGCGTGGACATCAATGTGCATCCTCTTTGGCTAGATCCAATTTGGCATCAGTTCTGCTACTTGGTGGGTATCACGGCGGCCACATCTGCTTCGAATCCCGATGCACACTTCGCCGGGCGGTTCCTTCTCACGCTGAGCCTTGGTCTTGTACTGTTCCTTCCGGAAGTGGAGAGGACTTTCTTAGGGCTCACAAGAGTAGTCCTCGGGCGGCACCCATCCCGCGCCGATACCACGAGATGCGAGACCTGCGGGCATCTGAATAGAGCAACCGTATCATACTGTGTTAGGTGCGGAAGTAGGCTCCGTTCGAGTACGTCTTCATGGCGGTGAAGGATGTGCCATTTTGGAGAAGTCGAGCGGGTAGGACACTGTTGGCTCTTGCCGGGATCTATTACATGCTAATGGGTCTACTTGACCAGACCTTGTACAACTGGATAGCAGGACTCTCACCGTCAGACCCAGTTCTTGCTATGGTGGGTCTTTTTGTATCATCTGTTGTGCCGGCGTTCTTTTCTCTCGCAGCTTTGAAGCACACCCTGTTTCCAGGAGCTCGCGCCATTACCCGCTACGAAAGAGTCATGAGATATTCTTGGTTCTGGTATCTTGGGGGAATTCTCGGTGTCGCAGTCGGCCTTTGGGGTGCCTCTTCCGAGACTGAGATATTCCCGGCCATGTTCGTGCCGATGTTCTTTGGGTTAGTACTTGCAGCATACGGGTTCTCAAGAAGGCAACGCCAGCCTGTCGCTGGGACCAAGTCGTGGCGGTGATCGAAAGTCATTTAATCTCATGACCAACGCAGATTGCATTGATGACTTTTGTCCGTCAGAACCGATCTCAAGTGCACTGTGAATCGTGAGCACGTGAAAGCGAATTCACAGGCGGTCTTGTTCGTTGCCGTTGATCTGATTCCCGGACAGACACAGGTTGCCGCGAGACAATTCCAGTCATCGAACATCGCTTTGGCAGTAGATTGCAGCGGATCGATGAGCGGGGACAAGTTTGATCAGGCGATCGAGGCTGCATGCTTGCTTGTGAGGTCCCTCTCGCCATCAGATTGGGTGTCTGTGATCTCCTTCGAATCCAAGGTTAGAGTGGTGGTTCCCCCTACCCAGGCTTCCGACGCCAGCTCAATCGAGAATTCCATTCGCAGGATTAGTTTGGGTTCTGAGACAGACCTCTACGGTGGGATAGAGAAGGCGTATGAAGAGGTCTGTAAGATGAGCGCCTCTCCGGGAATAATCAGCAGGATAATCGTATTGACTGATGGCCAGGCCAATAAAGGCAGAACGAGCGATGCAGACCTGGTTGCCATCTGTGATCAGATTCGACAGTACGGTATCACAGTCACAACCTTGGGAATGGGTGGAGACTACAATGAGAGACTGCTCACCCAGATGGCGCAAGTTGGCGGAGGACTTTGGCACCATGTCAGTGATCCTTACAATCTGCCCCAGATCTTCCAAGAGCAGGTCACGGAGATGAGTCGCACTGTGGTGCGGAACCCTCAATTGTCAGTCTCGGTTATGCCGAACGCCCAGTTCGTTGACATCTATTCTGTACGCCCGATGCTTACACGATTGGAACGCATCGATACCACTAGAAATACGTGCACGATTCCCCTCAGAGACATCCTTGTTGGAGAGGAACAAAACCTAGTTTTCCGAGTGCGGTTCCCACCGAGTCCCCCAGGAAGGTACCCCCTGCTTCGTGCAGACTTGGGCCGTCAATCGCAGGAGGTCTATGTCAATGCGACCGACGACGCTCTTCAGTACAGTCGAGAAACAAACCCCTACCCGACCGTGCTCATGCGAGCCAGCGAAGGCACAATGATCCTCCAGAAGGGACTAGAAGGTGACACCGCCGCCCTGAAGCAAGCTGAAACTGCGTTGCGTACTATCCAGAGTGATCCGAACGCTCAGACCGTCCTGAAGCAGAGCAGGACGGCTGATGATACAGTAACGCGCCTCAAGGAAGGAATCGACGCGGCGAAAACGCGGGTTCTCACCGAATCTGAGCGCAAGGCAATTAAGGAGAGAACTACGATTCGTCGGAGGTGAGAACGCTTGAATTGTCCCAATTGCGGTGGACCAATCGAACCTGGCGACGGCTTTTGTGGCGATTGCGGCTATCAAGTGGGTGGCGCAGCGGGACCGACACCTCCTCCTAGCATTGGTGGTGTCCCATGTCCAAAATGCGGACTCATGAACGAGTCCGACGCACGTTACTGTGAACGTTGTGCGACTCTGCTGGGTGCAGCCCCCCCTCCGCCGGCGTATCCTCCCGCTGCACCGCCGCCCGCGTACCCTCCTCCTACCCCGCCGCCACCCGCACGAGCAGGCGTGCTCGTTTTTCCAGACAACTCCGAACTTCGCATTCCCGCACCGAGTAGGATGTTTGGCAGACTCGACTTCTCAACTCCGTCTCCGAAGATACCGGATAGCGACCTGAAGTACATTGGAAGACAGCACTTTGCAATCTATCAGGACCAAGGAAGGTACTACGTGGAAGACATGAACAGCGCGAATAACACGCTCCTGAATGGGGAGGAGATCAAGGGCAAGGGCAGGCGTGAACTGAAGGAGGGCGATGAGATCAACCCTGCTGGTGTGGCGAAGCTTCAGTTTAGGATCCGGTGATTCTGAGGTGATGAGAACATGAGATGTAAGTATGCGTCTATCTTTGCTGTTAGCCTCTGTATTTTGATGATGCTTCAGTTCTCGACGATGGCTGCCGCCCAGGGAGAACCACCCCTCCCCCCTGAGGACCCCACCCAACCTTGGTTCCCTCCTAATGATGGCGAGCTTCCGGGGCAAATATACACGCTCACCCTTACTACGACAACGACCACCGGCGGACCTTTCATGGCATGGTTCACGGATGCACAAGGAAACAGGAAGACCGAGTTTCAAGGCAGTGACGTTCTCTTCTTCTTCATACAGACCAATTTCGCAAGATCACGAGTCTGGGTCGCAGAATACTACCCACCCGGTTCATCACCGTCCCGTCACTGGCTGATATGGAGGCAGTTTCTCGGGAACGCTGGACAGTGGATGTGGGGGCCATTCATATTCGAACAGCTCGAGCCACAGGGAATCCATAGCTGGCGAATATGGATGCTCGATCTTACCACTGGAGCTCAAGAGGACAACATCGCACGTTTCAATTACAAGACTCAAGGCGGCGCAACAGTTACACGGCTCTCCGCCTCCGCGACTAGCTTGAAGACCACAGATAGTGTCACTTTGACGACCACGACTACCGACCAAAGCGGGACCCCTGTGTCGGCGGGAACAATCACGATGTCGTACAATTCCGGGTCGGGATGGAACGGCTTGCCTGGTTGTTCCGGTCCTGTGTCTGCTGGCTCATACACGTGCACATGGAAACCTGGCAATCCAGGAACGTACTCAGTCAGAGCAGACTACACTGGCCAAGGAAACTACCAGCCCTCCTCAAGTCAAGCTGTGGCGATAGAGGTCGAAATCCCAGAGAGCGCTCTATCGATTGATGCTAAACCCTCGCAAGTCAACGTAGGAGACAACGTAGTAATCTCTGGAAGACTCACAGAATCAGCAAGCGGGAACCCCATAGTCGGGGCCTACGTCATAATCTCGCTCACATCATCGGCGGGCTCGACACCAGCAACTGCACAAACCGACGCCGCGGGAGCCTTCACCTATAACTACAAGCCAAGCAAGGCGGGAGACTTCACTGTGCAAGCCAGCTATGCAGGTGACAAACTGCACAAGCCAACAGTAGCACCCTCAGTGTCCTTCACCGCCACTTCTATGCCGGTGAAGATCACTCTTGAGGCTGACAAGGCAGACGTTGGTCGAGATATCATCACGGGCTCGACACCTAGTATCACCCTCACAGGTTCCACAGATCCCCAGTTAGCCAATGTACCGATCAGGATCGAGATCAAAGGGCCTGAACCCATCACGGATAGTGTAACTACAGAAGCTGACGGCAGTTTTTCGTACGAGTTCACTCCTCCAGCTGAGGGTAGTTACAAGATAGTAGCCTACTACGATGGAAGCGACCAGTATGCAAAGGCGCAAAGCACTGCCACGAAGATAACGGTTGGACCTGACTGGACAATCGCCTTGGTGATCGTAGGACTGGTGGCGATACTGGCTGTCGTCGGAATCGCCTACTGGAGGGGATGGATCCATCGAGGAAAAGGACAACCCGGAATTCTTCCTCCCCCGCCACAGCCGCGTGGTTTGCTTTGCCCCAGCTGCGGAGTGAGGAACAGGCCCGGCGCTACCTTCTGCAAGGGATGTGCAACATCCCTGGGTCAAGGCGCAGGCATATTCTGTCCGTCGTGCCACGCAAGCAACAAGGCATCTGCCGGCTACTGCAAACGGTGTGGAACGAGACTGCGCTAGCGTTCTGCCTAGCATGAGTCCTGATGAGACCATCACGTGAGCTGTCTTGAGCATTTGCCCCAACCCAGACTGCGGAAAGCCGATTCCCGACGGAGAGGCGTTCTGTCCGAACTGCGGATGGAGCGCATCTTCGACTTCCCCCAGTGGCGGCGCCGTCATCATGCCCAGAAGCTCCTCATCGCAGGACGTTGTGTGCCCCAACGTGGCTTGTGGACAGTTGAACCCTCCTGACGCAAAATTCTGCGAAATGTGTGGAGCAGCTATCGCAGCGACGCCGTCCCAGAAAGTCGGTATCCTATGTTTCCCGGATGGTTCTGAGCTGCAGATTCAACCCGGTACGACACGAATCTACGGACGGATTGAACTAGCGAAGTACCTGCCATCCCAGACAGAAGCAAGCTGGATATCACGAAAACACTTCTCCATAACAAACGATGACACTGGTTTCTACATTCAGGACGACTCAAGCCTGAACAAGACGATATTGAACGGGGAAGAGATCACGGGAAAAGGCAGGAGACCCTTGCGAGAGGGAGACGAAATCGAAGTGGCGGGGATTGTGAAGATCCGTTTCGCGACCAGATAAGGGCTCTTTTGGTGACAACCGGCAAGTCATGGACGGCTCGGTGACGATGGTTCGAATCTCAAGGTGTTTGCTGATAGCCGGAATCCTCGTTCTCTTGTGTTCCCTAGGATTGATGGTACTATATGCATACCAGAAGGAGTTGCTGGACGGCATTCTGGGCGTTCTTCCCCCGGACCGTCCCCCGGACCGTGTAGCTCTGCTCATTGCGGTGCTTGGAATAGGCCTCGTCGCGACCGGATTCGTGATGATACGCCCCCGCCTGCTGATTAAGAGGGAAGTGATAACTGAGAAAGGCCCACCTTCTGTGTCCTTCTTGTCGCTGAGAATCGGGAGCACGACCGATGTTGGCTGCAGGAGGCAGTTGAACGAAGATAGCATCTTGACAATCGAGGCACAATACGTCTTTGAGTCGAGAGTAAGATCCCACTGTGTAATGATTGTCGGAGATGGGATGGGCGGACATCAGAAGGGAGAACTGGCCAGCTCGATGGGCGTTGGTGTCGTTGCGGAGACTATTCAGCCCCTGCTTGTCACAAATGGTGAAGTTGACTTCCCGGCGGGCCTCAAGCGGGCCATTGGAGAGGCGAACAGCAGGATTCTGGACTACTCCACGAACCACCCTGAATGTGCGGGGATGGGGACGACCCTGACCGCAGCTGTGATAAGCGAATCACAGTTGGTGATCGGCCACGTGGGAGACTCGAGAGCATACCTAATCGACGGCAACGAGATAATGCAGCTCACGAAGGATCATGCTGTAGTACAGGAAATGGTCGACAGGGGAGAGATCACGAAGGAACAAGCTCGAACTCACCCAAAGCGCAACATCATCACACGAGTTGTCGGATACCATGGGCAAGTGGAAGCAGACATCTACAGCGCATCCTTGAAAGACGGAGACCGCGTTCTCCTGTGCTGTGATGGGCTTACCATTCACTTGAACGACGACGAGATCAAGCAAGTGGTCCTCCAGAACCCCAACCCCAAGGAAGCAAGCGCAGGATTGGTTGCTCTCGCAAAAGAGAGAGGCGGGCAAGACAACATCTCAGTAATCGTGGCAGCCGTTGGAGGTATCCCGAATTGAGAAAGATGGAGTGTCTTCGATTTGTAACATGTTTTCTCCTTCTCATTCTAGTATGCGCTACAATTGGCAGGGCAGGTATACAAGAGGCGAGATCAGAGGGGACAGTGACAGTTACAGTGACTTCGAATCCTGCGGGAAGCGGATTCATCGAAGTGGACGGCGTCCCCTACAAGACGCCATGTGATTTCCCTTGGACACCAGGTGACCATCACACTTTGAGTGCCACGTCACCCGTGCCCGATCCCCAAGAAGTCGGCACTCGGTATGTATGGTCATCATGGTCAGACGGTAAGGCACAATCCCATGACATTGCCGTGAACTCCTCCTTGACCAGCTTCACGGCCTACTACAAGACCCAGTACAAGCTGACAATGAATGCGCGCCCCGTGGACGCCGCATTCAACTTAGAACCCGGGATTGAGAGCTGGCATAACCAGACATCGCTTGTGCCAATATCTACGACCGGGGTCCCTGATGCCAAGTTCGTTTCTTGGATTGGCGAAGGCGATGGGAACTACACTGGGCCTCTGAATCCACACACGGTCACAATGAACTCCCCAATCACAGAAACAGCAAACTTCACTGCCCAGACGGCCAAGATTACCGTGGCCACGACTCCCAAAGTCGCCGATCGTATTTTCATTAGGGTTGACTCCCAAAACATCACAACGCCGCACAACTTCACGTGGACAATCAACTCAAAGCACACACTACTTGCTTATGGCACTGTGCCCGGTGACAATGGGATCCGCTATAGTTACTCTTCTTGGAGTGACTCCGAACTACATAGTCGACGTACTTACATCGTGCAAGGCCCAGCAACAATAACCGCAGATTACACACCCCAGTACCAAGTCAATTTCACAATTAGCGGGATCGATGGAGACGCGACTGGAACCATTGCGACAATCACAACCATGAGCCAAAGGAACACCATGAACCAAGACCAGCTGCGCTACACCGATTGGTACAATTCTAGTTCACGAATTGATTATGCATTCTTGCCTACGGTCCCTACCGCGGATGGGAAACGTTACAGTTGGAGGTCCACTTCAGGACTTGGACAGACCGGACTAACGGGCAGCTTCAATGTTAATCAGGCTGGAACAGTGACAGGAAACTATGGGACACAATACAAGTTGGACGTCAAACTCAATCCCGAGAGCGCAGGCTCAGTTCAGTTGGACGGTTCAACCATACAACCCGGAGGCCCGCAGTGGCTTGACTCTGGCTCAACCGTCAACATCGAAGCGAAAGCCAATGACCCTTACAGGTTCGTTTCTTGGATTGGCGAAGGCGATGGGAACTACACTGGGCCTCTGAATCCACACACGGTCACAATGAACTCCCCAATCACAGAAACAGCTAACTTCGGCATAGAGGACCTGACACCTGGCGTCTATTCACTCGTGGCCGTGGGCATGCTCTTCGCCGTATTGGGTCTGGTCATGGAACACAGAGCCAATCCAAAGGTCCAATCAACAAGCGTGCGCGCTCCACCACCTGTGAGGGTCGAGCAGAGACCAGAGAGACCGCCGGTCCAACGCCCTCAAGGGATTTGCCAGAGGTGCGGACATAGTAACCGAACAACCGCAAGGTTCTGCACGCGCTGTGGAACGAACCTGTCAGAAGCTGCCGCCTAAATGATTTCGAAGCGGCGATCCTGATGGCTCCTCTAGCTCCAGGTTCGAGAATCGTTGGCGAGCGGGGGACATACATTGTGGGGTCCAAGCCACGAAAGGAGGGCGGAATGGGGTATATTCATTGGGGGCACGAGGAGGGGAGGTCTGGGCGACGAGTGGTACTGAAGACACCGAAGGAAGGCAAAGACAGAGATGAAGAGAAGCTTTACAGAGACAAGTTGGCTGACGAAACCAACATACTAAGCGCGGTGAATCACCCGAACATTGTGGAATATGTTGACAAAAGGTCTGCAGGCAATTTCGTTCTTGTAGAAGAAGACGTTGAGGGGCCGGTCTTCTACAGTGCTTTCAAAGGAAAGCCGGCCTCTGAGAATGAGGCTAGAATCTGCGCAGAAAGAATACTAGATGCCCTCCAATCCGTTCACTCTAGGAACGTTATCTACAGGGATCTGAAGCCTGCCAACATCATCCATCATCCCAGCCGCAGAGCCGTCCTGATAGATTTCGGCGCTGCGAAGTTGGGCTTCCTTCATCAGGTGGACCCGTCTCACCCGGGAACCGTAGTGTTCTCGCCCGGCTGGACTGCCCCTGAACAGGAGATTAGGCCGGGAGAAGTGACCGAAGCATCTGACATCTATGCACTGGGGACAACACTGTTCTTCATTTTGACGGGCAAAGAGCCGAGACAATTCATGCGCAGCGACGGTTCCCTCTTCAAGGCACCGCGGGACGAGAACCCGTCGGTTTCGAGAGAACTCTCCGAAGTGATCTCACGAGTAGTTCAATCGGACCAGAGACTCCGACCCCAGACTGCAGAAGACATGCGCAAGTTGCTGAAAGGGACGTGGCGGCAGTTTGGTGTCCCAAACATAATTGTCGGGGGCAGAAGGTGCGAGATTCGTGACGTGCTGGAGATCGGGCGCAGGCATGATTGTAGGTCGAAGGGTTGCTCAACCAAACACCCACTCGATATTCCGATAGACGATCCCGGAATGTATGTTGCAAGCCATCAGGCTCGAATTACGCTAGACAAGTCCGGAAAATGCTGGCTGGAAGACGTAAACGCACTTAACAGGCTCGCCGTTTCCAAGAGAGGTCAGGGATGGAACATGATCCGTAAAGGAGAACGACGTGGCTTGGAGGACAAAGACATGGTGGCTCTTGTCTACGCGCCCGGAAAGGGACCTTACATGACCATGACTTTCAATGCGAGCTGAACAGAATTGGAGTCCCCGGCCCTTCTTGTGCAAGTCTCCTCGTGCACGCACGGACAGATCAAGCTGCTGGGCGTGTTCTGGTCTACTTATTGGCGCACGCAACGAGTAGAGAGGAATCCGTCTACGTCTTGATGACGAGGGTCTTCGCTACCATGTCTCCGATTCTCTGGCGTTTGGCGTTCGTTGCAATGAGTAATACGCCCAGAAGGTAAGCCACAGGTAGAACGTCGAATATTCGCAGGAAGTTGCGTATCAATGCAGCTCCCCAATCGCAGGGTGCGCCGTTCTCTTTGACTACTTTCACCTTCATTATCTTCTTGCCAGGTGTTTGGCCGGATGTTGCTTCAAAGAGTGGGAAGTAGACTAGATCAATTGCCAGCAGTACTAGGGCGGAAACGAGCCAGACCCCAACAAAGCCAAGACCAATCATCGAGCTTCCTTGGTAGCTGGTCTCCCATGGAGACCAAAGCGGGATCATTGTGACTCCAGCCGCTGCAACGACGACTGCGAGGACGATTTCGAAAACCAGCAAGATGATGGAATCTATGATACCTGCCACGATTCTGTACGCCAAGTCAGCGAGCGGTAGGCCACCCATGTACGTTGTTCCCCCACGCGGTCCAGGAGCAGACGGCGGCCGTCTTTGAGCTCCACATCTTGGACAAAACGCCCCGTCTTCAAGAGGCGCTCCACATCGCGTGCAAAAGGGCACTTCTTTTCACCAGACATCAGTCAGATCAAGTGACAATTAAGACTTTGCCGATGCGCCATCCAAGGGCCCATTGCTGGTCTCGATATCAGTCGTCTCAGACAACGTTCTCCCGGTGAGAAGAAGAATACCCCCAAATCCTCTCAAGATTCCCTTTGCTTCTTGTCACGTCACTCCTCGACAACCAAGACGTACCTAGTATAGCCTGGTTTCATCACGTCGGTTCAGGGCATGGCCGCATCTAGCGCAGTAATCGCTTTCGACGAAGTTCTCATGACCACAGCTAGAGCAGACGAATGCATCTTGCTGAACCGGATTACCCGCATGTTGTGCCATGCCTGTCATCTTCAGCTGCCCTATTGATTGCGCAATCGTTTCAAGCTGTTCAAGTAGAAGGATGATTCTCCCTTGACCGCTCATGGCAGGCGCAGTTGACACGGTCAGTGTATCCTCACCGCTGGTGGTCCGGTAGCGTATGTCCAAGAAGTCCGTAAGACGCTTACGCCAGAACTTGGTCTCGCGAATGTACTGGACCGGGATCTCAAAGCTCCCGGCATTCTGCAGTCCCTTTTCATGCGATCAAGAACTAGCCAGTAACCAATGTGTGACGCACTTTCGAATCAACAATGACAATAAGATTGCCGAGCGACTATGGGGTATCACGCGATCACGTCGACACAAGCATGACCCAACACGGACAGGAACACAGTACCGTTCGGGAGGTGGTTTGCGAAGGTGGAACGCTTCCCACGTCGTCGTTCGGACAGTGCCAAGCTCCAGACATCTCACCGAGTGTCCAGACTCATTCATCGTGATTGCTAGTATACCTTCGTTTCGTCGTCCTTGTTCTTGAGTTGCTCAAGCAGTCTCTTGGTTTCGTCAATCCCCCTATTGCTTTCTGCGCCTCGCGAACTTCCGTAAGCAAAGAGGATAGCGAAACCCATTGCCATGACGACTGCGTTGACTACATAGCCAATCCATCTTCCTTCCCACACACCTGCAGCAGCATAGGATGCTCCCGCGACAAGAGAGAGAAGCGCGACGGCGCCCAAGAACAAGGCTACGTATTGGAAGCCGTTCATGGAACCTCCCCTCTTGCCAAACCTTTTATGGTTTTCCATCTCCTTGAAGTGACTGAGTTCTGTCGGGGTTTGGGAAGTTCAACGCTAACTACTTTGAAGAATATACAGGACACCAACATCGCCGTAGTAGCGGCTTTGGTGGACGTTCATGGAAGAGCCATCAAACATGCCACCGATAAGATAGAATTCGCAATCGGGAGTACCAGAGGAGAGGCTGTTTTTTCCCAAATGCCTGACTTGTCCACGTCTATTCAGATTACTACGAGGTTTGGCCACACGGGAGCGGCGGCCATAGTAGCAATTCTGCTCTTCCCCATCGGAGTTCTATTCGCTGCCATATGGTACTTCGCCGTCAACGTAAACGCTGCACACGAGAGATTGGTCACTGCGATCCGTAACCAACTGGGCGGAAATGTCGAGGTGCTGAGTGGAACCACAGCGGCAATGCCGAAACAGAATGTGTCACTGAGAAGTCAATCACGGATCTTCTGCGTTCAATGCGGAAACGCGCTCCCAACTGAGAGGCACTTCTGCACGTTCTGCGGAGCCGCGGTTCCTGCTCATTAGAGATGGGTCGAATGGATGCATGGAAACGAACCATTCTGGGAACCGCAGCATACTTCCTAATTCCCGTCTATTGGCAGTACTCTTCTTCTGGCTACTCCGATCAGGCCATTTGTTGGAATTTCTTTCTCAACTGGTCGCAGAGTTCGGGATGGAATTTCATTTCGTTCACATATGCTTTCTCGGATCCCCCAGATTTCCTCATCACAGTCGTTCCTGTGATTCTGGTAATTGCGCTCATAGTGTTGGTTGTGTTCGGCTATCGATCCAAGTCGCCGCAGCTTGCTCTAGGGATAATGATTACTACTTTCTTGATTCTAATTGATTCTTCGTTCTACTATTTCGTCACTTTCATAGGCGGCGCCGTTGTCATACCGACCGACATACCAATACTTATCACAATGCTTGTCTTTTCAAACCAAAGTAGACGGAGCGTCGTACCTACCCCCGGGCCTATCCCTGATGAGATTGTGAAGAAATGTCTAAAGTGTGGGTACGCGAACATCTCAACGGCGAGATTCTGCTTAAGCTGCGGTGCTGAAATTGCGCCGTCTGGCGACGGTACAAGGATCTACTAGTACTGTCTGAGAGGCATTAGAGGACCGCGAGCATTGCAGAGCAAGCCCAAGACTGGAAGCGTGACCTTAGCAAACAAAGAGATCCATCTGCGGCGCGAGAAGACAAATCGAACCATCAGTCTTCTTTCTCATCCGACGACCGGGGCGTCAGAATTCGAACCATCGTACGCCGTTTTCACCAGTGTGCACGAGTTGTCGTCGCCCTCTCTAGCTTCAGGGCCTCGTAACGATGATACCACCATTGTTGGTTTGAAGTTTGCCAAGAATGTTCGGCTCTCGGCGGAGAATCATAGTCTCACGAAGGAACTATGCGAAAGTGATCAACGTGGTCGGCTCGTGGTTTGCAGTGATCATCCAGGTTTCGCATTAGAAACTACTGTTGTTCGGCGCCACATTCGTGGCAGAATCGAGCCCGCCTAGGTATCTGTGTCCTGCAGTCAATGCAATACTTCATCCCTTGTTCGGCTGAATGCCCGTAAACTTGGCTCTCTCTGATCCTTTCGCGTTCTTCCCCACGAAACGTCTCGTATATTCTCGTCGCGCCCTCAATTATTATGTCCCCGAAGAAATACCACACAGCTGCTGCCGCAATTGTACCGACAACGACAACTGAGATCTGAAACTGTACGAATACGTAGGCGTGCGTAGCCCAGTATGTCCACAGTATTATCGGGACGCATATAACGAACATTGCAACCAGCCAACGAAGGTCGCGAAGCGGTCGAACCAATATCAAGTCACCCAGCAGATACTGCTGGGGGATTCCATATGAGCGTTGCGAGGTTCGACGTTCAGACGGCACAAGAATCTCTCAGACTGGATTAAACTCTGCGAGACGCGCTTGGCACCATTGCCCTGCGAAGACCACTGCCTAGAGTTCTGAAATCCTTATTCCCGACTACACGCAAGCGTATTATAATTCAGAACAGCAGTCCGCATCACCACATGTTCATACTGGTGGTTTGTGGCGGTGAATTCAGCATCTTGTTTGCTCCTTGCCTTTCTGATACTGGCTGTCGGTGCTTTCAATGCGAGAGGAGTAGTCGGAAGCACGTGCGAGCAGCCGCTAGCGGGCTTTGCATGGTCGCCTCGACAGATCCCGGTAGTCATTCAGGAATCGCCTGACTATGCTCATGATGCCGTTCTCCAAGCTATGCGGACCTGGAATCTTGCTCAGACTTGGTTCTCCGACACGTATCACGTGCCAAGTAGACCCTACACATTCGTCGAGGCTCAACAGCTTGGCGAGAGTTACGTGAAGGTAACCTTCAATCAAACGCAGACCAGGGATGATTGGGCCTTAACTTCGCCGTATTGGTGGTGGAACAATGACGGCGTCTTCTACAAAATCGCCGTCTCAATAAGCATTGACCTGAGCGTGCGGGATGGAGACCTCAGTCCTCTGCAATTGAGATCTCTTGCAACAGCTGCACTTGGCTTCGCTCTTGGGCTGAAGAACACAGTCTTCGCTCAGACAGATCTACTGAATTGGTATGGCGTGGACCACAATGTCGTGGTCCCTTCGACACTCAACCTGTACGCCGTGGCATTGCTAAGTATGGTGGTTACGAAGAACGAAATGCCGGAGAGTCCTGTGGCGCTTCCAGCAAACATACCCTATGAGACTCCATCGGAGTCTGCGATCACGGAATCGGCGTCAACTACCACACAAGAACTTGCGGTGAGCAGCACGGAGTCGGTGAGCAGTATGGAATTTGGGGTTCAACCTCAATCCTACGCTACGTATTTCATACTCGTGATTGGTGCGATCCTTGGAACTGGTGCAGTCCTAGTTATGAGGAGTAGATCCGTCTCTGCTAGAAAAGAATCAGTTTGCCCCGGTTGTGGTGGGGAGAACCCGCTCGATAGTGATTTCTGTGGGCGCTGCGGGCGCTCTCTCCGTGACGAGACCAGAGTCTACTAAATGGAACGTGGTCGTCGAACGACGGCATTCCCGTCAGTAATGACGGACCAACAGCTCTCGCTAACAGACGTATAGCGTCTTGCATCTTTGTTCGGCGCATTTTGGACGAGGCGACAGATTACTGTGTGGCCGGCTACTTCGATCATGGTCTCTGGGTTCTTTCTCAGATGACGTACACCGTAAGGAATCTGGAGCTTGTGCAAAGCAATCTGGAATCACTCCGAGCAATTAGAGACTCGCGGATTCTGGAAACTGGGGGCTAGTGCAGTCCAGAATTGCTTGACTCGTATCAATGTGCGCCGTTCCTATTCCTGTTGCTGTGGTTGGGTGGGAATTCCCGTATTCCCTTTGGTTGTACGGGACCCTGTTCGCAGTGAGCTGCGTGTGCGTGGCTATATATATCGAGATCATGGCATGTTGAATCGCAGATAACTTATGTCGCTTTGTCCTCGCTGCGGGAAGTGGTCCGAATCCAACTTCTGCCCAGACTGTGGAGCGGACCTGCGGGCCAATCGCATATCGGGAAGGCATCGGTCAGGAGCACCTGCAAGGTCCCTCTGGGGATTCATCATCTCGCTCGTCTCAGGAATACTGGTACTATTGAACGCTGGGTTGCTATTGGCCTGGCAGTTCTATGGCGGAACGTTCCTTTGGGCGAACATATTCTTCTGGATCTGCAAGATCGACGGGTACTCATGCCCGCTACCTTCAGGATCCACAGCGACCGGCAACATCACATTCATGATCGGAGCAGTCATAGGCCTCTTCATGATCGTCGGTTCGATCATGATGATCCTAGGCTATAGCTCGATCGGCAGCATCGTTGTCTTTCCGATGTCTGTCTTCAGCCTGATCATCGGAGGTGGTTTCATTGCAGGTTTCGTACTCGGAATCGTCGGTGGTATCGCAGGTATGGTGGAGTCCGCAGGTGGATCACGAAGATCGATTCGCGTTGCTCAGGTGCTGGTCTGCGGCAACTGCGGTCATGAGAACTCATTCACGAACAAGTTCTGCGGGGAATGCACTCGTCCACTGCACGATGAGACAAGGGCCTATTGACAGCGTAGTATTCGAAATGCAAACTAACGAACACGCGGGAATGCATCACAGATTAACGTACTTGGATCTCGCTTTCCCAGTTCTAGAGGTATACTCTAGTCTCATCGCTTAGTGATGACCCACAATTCCCACAATACCTGTGACTCGCAGGATTCTGAAAACCGCATTGTCGACAATTGGACACGAGCCCTGTCTTCGGCAGATAAGACCGAGCGAAAGGTGACGCGTTAGATTCAGGCGGGTTCGCACCCCAATGATAAGACGCGCCCAGTGAAATGGAAAGCAACCCGCAAAGAAGAACGAATACGCCCAGAAATTGAAATGTAGGAGACGGAACAACAAAGAAGACGCCGCCCGCAACCAGGATGATTATTCCAATGACAATCAGGGGAACCTTCACGGACTCGGCCTCATCAAATCCACCCTATTTTCCGTGCTGCTGACCTACAAGAACGCTACGCTTCGTTCAGTCACAGAGATCGAGACAATAGGATTGAGACAGTTTTCAAGCCTCGTTGGAACAACCGACGATGCGAGGCAACTGGCAGCGTTGATAATCGATGTGGCCTAGTCTAACAAGCGCTGTCCGTTCAATCTCGCCGCATCTAACAAGTCTCGCTTTGAATTCTCTAGACCGGAACTCGGCTCCTTGTCACTCCGTTCAACAGGGCACGTAGACACCCAGATGCAGGCCCGCTGTGGATGCGTGACAAGGGCAGGTGTTGCCTTCTCTTGACATTCAGTGACTCATGGGTTGGCCATGCAAAACGCTCCATCAACTGATTATCGCTTCATCGTATTGCACTGGTACGAATTCTAGACTCAGCTCTCTAGGTTTCTCCGGATCTTCCGTGGTTCGCGGCTCATTAGCCTCCGTTCTCTCAGAGGGTGATGAAGACCGTGCATGCGGCACAATCGATAAATGATCTAAGGATCGCATCGGATGCTGACTGTGCCTTGGGTGGACCGAGCAAAGAACTCTGGATTATGCTTGCTGTAGCCATTCCTGCCACGTTGTTGACCATTATATATGCGGCTGAGAGAGGGCTCGACTACACTGTCCCAGCGATCTAGATAGCGGCGATAGCACTTGGGAGCACTATCCTCTGGCGCCTAAGCGGGAAGATTGTCGAGGGGATGACTCAGATCTACGAAGAGACAACTCGTGCTTTTGGAGTTGTGAGCAGAGACCGCGAACCTGTGAGGCCAACCATTGAAACACCTTCGGTTGCGCCAACAATTGCCCCTGCAAAGCTAACGAAGTTCTGTCGCTTCTGTGGTGCGAGGATTCTCCGAGACAGCAAGTTCTGTGAAGAATGTGGTGCTCATCTTGGCTGACAGCCTGCGTGGTTCCTCGCCAGGAACTGGGCAGGTATCTCCCGAGAGGAACGCGGAAACCGGATAGTGGCAGGTGTCAGCCAACTGACTGAGCGGAGGAGGCGTAGTCTCAAATACGGACTGGCGCAACGATGAGAAATAGGATGTGTCATGGATTTGACTGCAGAGGTCGGCACGAAGAGTTCGCCGACGTGCAGGGTTTGTGGGCAACCAATGCACCTCTTGGATGAGGATGGACAGCGATGGTATTGCCACAAGGATGACCAAATGTATTTTGCAAAGGGAAATGTCTGGAATCCAAGGTGGGACGGAATCAAGCAGAAGTGGGATCTGAGTCCTGCATATGAACCAGAATCCAAGTCTCGGCCGTTCTACAGACGCGAGAACCTCGTTTCGAAGCAGGTTTACGACCTGAGCGGGAGACTGGTCGGCATTGTGAAGGATGTTGGTTGCTCTCAGGATGGGCAGACGACTCTTCTTGACGATAGGCAGATTCCCGGCCTAGGAGGGAAGGAGGCATGGGTTGCCTTCTCGGATGCGGCAGCGATAGGGGAAATAGTCTTGGTGAAGAAGGACGCAGTCGTTGCAGAAGGGGACGGCACCCTCGTCTACTGATGCAGATGAAGAAGAGGAGCCAAGAGTGATGAATAGACTGGGTGTTTTGCCAGCTGTCCTTGTAGGGCTGTTCATCATGTTACTTGGACTATCAATCCTGTTTCGCAGCTGGGTAGGACTCCAGGACTTCTGGCCGCTTGTCCTGGTCTTTGCAGGAATGGCCTTCTTGATTGTCGGCATTTACAGACGCTCGCATGGAAAGACAATGCAAAGAACATTCGGCAGCGGCGCACTAGGGACCATGTTCTGTTGGAAATGTGGAACGCAATTGGACAGCAGCATGACATATTGTTGGTCGTGTGGTGCACAGAGAATCATGCGAAGAGGAGTGAGTAAGAGACTGAAGGAAGTAGCGGTTCAGACCATTGTGTGCGTCAACTGTGGATCACAGAATCCAACAACCAACCTTTACTGCGGACGTTGCGGTGGTGCATTGGATGCCACTCGAGCCTACGAAGATCATCAATAGGGAAGTCAGCCTTCCCTCCGATACGACAGGTCTGATACTCAGAGAGAGTATGGCGCGACAACGCCTACAAAGGCTGGCCTCTGCTTGGCTGCCAGAGTATGCGAGCTTCTGCAAGGAGTGCGGATCTAAGCAATAGTCAGAATCGTCTGCATTCCGACCACGACGAAAAATCATGCACTCCCATGAAGAAACAGGCTTCAGTAGACCTTTGTACCTTCCGGACTCAGCGGATATCCACAACTTCCGCAGTAACTATGGTCTTTGGGATTCACAAAGCCACAGTGTTGACAGATGAGATCGCTCGGTTCGACGACTCGTAGCTCCTCAACTTTCGGAGAGCTTCTAGGTTTGCGAGTTGGCTTATGCCGAGGTCTGGTGGGAGTTCTCTGGGTGTGTCTCAAGTTAGCCAACTCCCGCACCAGAATAATGAGGGCACATAGAATGACGATTGCGCCAATGGCTCCCCCACCGCCCGGCACTGTTAGCATGATTACCCCCAATGGGAGAAGAAAGCACCCAAGCAAGAGCCCCTGAATGGAGTTCAAGTCTGCTCCCACATCTATCGCGCAGATTCCCAGGTCAAAAAGCATCCGCTACACCAGTACATCTCGTTTTCGTCGGGCAGCGTGAAACCGCATTCGCCGCAAGAACCGTTGCAGCCTGAGTAACAATCATTCCTTGAAAAGAACCGCTGATGGTGCCTCCGGTATCTTGGTGTCCTGGCCTAGATGTGGTGCCAGTGCTGCAAACGCCATCTTTGGCTAGAGCCGACGCAGGAAATGACGCCGCTCCGATAATCCGATATACCTCCCAGGAGCGTGTCAAAATGGATCAGCTGTGCCAACAGCTTCCTTTGCCAAAGCCACACAAGTCTTTCAAGAGTTGAACCTGAAACACTTCGTGTTTCCAGAGTCATCAACTGTGGTGATGAAGCTCAGCTTCAAGGACCGCGTCTTCACGCTGGTAGTCGTCATCGGAGAGCAATGGATAGACTTCTCCGTCGCCTTAATTCAAAAACCTCAGATGCCAAGGATGATTGAGAGTGAAGTCTGGAAGAGGCTCCTTTCTTCTCACACTCAAGCCAGAGTATTCCGTTTCGGATTGGACTCGCAGGGAAACGTCGGGGTCACGCGCTCTCTCCCCGTCACGGATCTCAGTCCAGTGTCACTCAAACGCGAGATTGAAGCGATCGGTGCGTCGATTGCCTACTTCCTGAATGACCTAGCCTATCCGATGAAGATAGAGTGCGGCGAGAAAGCTCCGATTGTGAGAGGGACAGCTGTGCTTCGCACTGACGCGACCCACTCGTCGGAGACGGGTACGTTCGATATCGAGATCTTCGAAGTGACGACCAATTCAAAGGCCAAGTTGACAATATCGCCCGAATTCAGTATGCGACGAATACTCGAGGAAGTGGCGAAGCAACTCAGTCTGCCAACGGGCGCCTCTTTTGTTCTTGTCCATAACGGAAGAATGATTGGAAAGGAACGTTTCTCGGAAACTGTCTCGGGCCTCGAGATCAACCCGGGCGACAGTCTCGACATAGTAATGCTCCCCAGGGAGGCTGACACCGAAACGTCGACAGAGATTTCGACGCGAACCTCAATTCACGACTTACAGCAGGACGCCCGGCCGACAGCTTCCAAGGCCGCCAAGGCATCGACTGAGACTGGCAGTCTCGTGTTTCCTAATGGCACGACAATCGTTCTCAGCAATTCACCTGTAGATTTAGGCAGAGAGAACGTCCCCGAAGAATACTCATTTGAGCGATGTTTCGTTTCGAGAAAGCATTTTCGGATAGACTACGATGACAGCAACACCTACATCGAGGACCTGTCGAGCACCAATGGCACATTCCTGAACGGTCGAGAGATCAGGGCAAACGGTAGGCAAGTGCTCAAAGATGAGGATCAGATAGTAGTCGCAGGCAGATTGAGGATTCTCTTCAGAACGGGACGCAAACAGCGAAATGGAGTATTGTCAAGCGTCGAACGAATGAGGGCTGTCGTCAGTGTTCCCAGAACGGGGAGAGTTGTGCACCTGGAGCTTGAACCAGAGCAACCTCTGCAATCAGTTCGAGACGCAATGTGCAAGAGTCTGGGCTTGTCGAACACCGAGTCATGGGCCATTGTCTGGAACAATAAAGAGCTCGACCCTATTGATTATGTAAAGACTCTTCGACAGTTAGGGGCAAAGAATGAAGATCGATTTGAGTTGGTCGACAGAGCGTCGCGGTAGATATTCGACTCGATGGAGTTGAAGACAATCGGCCCTTTGAGCGTAGGTTCGAAAGTAGTTGGCGAGCACGGTGCATACGTTGTAGTATCTCCTCCAATCATAGGCGGAATGGGGTGCGTCCACAGGGGTGAGGGGGAACGACACACTGGGCAACGAGTGGCGCTGAAGACCGCCAGGGAAGAAGGGACTGATCGAGACGATCTGTGCAGACAGATGCTAATGGACGAAGCCGACATCTTGAGAGGCATGGATCACCCCAACATTGTGAAGTATGTTGATAGGCAACTTGGACATCAGTTTGTTCTTGTGGAGGAATATGTTGATGGCAAGTCTTTCTTCGAGACTTTCGGGGAAAAGAGGGGGGGAAAGCCAGCCTCAGAGAATGAGACGAGAATCTATGCAGACAGAATACTCGATGCTCTCCAATACATTCACTCCAAGAACGTCATATACAGAGATCTGAAACCTCACAACATCATCAAACATCCTGGCCGCCAAGTTGTATTGTTGGATTTTGGCGCCGCGAAGCAAGGATACCTGCACACTCTTTCCGGAACCTTCGTCGGAACTGACGTCTGGTCCGCTCCCGAACAGTTCGCGACAGGCGAAGCGACTGAGGCGTCTGACATCTATGCTTTGGGAAAAACGCTGTTCTTTCTTCTGACGGGGAAGGAGCCGACAGGAGCGTTCATGCGCCATGATGGCTCCCTCCTGAAGGGACCACATGATGTGAACTCGTCCGTTTCCAAAGAACTCTCCGAAGTTATCTTACGAGCGGTCCAGTCAGATCCGAGACTTCGACCTCAAACAGCAGACGACATGCGACGATTACTGAAGGGAACTTGGCAGCAGCTTGGTGTCCCCAACATAATTGTCGGAGGCACGAGACACGAGATTAGAAAAGAATTGGAAATCGGAAAAACGCACAAATGCGGGGCCGGCTGCCAAACGAAAGGGCATGTTGATGTTTCAATCAACGACCCTGGAGACTACGTCTCGAGGCACCACGCAAGAATCACAGTTGACACGTTCGGAAGATCTTGGCTCGAAGACATAGGCTCAACCAACCGCATGGCAGTTTCCAGAAAAAACCTAGGCTGGCTCACGATCCCAAAACATTCACGGTACGAACTCAAAGACAAAGATCTCATCGCCCTAGTGTACGCAGACTCGAAAGGGCCTTACATGACTTTGACTTTCAATGCGGGCTGAACAAATAGGGCTCCTTGGCTCGTTGCGTATTTCAGCAAGCGACATCAGCCTATACTGGCATGGATCTTGCCGTATCGTAATGCCATCTGGAGACTTGGCCGGTACATCCTCATGATATGGCGCTAGTACAGCCGTGTTTGATCACGTTCAAGGCGGTCTCCACACGCGGCACAGAAGTTGTGTTTTATTGGATTCGGAGTCCCACAGTTGCTGCAAAGTTGTTGGCGGGCGAGTCGATCCAACAGCCGCTCCAGCAACTTGTCATCTATCCGGAAAGACCTTCCGCACGATCTGCACTTGGTCTGTCCGAGTTTGAATAACTGCCTTGCCGGGATCGCCGAGCTGCAACTTGGACAACTGAAGCGCCCAATTAGCCACTCAAGCCACAGATCCAAGCTACCGTTGTCGCTCACATTCTTCCCCTCGAGCAGGAACATTCTTCACGTGACCGCACCTGCTGACTGCAAGATTCGACGACTTCTATGTTACCTCCGGGAAATTCTCCAGACGTTCCAAGAAAAAGGACCGCACCTAACAAAAGGATAACTGAACCCGGGATTTCAGCCAATACCTTCGCCGTCTCGGTAATGATTCCCAAGTAGTCCCCTTGGGATAGATCTCTGCGCTACTGGATTTATGCGGTTTTCCTCCCATTTGTTGTTGCAGTCTACCAGATAGCAGTCCGCCGCTGGAAAGACCTCCGCACGACCTGCACGCACACAAATCAAACGAAACGACGGTTCATGTCGTCAGTATATTTTCGTCTCGTCCGAAATAGGTTGGCCACATCTCGCACAGAACCGATTCACCGTAGGATTTCGATACCCGCAGTTAGGGCACAACAACAAACCGGGCTTACCTTCGCGTTGACGCTGAGGTAACGCCTTCGATGCAGATGCACCCTTTGATTTTACTCGGATAACAAGATATCCTCCAAGCACAGTGGCGACTGCAACAATGGCATATGGAAGATACTCGAGACGAACTGCTGAGGTCTGGCCTTCGAAAACGACGCTCCATCTGCACTCCCCCACAGAGACCGATGCACTGGATCCCCAGGCCAGGAGACCGATCCCTGTGTTGAACGCGCCACCGTCCACGGTTGGATGATGACCGCCCATCGTGACCGATATCGAGGTCATCCTTTCCCCTATAGGAGAATCCATCTCTACGGAGGTGTGTTCCACCTCGTAGTCGACATATGCCTTGGCCAAGCCACGCCATCCGTGTCCAGCATCTCCCCACCAGTACTCAAACCACAGTTGGTCCTCACCTGGGAACCTGAAATATACCCTCAGGTTTGAGTCTCCAAACTCTCCGATCTGAATGTCGCATTGAACTTGGATGACATCCACGATAGAGTTCGAAAATCCCGTAGATTCGCTGAAAGGAGGTGATTCGGTCTTATCGAACTCGTGCAGAACTGTATTGAATGTATATCTGAAGTCTGTCTCGTTGGCCAATGCGGGGGTGTTCAATTGAGTACCAGCTGTGACTGAGATCGTCAGCAGAAGGATAACCAGGGAAAGAACACTCCTCATTTTGGCTTGTCCGCCTCAAAGTGTTTGAATCGAGTACGGGTGTTCCTACTTAAGCGTGCGCTAATTCCACCGGACTTCCATTCCTGCTACCCCCATGTGGAGATCCATACTACTTCTATTCGATTGACGGGAGATCTCTGGACCAGGCAATTCATGTCTGCTCATCTCGCGTTGGAACACCTCACTAACGACACATAGTCTGCCACAAGCACACCCAAGGTGCGTGTGCCCGTAGCCACATTGGCGATTACAAAGGTGCCAACCGGTTCGTCTATTCCGTTCACTCTGAGGACGTTAGGCAATCGAACCTATTCTCCGGCCGATTGTAGCTCCATTCGCGTTTCTTTCGTCCAAGCCAAACGTGACCATAGATGGGCCACGCGGGAATGGCGATGATGATGATGACGACGACGACGACGACGACGACGAAAACCCAACCTCCCCATGGGCCCGACATTAAGAACATGACGGCCAACATCATTAACCCCAAAGCGATGAAACTGTACAGCCGATTATGCATGATTGAAACGGCTATCTTGCGGTTGCAATTCCTACATCGGTATTCGGTCAGTGAGGCTACGCCGATATCTGCATCTCTCGTCTGCACCAAAGAAGGGCCCGGGGACCAACCGCCCCAGATGGATTTACCATCATGATTGCATCCTTGCATGACAAGGTCCTCTCTCTACTGCACCAAAACACTAGATTCCTGATAACTCGGATGGGGGTAGATATTGGAGAATGATCCAGAGCTTGATGATGCTGACTATCGAGTGGTCAAAGCCTCAGTGTCGGAGTTACAGAATCTCCGGCTGACATCTTTCTCGACAGAGTTATACGTGCTATTGTCGGAACCAATGGTCATGCTTTGTTCTCGAAGTTCCGTTCTACTCCTGTTTCTGATTCTGGCATCTATTTCCGTGTCAGCTTCTCAGCTGCCGACTCTGCGCGCGCAGCAGACCTACGACAGGATGTTTGATTGGGGTCCAGAGGCTCACCTGCAGGCGGGAGATTTTGTTCTTTCACCAGACTTCCAGATTGATACTCCGCACGCACAGTTTGAGGTCTCTTCTCTCGGAGTTCGCTGTTCGATGCGAAACCAAGGGGCTGGCGTGGCAATTTTCGACATTGGCGCCATTTTCGGGGAGACCCTTGCTTATTGGTCAAAGCCCCCTCCGTCTGATAGCCAAAAAGATGCCATGCACTACAGAGGGGTTGCATTTGGTCCGGTCGACAAGGATTGGTTTGGTCAACCATTTTTCGTTGTCAACTTCTTGAACCACACATCCACAATGGGGGACGAGGCCAAGCATCTGGGTGAGCAATATCAAGCGTACCAAGGGGGGATGACAGGGATCTACAATACAGACTGGATCAGGTATTATGGAAACAGCCTCTCAGCCCCGACGGGAGTCGTGCATCTGGCGATCGTAGTCTGGACAGGTCAAGGTGCCAACTTCGACTTGCTTGTAGACGCATGTTCCATTAGCGCCATTCTCAGCACCACGCCTGCGACGACCAAGCAAGCAACCACCAACGCTCCTACCACGGAAGAGCCAGTGCCGTATCCAATCCGAGGGCTCCTAGGTCAGCCTGCCTTCGTGTTTCCACTTGTCATTCTGTGCGCCACGGTCGTGGGCGGCTTTGCGTATCTGCTGCGGAAGCGGAGCAAGATCCAGATAAGATCTTATGGGTTGATTTGTGCGAACTGCGGGCACGAAAACCCTGAGACGAACCAATTCTGTGGACGATGCGTTCACCCATTACGCGATGAAACTAGGATCTACTGAGTGAGCCGAGCGGCAAGCATACAAGCCGAATTGCGGAAGGTTCGCGCGCATTGTGTGTGTGCAGTGAATGGTGCGCAAAAGACTAAGTGACACTGTCCACTTTCGCTATGGATAAGGTTGCATGATATGGACAAGCGGGACACGGAGAGACTGATTCCAGGTTCTGTAGATCTCTCGAAGAGGTACGGCCCGTCAGATAATAGAAGAACGAAGTATTGCATTAGTTGCACGACACAGGTTCCCCGGCGGGCTCGATTCTGCCACGAATGCGGAGCCGAGCAACAATAGTTGAGGGTGATCGAGCCCCATGGCCATTGTCGGCTATGATTGGATACTCGTTCTTGTCTTGTGCGTGTCTGGTATCATCTTCATTATCCGCATCCTAGCATTTCTTGCTGCACCAAAGGCCAAAGAAGCAACGGTGATCCCATGTCGATACTGCAGCGCACAGAAGTCAAGAACAAGCGGGTTCTGCCCGAATTGTGGAAGATACTCTGCGATAGAGGTCTGGATTTGCTCTAGTTGTGGTCGTGAGAATCCGCCCGACAATGAGTACTGCGGAAAATGTGGCCGCTCGCCACGCGATGAGACCAAGGTCTACTGAGAAAAGATACACTTCCCCTCTGTCACGTGACCGCGTCGCGGGATTCTGTCACAAACGAGAAAAGGTCGAACTTGGACAGAATTGATGGAGTCTGGGGGTGGTGACGATGGGGAGATGTCTTCTTCCGGGTTCGAGGGTGGTGGGTGAGCGGGGCGCGTATGTTGTCGGAGATCAAAGACCAAGGATGGGAGGAATGACTTGCGTCTACCGGGCCTGCGTCGAAGGACGACCTAACCGATGGGTAGCCCTCAAGACTGCCAAGGAAGAAGGGACTGACCGAGACGATCTGTACAGACAGAAGCTGCTGGATGAAATTGAGATCCTAAGATGTCTTGACCACCCGAATATTGTAAGATACATCGACCGTGTTCTGAAACCACTCGTGCTCGTGATGGAATACATCGAAGGGCCCTCCTTCTTTAGTGCCTTCCGGGGGAAGCCTGCCTCTGAGGATGAGGCGAGAACCTACGCTAACATACTTCTGGATGTACTAGAGTATCTTCATTCAAAACATGTGATCTACAGTTATCTGAAGCCTCAGAATATCGCCAAGGATCCAAGCCGAACTCTTGTGTTGTTGGATTTTGGCGCCGCCAAACGAGGCTTCCCACACCCCTGGGGATCAGGAATCAGTGTCGGTTGGCTTGGCTGGTCCGCGCCGGAGATTGTTCGCAGTTCTCTGACTGAGGCGTCTGACATCTATGTTTTGGGCGAAGTACTGTTCTTCCTTCTCACAGGAGAGGAGCCAATGGAGTTCATGCGTCACGACGGCGCACTCCTGAAGGGACCTCGTGACGTCAACCCATCCGTTTCAAAGGAACTGTCAGAGATTGTGTTGCGTATGGTCGAAGCGGATCATAGACTCAGGCCACAAACAGCAGCGGACGTGAGGGGGTTGCTGATCGGCAGTGAGCCGGAGCTTGGAGTCCCCAACATAATTCTCGGAGGCAGAAGATATCAGATTCGCGATGCGCTAGAGATTGGACGCAGACATGATTGCGGAAAGAGAGATTGCCCGACCAAGCGACCACTCAACGTTTCAATAGATGATCCGCAAATGTATATTGCGCAACATCAGGCTCGAATCAGCCTAGACGACTCAGGGAAATCATGGCTGGAAGACAATAGAGGAATCAACAGACTCGCTGTTTCCAGAAAGGGCCAGGAATGGCATGTGCTCCCGCCGGGGTCCTGCTATGAACTGAATGACAAGGATGTGGTTGCCCTGGTGTACGCGGACTCGAAAGGGCCTTACATCACCTTGACTTTCAATGCTAGGTAGTCCAGTGACAGCGACAACCCTCATTTGTCGCAGTCTCTTCCCGTCTGTCTTCGCCTAGCCCGCCATCTTACCCCTTTCTCATCACATCACACACTAGGCCATCACGACGCTCGAAGGGCTATCAAAGAAGACTGATAAGGCATCATTCATGCTGCCGTAGCTCATTCCAAGAATCATGTTCCAGAATCTCTCACCCGCCAAAGTGAATCTGCTCGGTTTTCGCTCTTTCTTGGGCAACTTGCTGATATACGGCCGTTCCCACTTCTTGCAGAGCCTTTGACAAAGCCTCACTCTTCGTCTTGATGAGCTCGACATCCTTGCCTGTGATCGCCTTCCTCAGCTCGTCAGTCGCCCCATCAACCCTCTCGATTTGGTCTTTTGTCAACTTCTCCGCGAGATCCTTCTTGGTCTTCTCCGTTGTGTAGATCAAAGAATCCGCATTGTTCCGGACCTCTGCCTCTTCCTTTCGCTTCTTGTCTTCCTCAGCGAATTCC